>Ga0065711_1011793_pt1 | contig 20712 bp, 9 predicted proteins | sample Hoacrofraction12_FD_59098 | JGI IMG/M metagenome (GOLD analysis project Ga0065711, IMG submission 59098) | Hoatzin crop microbial communities from Cojedes, Venezuela - Epithelial fraction 12 v2 (version 2) | ecosystem: Host-associated > Birds > Digestive system > Esophagus > Crop | place...
GGTAAGGTCTTCTGAATGGCACAGTCTCTTAAGCCTTTCTGTGTCTGCAAAGTTGAATGGGTTTATGTCTCACATGCTACTTTTACCCTGTCTATCCTGCCATGACCCTCACTTGCAATCAGTTCTACCACAATTTGAAAGTCAGTTAAGAATGGGGTAAATGAAGATGAGACATAATCCAGAAGAAGGCACTACTGATGATAACCATGTCTTGTTCGGGTCTTCTGCATGTTGTGACATTTTAACAGCTCCTTCAAACTACATCTAGCACACCACTAGCTTATATTATAAAAAATATACATATAGTAGATCTCATGGTAATAAAAAGATCGAGGTAAGTAACACAAAACATTTATTTCAAAGAAATAAGTAACTATGGAATGCAAAAACCAACTTTATTTATGGTTCCCCTCCCGTGCCCTGGTGTAAGACAACTCAGTTCTCAGCCATTGCACAGGACCAGATTAAGACTTCTCTCTGGTGGAATGGGTTTGTTTCCAGTTTCTTTGCTTTCTAAACAACTATGACAAGAGGGATTTCACTCCATCTCTCTTTATTTCTGAGTATTTGTTGACAGTAAGCTGTGTACAGCACTGTGCCTTGGGATAGTAGTACGTTATATTTTGTGCTGGCCCTTTGTCCTTGGCATATATTGATTTCCTTTTTACTAAGGCGACCTTCATACTTTGGCTGTGTTGAACACAAAGGGTTTTTATTTCAAGCTCCTTCCTTACGTGCTTAGCTAAGTCCCGCTGATGCTACAAGAAATTACAGCAGAGCCACGATGTCAGAAGACCCCAAATTGAAAATGCACATGGGTCAGAGATCCCAGCACTATGGTAAAACACACGCTCAAAGTTTTTAGTTTTCCAGTGTCTGACTTGCATTTCAGATATCGATTCCAGCTGCTTGGAAACAACCTCAAACAGTGACACAACCATCTGGCGGGTAACACCTCTGTAAAACGTTTACCTTTCTGTAGTCACAAGAATTTAAATGGGATAAAGAACTATGTAATGTGAGTGAGGAATAGAATCTAACACAATCAAAGGTCTGTGTTACATTTTTTCCCCTTCTGTGGGTGTGACATTTTGTCATTAGTGGTACAAATTCCCTGCTCTGTTTATTGATGCAATATGGATGCAAGTACACTCCTTATTGCTTCTTCTAGCTAACCATGTGGATAGAACCCATAGAGGAGATTATTTTTGCACAGGCAGTGACTGTTAAAATTTACTTTAGCAAAGTTTGTTTGCTATAGTAATATCTAGATGCACAGCCTCATTATTAATGCTGGCAGTTCTGAAAGTAGGAGCAAACAGTAAGAAAAATGGCTATCAAGGCAATTATCTTGCAGACCAGGGAATATTGTGGTATACCTAGCTGATTTATCTCTGTTTCTGCTCTGTCAACAGAACATTAATGCAGTGCTTTGAGTATCTTCTCGGCGGAAAGAAAACAGACAAAATATGGACTTAGTCAAAGAGCAGCCACGTAGAACTGGGATCTAGGTCTGGAACACCATACTCTAGGCATAAATAATTTGCATTTTTGCTGCAAGGCAGATGAGAGAGATGGTGGATAAAAGGTTAAAGTCTAGACTAAATTAAAGCCTTTTTCATGCTTTGATTTAAGAATTTCTGTTGGTGGCTATGCAAGGATTGTACAGCTATTCCCAGACTACATTGGAAAGGAATGGGAGACGATATAGCCCCTCAAATGTTAGTGTCTAGGTAAGAGACTGCCACAGAACCTCAGTTAAATCAAACAAGAGAACCAAGATTTGACTCCTCTCTGTAGTGGCCCAGAGGGATATTAGGGACAGCTATCACCTGTATTAATATTACTAACAGAAGAATCTCAAAAGGTTTGGAGAAGTATTTGACAGGTCAGTAACCATGGAGCTTGTAAAAACCACTACAGAATATTATTCAGATTTCCAATGCTTCTTGCTATCATCTGGCCAGAAAATAGGTAAGACTGATAGAAATTCCAGCTATTCCTAGGTCTGCTGATCCTTGAAAAAGCAGCTGTCAGTAGTTCAACTGAATGTTTCTTCTCATTTTCCCAGCTGATTCAAATACAGTAGAATAAATCTATCCCTCTGGCAACTCCAGAGATTTGTTGTACTACATAAACTGTAGTGAAGGTCCTCAGCAGAGAACAAATAAACCACATCCACAAAAAAGTTAATGCTCCCCAAAGATCTCATTTCCCAAAATTTAAATATCCATTTATGAGTGAAGCGACTTTCTGTCATCACAGAAGTAAAACTACTCTCCTATTTTCAAAGTGCTATCTGGTTACTGTGCAATGTACACTCCACCCATGAGTAAATATCAGACTTTCGCACCTAAACCTGCCATTTCTGGCATCCTAAAAGCTGCTGCTTTCATAGCTTCTCCATTACTGCCTCTCCTGAGCTATGAATCAAGAAAGGTGCACATTCCAGCTCTTCACAAGCTCAGATATGGAAATCAATTTTACTTCATGAAAGAAAACCATTGGACTGGAAGATTAATGAACAGTTCCAGTCGCCTCACAGCAGCAGAGTCTTGGTGATTGATCCCAAGCCAGACAAAAGCCTTGTACTGCATCACAAAGCTGGGATTCTGTACAAAGAGAAAGGCAGACTGCTACATAATTTGTGCGTGTCACAAAACTGCTTCACAGTTCAACGTAACTAGCAGTTTATGCAGGAAAGACCCAGAAATAGAAACAAGCAGTCTCTAGTGAACTGGAGGATAAAAGCCAGAATGCTCGTCCAGTGCAAGGGTGTTACTTGCTTCTCTTCCTTTGTTTTCCACAAGCACTAAACCAAGCCCTAGACCAACATTTGCCACATTTGAGCAGGAGAATTAAGCAGATTCTGTGATTACATCTGACAATTATTTTTGTCTAGAGTATCTTTCTGTGAAGATAAACTGTAATTATCTGCATAATTTAAAATACATTGGCAATATAATTACATTGCGGACATTTTTGCAGTGATGATATTGTCCTTCTGAACAAGGTGATCTTTCAGGACCGTGCATTTGAATGGGTATTAAAGAAAATAAATGGATGTAAAAATAATTTAAATAAGCATTTAAAATTAATACTATTGGATTGTCACCTTCATGTTTAAAAATGTACATTAAAGCCAGACCATCAGAGCAATGCAATTAAGATATGGCTTGCAGATGCAGCATCTATAAATCACATTTCAGAAAAAAGCCCCTAAAGAATAGCCTTTGATTTACACTAGAAGCAAGCCCTAGCTCTTGTTTGCCAGAGCTAATTTGGCTTGTTAGTGCTTACTTGAGTCTGCAGTATTCAGGTCCAAATCCTAGCTTCCCCACAATTAAGAGTATTGCTTTATTCCTACCCTTTTTGTGTATTTTCTACATCAGTCAGTTTGTCTTTGAAGGTTCCTCCTGTTACTCATATTACAAAGAGAGTTTTGCCCTCTTACGCCTTCTTGAGAATCTCACAGGCAAGATGTGTGGCATCATCTTGAGATACTAGCAAATGTTTAGTAGATCTAGCACAGGATGCACTGAAAAACTACGATTTGTGTAAGACCATCTATCCGAGAACTTCGTTCTCATGTGAAAAAGATACTATAGGTTATTATGGGCACATCATACCTTGAAGTCATAGCTGGGAATGAACTTTCATTTGGGTTCCTACTAAACAGGTTGATTCTGTCACTTCTGTGTATTGGCATATCATGGGTCAGTTTTCTTTTTAGTGCTAAAAAGGCTGCATGGACTATTGCTAATATTTCCTGCTAGCATATGTCAAAATCCTTTCCCTTAGAACACGCGTGACCGCATGGATCAGACTGGAGATGCGAGTGGTTTAAAGATCATTTACCACACAGAGCCATTGCTCTAACGCTGCTGTAGCTTGAGTAAGTGGAAGGACACTCAGGGAAGAGAGGAGAAAGGTGCCGTAGTTGGTCTGACTCCAGTACACCTACGACTAAAATCCGAACAGGTCTGGTACCTGGAAGGACCCCTTACGCCACATCTTGCCTGGAGCACGCCCAACGTCTGCCTGACAGCCAAGGAGTCAGATACAATCTAGAAAGCCACGCCTGGCTTCCTACAGGTGCCCCGCACGCTTGGGGTTCCACTGGCTACAAACCACTTAACTTCCATGGCTTTAAGTAGCAACATGTTTGAAGTGTGTGGGCTACACGGTTTCAGAACCAAAATGCTAGAGGAGAAAGAGAACCTAAGAGGGTTCTCATTTTACTCCTGTGTTTGTTGCTGGGTCTGAGTAATTTTAGGGTACAGCTCTATAACTCACTGATGCTTTGCTGAAGTTAAAAGGGTTAGTATTTTCAGGCTGGCTTACTTGTTGAAGGGTTGCTTGTTAAACAATCACCAATGCATACAAAAATACAATCATTAATTACATGAGAAAGCACCATTAGCCATTTAAAGTTAAATGTTACAGAAACTGGACTTACTGTACAGAGCGTCTGCCTATGTATGAAAAACTACAAAGAATAAGAATTATTTTTAGAGTCAGACCAGTATGAATGAGCAGTGAATTGGTAAGGGGCTTTCAGTCTGTAGTCTCACATGAAACGTCTGAGACCAGCTTTCTTGCTGTTGGCACATAGTTACTATCCCTAGCAACTATTTCTGTCAGGACATCATATGGTAGCGAATGCCATGAAAGCTGACTTAAGAGTTACATTATGTATACTATATACAGTAGTGGTGCATAATAGCGAGACTCTAGAACGGAGAAGCTAAAAACAACAGAAAAAAAATATTTTATAATGGCTTACAAAGATCAATGTAATACTCATTCAGATAACTTCTGCCTTCACTATGAGACTTGGATTTTACAGGAAGATATGATCTGACCTCATTTTAGAACAGAGGAACATATTTTAGCAGGCATTAACTTGATCTTCAACTAATAACTGTATGGTGCTGAACAGCAAGAACTAAATCTAATGTCAGCAGAGCTCATTGGAGGTGTACTCCTAGTTGTATACAGCACATTATGTAGAATGTAAAGTACTTCAGCGTTTTTCAGTATTGAATTCAATACCATGGTAATTAAGAATAGGTGCATATAAATTAGAAGAGAGGCACTCTAATTGTTATTAATGAACTCCTTTACAATAAGAACTTTACATAATGAAATGCATAATTAAACATTAATGGCCAAGATCATTACTGGCAATTTTATTCCACTTACACATGATTTTGGCCTTAGGTGAAGCCTAATGTTTTAGTAAAGCCATCATTGACGCTGCTACTCCTTTGTTTGCTTTACAACCACATCTTATTCTAGCCTTGAAAATCTACTGGATATTGATTTCTAATATGGATTTAAAGGAACTCCGCTTCCAGGTTCAATCCTGCCTCTAGCACTAATGACATAGGGTGGCAACCTAATAAATTACACCAGGTATTATGATGAACCAGGAAATCTTGTGGTCCAACAACTCTACAAAGCATTCAGCAGGAAATCCAGCCAACCACGTAAGTACGCATGTTTTGACATTTTAAAATGCACTTCGGTTTTCTCTAGCTCCTTTACAGTGACAGCTGACATTGTCCAGCTTTCCTTTCACATGACTGTTGTTACTGCAGTCAACACCCCTCACCCTTTTCCTTTTTCCATGTCAGCCATGAGGAAGACAAATGATGAAATAGCTGCTTTTCCATGGCTGCTGTCTTACCCTTGGAGCTGAAGCCTAGCCTAGCCTTTGGTTATTAGAGCCTCAATACATGATTCTTTGGGATTGAGCTGCGCAAGACTTTGCCAGGAGGCTGCACTGGCCCAGCAGTCACTGAAACGGGGCCAAACAACAGAAGAGACCTTCAACCCGCTTACATACTATATATAATACGTGTTCAAAGGAGAAAGGCAACTCACATTTCACTTGAGCATCTGTAGCTCTGTTTAAGTAGCTGAGGAGGCTGGTGTCACAGTAACATTTCTGCTTGGTCACCGATTCAAAATCCTTGCCCCGAGAAACGCCAGTTACACAGTGAAGAGCAAGCAATATTCCTAGAACTGTGTTTGTCCAAGCTTTGTGATAGGGAGTTGCCTTAAATAGCTGTATTTCCAAGGAGTTGTTTACAGCGGACTATCTGCTAAATGTCAATAATATATTTTAAAAAGACCCCATTGTTTCTCATTTACTTGTTTTCTACAATTGCTTAGATAACAAAAGGTTGGGTATAAAATATCAAAGCTTATTTCCTCTACAACTCTTATGAAAATCAGTAATAGAAGAACCTCTACAGGTTTAGAGACAAAACCATCGAAAGCTCAATGTCTGTGGAGTGGGTCAAATGGGACAGGACATTCAACAGATTTCCAGCAATTCTTCCTACAGCGTGATCCTTCTTACCAGATTCTTACTTAACTATTTGTGCTCCTGCTTAAAACGAAGCCGATCCAAACATAGTGCCTCATCCAAACATCTGCTCCTCTTGTAATACTACATAAAGTGTCTTCTCTGATCTAGACTAGTCAAAATCTATTGATTTTTTTGTACTCTTACCTGATCTCCATTTAATTCCCAAAATACAAACACTTTTTTTTCATTGTATGGCATTTGTACTGTGGCTTTTTTTTCATTTTCAGTGTCCATACAATACTTCCTACCTGTTTGGAGATTCATAATTTGCAAAAACACAGCCTGAATTGCAAAAGAACCTTACAAGTTTAAGTAACTGGTTAAATAAAACAGCAGGTTAAATCAAATACAAATAAATTAAGTCAATGATAGGCAGCAGTCATGCATGAGATCATGAGTTCCAAGCTGAACATTAGGACTCAGAAATCCTGGTGTTATGACAGTTGTACGAAAAAGTCAACTTAGTGCTCAGTAACAGTCAGAAAGGCAGACTGGATGAAGGCATTCCTCTGGTGCCTGCATCTCAGAACCAGAGAACTCCAGAAGCGGAAAACATTTGCCAAAACTATGCTCATCTCAGAATGCCCCAGGACTGCAAACGATTGCAGGGTAGGAAATACTAGTCGCACATACACTGGGAAATACTAGTTGTACATACATATACACTCTACCTATTCCTACGCCCTTCCCTTGGCATCACAGACAGAAGACTTTGGCGTGACCTAGTACAGCTGTGCTATGTTCCTATTTTCAGCAATCCATAAAGAGGGGATATTTATATATATGGAATACAAAGATTAGTGACAGAACTACAACTGAAAGGGTTTGCTGTGTCTGTAAACGATGCTTACCTTGGTCTTGCTCTGCCTTCAGCATGGCTGAACAGTGTGCGCAGCCAGGATCAATGCACTCACCACTGTTACGTCCTAGGAGAGAATATGAAAATTATCAGCATGCTTCCATTCCTTAAGGTAGTTAACACATACAGACAGCAGAACGAAGAAAACAGATCAGTTTTGATCTCTGTTTGGCCTGCTGTGGACCAGATGACCCTTCGACTTTTGTTTCTACAATACTAATGTAATGTAATGCTTACGCCTATTCTTGTCACATCTTTGGCAAGGAGAATAGCTATTTGTTCATAACCATTTTCTACATGATATATAATTTGTATATAATATACCAAAATCTAATAAACATAGACACAGGCAATCCTTTCAGGAAGTTCCTAAGGAAAAGACTGTAGGAAATTGGGAAGGAATATCAAGGAAGTTATCGCTGTATGGTTACCCAGTTTCAACACTCTTTGTTTAGACATCTGCCATGAGCTGTTTTCAGAGGCTTCTGGTCCATCCTGTGTGCGTTCAATCTCATGAGTCTCTGATCACAGAACCTATGTTTGTAGAGTAACAGTGCCAAGCAGCACTTGCACAGTCTTTCACAAACCCCAAGAACACGAGATACTATTTTCAGATAAAAACACTGACATAATAATTTACATAACTATAAATGCCTCGGTTGTATTTCAGCATCTTAATTAATGAAATATTCTTCAGAAGAAAAAAAGAGATTGGGATCCTGCTCATTTTGCGTGCATGCAAAACATCCTCATTCCAGTGGGTGGTTTGAGCAGGCCAAGAACCAGGAGCTGGCTTAGAAAAGAGGTGGAGAGAGCCTGTCTGTCAGGGAGCGGTCAGCTCAATCTCCAGGCGCAGCCCATGCTCAGCAGCCAGTGCCAGCTCCAGCGATGGTTTGTGATTAGGCAGCCCGTGCCCATCAGGAAAGATCAGACCTTGGAAATGAATTGCGTGTTCTGCAGGGAGCCAGGGCAGAAAGTGGCTAGCAGGGAGCTGGCAGCTCTGCAGAACTGGAGCTGTCACAAAGCAAATGGCTTCATTCCTAGCTATAATGAATTGCAATAATCAAGCCTAGAAGTGTGTGTGCATTGCTGGTGCCAAATTAGAGTCCGATAAGAAAGGACAATCTTTTGGTGCTCTGCAGAAAGAAGGTGACATTTTAGCAGTCACTGCTGTGGATATTTAGGTGCAGAGAGATCTCCAGACAGCACATTTCTCCTGCAAACAGAGGCCACGTACCTCTGGAATAGTGGTGTAACTGTGTTTATGTTAGTCTTCTACCACCAGCTCTCTCTTTCTGTTCAAATTCAGTTATTCTTCAATGGAGTTCTCATAAATTTGAGTTTGCCAATAGTATGTTAAGGTGATACTGTTTCCTTGTGCTTTGTTATTGTCCCCGATCTGCTGCTCTTTACTGAGCATTGTTTCCCACAAGGGCTTCACACAGGTGAACTAGAGAAGGAAAAAGATGCAAACCTCTCCAGACTTCTCTTGTGAAGGGCAAAGAGGAGCAGCTGGCTTTTCCAATGTTTTCTGCCCCAAAAGCAAAGATTTGAGCTATCTGTTTTTGTCTTTAACTGATATAAGCCTGAGGTTCATCTGCTGGTGAATAGTGTTAGATACTAGACTCCTCAAAATAAGAACGATGCAGTACTTCTCACTGGAAAACTGAGTTAAAAAATGATGTTGACTTTTGGTGTGTCCTGAAAGTCTACATACACAAAAAACAAAGTTAAAGGAATGTTATTTTCACATGTTTATATAAAGCAACAAGAAGATGATGTATGGCAGTAGAGTACCTTGCCTCTTATATAAAATCCCCAAACTTTAATTTTATTGTGAAAAAAAATAATTCCAAAAGAATTCTCCACCAGTGATCCCACTTTGGAGCTTCAGGTGCCTCTAGCAGATGCAGATTAAAGTTTTATCCAAAAGAAAACGAAAATAAAAAGCAACTGCCTAGCAATTTTGCCTAAAAGGAGAAAAACAACTACATATTTTAAACAATAATGTATATACCACAGGGAATTTACTGGGGGAAAACACATTTTAAAATTAAGGAGGAAAAAGCACCTTCAACACTGTCATAGATATCAAAGTGTATGTACATCTTCCAAGTCAAATCTGCCTAATCTAATAAGAGGTTTTAGTATTAGCAGCAAATGGGAAGATGACATTAATACAGACAATAAAGACAGCATATTCTGATCATGCCTCATCCACCACAACACTATTAGATCTCATAATGGAATTTTTAATGTTGATCGTTACATAATAAAAACATATCTAGATTTGCAGTTTGCTAGGGTTCTGTAACAAAAATCTTGTACAAACTATTGGTTTATGCAAATTTTCGGTATCGCTGAAGGTCGTACTTCTCTCTGATTCTGCCCAGTCACTGGTATTCAGTACTGCTCACGTGCTGAATGATCACGTAAGTGCTCTTGGATGCCTGCACAGTTCAGTGGCACGAAATAAAAGCAAGTAATACTCTAGGTAACAAACTTCCACTTTTCCACATTTGTGCACGACTAAATTCTGATTTTAGTTATATTACGGTCATCTCATTTATCTAAAAGAAACGTATGCTGATTCTGAGCTGAGGAATTGTTCAAGTAAAATGAACTGCAATAATTTACTAGTTATTCTCTGACTCATTAGCAGCAGTACTTTCATGCACTGATTCTGAAGAAATATTTTATATAAACTGAGCTTTATTTAAGAAATAATGTACTTCAGTTACAAGGGCATCATAACTACTATTATTATTATTAGAATCATAGAAATAAGCAAATCTGAAAGAGCTCCGTGTCTGGAGCAGTTATCCTTTGTAATTTCTGGGATTTTTCTATTTGTAAGTGTATCTTGCCCAGGAAAGCCACTTGGAATTAAAAAGGAAAAAGCAGCTCATATTACGACAAGAATATTGGCGTGATTAACTACTACTCATAGTTAGTCAGCTAAACTGCCATTGGCACTCAAAGACACACCATACATAGAAATACCAGCCCTTTTTGCTGTGTTGTTTCTAGAAGTTTGTAAGAAAAAAAAATATTTCTAAAACTCTTCAGAGACTGAGATTTCTCATTTTAGACATTAAAAGCATTCTGAGAAACAAAGGTTATTATGATCCTGGCAAGGGTTAGGAGTGCCAGTCGTACTTACAACTGATCAGGAGATTAGATAAACAGAAGATTGTGTTAGCCCATAACTCTGTGGAAACACTCTAACTCAAGAATGAAATATTGTGAAACTAATATCAGAGAAGCTAAAGCACTGGTGAAAACAGCTTTATTTCATGGTATTATGGCACCATTCACAAAAGCAATGAACTATCAAAATCCAGATTGGTTTTATGCTTGTGCAATACAAGCAAAAAATACAAGCACCTGCTGGAAGGTAATGCAGCCTGAAAGGTGATTTTTTGCTGAACAGAGCAGAACTTGGGCCTGTACCACAAGTAGGAAGCTCTCACCCAGAGGAACAGTTCCTCTTTTGTCGGCAGGAGGGTCAAACACGCCACTCGGTCTCAATGGATAAAATGCTCCATGGCAGATGTCTGAGCTGCTCCCCCATCCAGACACAATACAGTCATCTCCGTGTCAGTGATGCACGGCCACTTACAGCACATCTCATCCTCCCCCCTCAGCTTTACTGGGATATGAGGCAGCAACAGCAAGCACTCAAGAGTTTGAAGATACCAGAGATTGGCTTGCTTCTTATTATATCAGTATCTTCTAGGAAATGTGTGCCTGCTCCTACATCTACTGGGCTTCATTTGTAAGCTTTCATCTGAGGCACATAAGTGATCTCACCCTGGCAGTACCAATCTGAAACGACAATACTGGTAAATCAAAAGATCCGTCCACCCTGAAGAACACCAATGCCTTTCATAGTGACAGCTAAACACATCTGTAGGAGTGCAGCTTTGTTCAGAGAGATGGAAAGAGGATCATCTCTTCTTCCTCTCGCTCTGTGTATCACATCATGCCTCACTCTCAGCCTGTCACCGCCTGAATCATCACCTAAAGGTTTTCTTCACTGTGGGATCTTCATCGGTTCTGGGCTGTGCTGTTGATGATGTGTTGGGGTATCTGGATCTGAAAGATGACTTATGTCTGTCCTTTTTCTTTTTTTAAATTAACCCCCCCCCCCCCCCAGCCCCCCACATTTTCTTTTAATGGCAATGTTTGGACCCCCCCCCAGTGGGCTGCAGCTCCCCATCCATCCAGAGGTAGACTAAACAAGGGAATCGCTGCTAGCCTGTGCTGCCCTATAGGTTCAGTTACCTCAGCCCTCTTCGCAAGGCAAGAGAAGGGCATGGCAAGTCTCTCCAGCCATTAGCATCGCTGTGAACATGTCACTGTCCTCTGTATCAATCACACAATTAACCAAGCATTTCCCTTGATTCAGAGCCATGTCTAAACCACGCTAGCTCTTTCCACATTGTTCCTCCAAGACATTGTCCCTCCATTGTGCCTATCTGCTCCCTGAGACTCGAACTGCCTTTTGCATCCACATCACCGCAACCTGAGTCACTGACAAAATCGTATTTTCCATCTCCATTTCCAGGTTCAACACTGGCTTCCCAGGGAAGAATACTTGTCTTCCTATGCTTTGCTTACAGCATTTCTCTGAATGGAACTGAACCAGAAGAGTAGCTCCAAGTTCTGTAGATTGTGGGTAGACTGCTTTAGGTAAAGAAGGTTCCTTTTTAAACAAACTGTGGACTAATACAATAACTAGATCACTTTGTGATGTTGACATCACATTGACAGCATCTTTACGGACTCTCCTGCCTTTCAGGAAGCCACAGAAACATGTAAATTATGTCAGAGATACAAGGTATTTTGGAGAGACAATGAAGAAAAAAGCCCGAGCTGACAAACAAGCAGCAAGATTCTGTCAGATACCATGGCTGTTTGCACGGCTAGCTGCTTGAGAATGAGAAAAATGAGTCTGTCAGTTTTGTTACTGACAACTGCATAATTCACTTCCTAAGTGAACTCCATTAGAGGCATAGCTATGGATGGGGAAAGGCCTAAAGCTAGATTACGGTCTATAAAAGGATTATTACCTGATAACTGTATAATGGAGCGTAAGCAGCTACTTCTGTTATCTTAGGAGTAGCAAAGATGTGCTTAGTAAAGCAGCTATTCAATGCTAATGGTGGACTACCTTTGTGACAGAGCATTGATTTCCACGATCTATCCAGCCAAAGCACAAGTGTTGTTAAATAACTGTCATGAGTTTAAGAAATATATGCAGCTTGTCACTGTTTAATTCAAATCCAGACTCCGCTGTATAGCTAGAATAAACTTCTGTAGCCTTTCTTCATAGCCTGCTTCATAAGAGAACACTACTATTCCTTTTCATACCTCTGTCAGGATTCTGCAGTGCGTTACATCAACAGAAGGTCAAGGAGCTGCATTTCCTATACGGTGAAGGCTTTTATACGTCATTGTGAAATTCAGAACTGGCCCAAGAATTTTTCCAGGACACCTGCTCATTTAACCTTCAGCAAAGGAAAAATAGCAGCTTGCTTCTATTTTCCATGAGTGAGTCCTGCATAGTTGCCCTGGTGCTGACGAGCAGCAAGCTGCACTGCCACATGTTCTCCAGGCAAATAATGGTGATTTCACTCCAGTGTTAACGCGCAATGTCCAGGCATATAAGAAGGCAAGAGGCAAAGAACAGAGAAAAAGCTAGAGGGGAGCAGAAGCAATCAGACCTCAAGGTCCTGCAGGAGCACAGAGAAGCTGCTCAAGAACTCAGGTGAAGCTTTAAACAAGGAGATCTGAACAAACAGCAGGAGCAGAGCAGGGCAGCCATACTGGCAGGGAGTGCAGCCTTGAAGTGGGGATGGAGCAGATGAGGTTACAGCTGCTATGACCACCACGACATTTCAGTTCCTACTGCCCCAAACTGAAACTGGGCTCTAGATTTTAATTATGGGGAAACAGAGAAAATGATGTTTCTGTTGCCACTTTTTTTCCACAAGTCACTTTGTTACCCATGAATCAATCGCCATTCTTTTGAGGTGTAGCTCTAAAAACACACCAAGAGCAAGCAACCCACTAAGCTAACATATGCAAGATTAGGGGAAATGGAAATATTTTTTACAGAGCTTTAATTATTGGCTGCTTGGGACTGCTTACAGGGACTAGATTAAAACCTAAAGAAACACAGCTGTGGAAAGAGAACAGTAAGATCTGTTACATGCAAATGCATCCCACCTCCGCTCTGCTTCACTGGCCAGCATCTCCACACATGTGTGCAGGTAGCAACTATAAAAACTATATGTCATAGGAAAAATAACTCTAAAAATGTCTTATCGTTCATGTTTTGGTAACTTGAGGTGAGCATCGCACCTCTTCTTGTTTACATGACCAGAGAGAGGTTCACATGTTGGAAGTAAGTTCCCTCTTAGAGGGCATAAAAGCCAGATTATCCTGGCACGCTAGAAAACAGAAATATTTCTCATTCTGTAAAGAATGAAGAGAAGACATTTGAAAAATAAATGTAACAATCCCAGTGGATTTGGATTTACTGCATGTATGTACAGGGATTTACATAATTTTTGAGGAAGAACTACTTTTGAAAGCCATGAATTATAACTTCAAGAACTGAATACAACAGGTTGATTATTCAAACACAGCTGAGGCAGAGAAGCAATCTGATTACAGGACAGAGCTTTAAAATTGGATTTTTTAATTCTAAATTTAAAGAAAGGCTCTCAAAATCAACAGCACTGTGTACTATTACAGACATGTGATTAATATTTACTTTAAAATATCATCCATTTTTCTTGCATATTTGAAATTGATCAACTAAGGGTAGGATACACGAAGAATAGGACAGATCAGTCTCTGCTGTGAAATTTAGATCTGGGTCTAAACTAAGATTAGGCATGCTTAGACCTGAGTTTTGACGTAGTTCTTTACAGAAATAACAATCAGCTGAGCAGCTGTGACTTGAATGCACCAGATTTTGATGACATTTATATTCAGACAAGTTTCTGCATGACACGAATATTTCAGGTCTACAGGATCTGAGTAAACTCAGACATATGTCCATACACAACATGAAAAATACTCCCCAAAATATTTGAAAGGAGCATTGGTTCATTAGCTTAAAAAGAATCTTGTAACCTTGAGTTCTGTCCACAGAATTTCATCACTGGTTTACTCAGGAAAACTTAATGATGTGCTTAGGGAGCACAACATCAAATGTCAAAATATTAGTGTATCAGAAGTACAAAAATACAGCTTTTTAAATACGTTTTTAATATCTTTTATTTCTGCAATACCTTCAAAAACTCTGTTACTCTTTCACTTGCTGTTCAACAAATAATGCAGTAGCTGTTTAAATGTCTGTCACACAATGCATTTAAAGGACTGTATCCTATTTTTATCCTGAACTAAAATGAAAGACAGTCCTGCTAAAATATACAGTACTTCAAATAGCCACTTCAGCATATTGCAGAACACTATCATACGAAAAATATTGATTTTCTGTTTCCCTTCAATTGGAATTAAAAAAACAAAGCCCAAAATTCAGTTCATTCTAACGCCAAAAACGCCTTATGAAAGGCACTCTTTGCAGAAGGAAGAAAGAATTTGGAATTCTTACAGTAAATCCAAGCAATCTTTTCCACCCTATATCCAGAAGACAGCACGAGGACAGGACAAGAAACAGCCCAGATTCTGAACGATGATGGAACAGACAGACAAAAAGACTTGCCCTCCCCTTATTACCTCATCTCTTCCTGTGCTCCCAATTACCTCCCACTCTGTAGTTCAAGTGCTTTGCCAGCTCTTCATCAGACCTGCTTAAGGCTGGTTGGTAACTCAGCTGTTATTATCATGTCTTTATAAATAAGTTTTGTTGTTCCTTCCAAACAACTCTACTAAGATCATGGCTCCATATCCTGTTTCTCCTCCAAAATGTCGCAGGAATTTTTTTTCTTCTTCTAATTTCACCAAGCTGCCTTCCCTTGGTATCCCTGTCATAAATTAACTCAAAATCATCAGAGCCTGAGGGTTTTTACTGACTGATCAAGCATTAGAGAACAGACCCTCTAGATCAGACCCCTTATCTGACTGCTGTCTACACACAGTATATAAATTGAAGTGTTACTTCTCTGCCACTCACAGTGGTAAGAAATGCCTCGAGCCAGCAGTGGGAGCACACTGTATTTCTCCAGACACCAAACCAGAGCAACAAAACCTTCTGCCTGTCTCTTAGACTTAACACCTGACATAAAGACTAGAAATCACTGATTGAAAAAAAAAAATCTCACAACATAAACCTGTTTTAAAATGCTAGTGCTAATCCTTTAGCTATATTTCTATATTAGGGACTGAAGTAAGGAATAAGAAAATACTAACCAAATGTTAATTTTAATAACTAAAAATTCTGGGCTAAGCAGTTATTCCTGAATTATAAGGAATTGATATGTATAATCCAAAACAACAGGCAACAGACTAATCAAAACCCAAAAACAGTTAATCAGATGTCCACAAATAGTGACAAGTTGAGACGTATTGACAGATGTTTTCATTAAAAGTACACTGAGCACAAAATGCCTTTACAACTGGCCTGAAGGCCCCCTCTATCTTTCACCCTCTTTAAAAAAAACATATGAATGCTGCAGTTGCTAGGTAGGTTCAGCAAAAGCAAGTAAGCTCCTTTTCTCCCTATACATTACGTGAAACCAAGTGCTTTCGCATCTAGCAATGAGTTTAAATATGAAAATGTGCAATGAATGTATAATGCGCCATCTTGAAATTCATTTGAAATAATGGCTTCGCCAATTTTTCACTGATTTTAATTTTCAAAGAAAATCACTGTGCAAATTTTCCTCTGTATGAAAAATACTAGTTTGATGACAACATGATGGAATTGATTGCCTTTAAAGGAATGCATAAAAATTCACCAGGATTCATTTGGAAAAAATGAGACTGATATCATCAGCTTCAATTCCATATAAACTTTTCCTCTTCATAGCGTTGGAAACCTTTATGCATACTGCTGTGCGGTTTTTTTGTACACTTTGCCACTTTCTGTTAGAGAAGACATTTCCACAATGGTTGAAGAGATTCCTGGGAGAATGTACTTCTTAACTACCTCTCTTGGGTGCTATAGAGTATAACTTAACTTCCGAGATCCTCCAATGAACGATGGCCTAATAAGACAATATTACAGACTGCTACTGTTAATAAGCAATGAGAATTGAGTCTAACATTGAGTGAGAGGGAATTCTATCTGATGAGAAAAACAGCATACAACATCTTTGCCTCAGTGGAATACATGTACAGCCAGTGGCACACAATGCCTAAATTCCATTTTACTGTGTAGTCTCATGCATTAACATTTACCAGGGAGTAGCTGTTACAAATTCACACCGCAGTCTGCCCCACACTATTCTGCTCTTATGTCCCAGCACAAAATACATTTAAAATAGAGGAGAGAGAGAAGATTGAGAAAAAAATCTACATGTGGGCACAGGACAGATCGTTGTTCCCTTACTTTACTGTATCTTGAATCACAGGATACTTATGCACACGTTCAAAGTTTATACCTCTTCAAATGCTTACCTGAATTATAGAGTGCATGATTGTTCTGAGCAAGACGTTTACCAAATGAGTAGCACAAATTGAGAACTGATCTTAGGGGAAATAATATGTAAGAGGAGTAATGCTGGCAGAAGACAGTTTAAAATATTCATAAGGCTATGGAAGAAGACTAAGCAAAAATTTCATGAGGATAAAGAGAGGCGTTCATTGGAGAAAGAACCTGTTACAGTTAAGCCAGCAGCTAGAGTGAGTAACATACCAGCTGTTTCCATTAAAGATCACACTTTATACATCTTGTCTCAAAAAAATCTGTAAGTTTTTGATACTCCCTAAAGGATTTTTGCCTGTATGTGGGTGTGCCTGAGTGACTCAGCAAGCAACTTGGTGGATTGTCATTCTGTGTGCAAAGCACGTGTAAGGCTGGAATAACAGATGAATGCAGGACATGGAAAAGCCTCCAAGACAGACTTGCTCAGGTCACTCTCAAATCTCCACCTGCACAATACCCACTTCAGGAACAAGAAAATAAAAAGAAGAATAACCAAGCTAGAGTTTGCTGACAAGTGCAGACTGGGACCGTGCATACCTCTATTTCAAACAACAGTGATAGCAAGGAGTATCATTTGGAAGGTGTAGAGTGGGAAGAGGGCTTTTGAAGAACAGAAGTAGCAGATGGAAGAAGCAGATTAAGATAGCAATGATGGGGTAGTTATGGGTAGCAAAGAGCAACAAATCTCCCCGTGCTGGATGACATGAGACAGCCGGAGCCCAGTGACAGACAGCAGAAACTGGGAGGAGAACAGTGGGTAGCAACTGCCTTGGAGCTTGAGAGGTATCTGGAAAAAGCAGCAGTAGGAGTCAGGGGCACGTGGCCAAGGGCATCAGAAAGGACTACTCGCTGTTAAAGAACCTCATCTGGTCAGCTGCTACAACCACAGGCCCTGTTGTGGCCATCAAAAAAGATAAACTGCAGCTGCGCAGTGGCTAGAACACCACCAAGCTGCACACATAAATCAGAGGCAGAACAAAGAGCAGCACTGCTGAATCGGTAGGGATGTTTCCTCCCCCGTGGCTTTCATGTCTGTTCCGAGCCTTGCAAAATGTCTTTGCAAACTGACACACAGCACAGACAGCTCTCTCCAGCTTTGCAGGCTCTCAGCATTCCCTATTCTGAAAGATGCTGGCTATTAAAAAGCTTTTAAATTCTGATTTCTGAGGTGCTTAGCCCTTGAAACTCCAATCAGTCTCAAAGGGAACTGCAAATAAATCTTCCTAAAATTGTATTTATGGAAAAAATTAAATTATCTTTCAATTGCAAAGCTGAGATTGCTTATTTTTCATTGCAGACTGACAGATTTTCTTCCTTTTTTTGCCATTAAGAATTTATCACAATAATGCTATTGTTTTACCTTCAAATTAGAAAAAAGGCATGAAGGAACAGACAAAAGACCCACTTCCTTCTCTCCTTTTCTGTGCTTCTTGGAGTTTTTCTTTCTGTTTTTTTTTTCGTATTTGTGAATTCAAAGTTTCGAGTATACAATAAGAAATTCTAGTCCTGCAGCTTCCCTGAAGGCAATTTACTTTATCTGACATGTACACCATCAGAAGGTTAAATCTTTGTCATCAAAGTTGTGAATTCTATGCGAGCAAGCTTCTGTTCCCATTGGAGCTGATGTTGCTTGGTGCAGATCTAGGGCCCACCTCTTGGCAGCAATTTGAAAAGGAAATATTGCTAATTTAGCGAAAACCTGAAGACTGGAACAATAGTTTTGAAAAGATTAATCAAGATCCCTAAGCAGAACAAAGTATTTTAATTCAGACATTCAATCAAGTCTAATTTCATTTTCATGTGTTGGAAATTATGAGTAGCTACTAGAAGCTTTTGTGTTTTGGAGCATATAATCCCCAGAGACTACGATCAGGAGAGCTGGATGTAGGATGGCAATTCTGTTTCCCATGCTGACACAGACTGTTCTCTTCAGATCAAAACTGTTGTGCAGGAGGAAAGCACTGTTTGTGACAATCACGAGAATTAGAAGTAAGCTATATTAATAGTTTCCCATCTGTCGAGAGGGAAAAGTCAGAAATGCGGTTAACTTAGATGCTTTCACTCTTTTGCTACTAAATAAAGTTTAAATTTAAAGGATATATCCCTGAACAAACGCCCAGTTAAATGTCAGAATGTATTCCTGCTTCAAAGCGGAGGCTCCAATGTGTGCAAAGGGTCCTTCTTAGCCTCTCTGCACGCCTTCTCCTTAGCATTAAAAAGCAAACACAAGCAACCCAGCTTTAAAATCACTATGTGAACCAGAGTCACCTGTGCATCCCAAAAGTCCTTCAAACAAATGGTTTGTCAAAATCCTGACAAAGGTAGGGATTAAAACCACTGAACTTACTGCATTAGCGACAATACACATATTTGTCAGGTCACCCTGTCTGTAAGAGTTCACCTGAATGTGCCAAGCAGCCTCTGCGCCTGCCAAGTGTGCTGCCCTGCTTTCCGCATGGAAACGTTCCTTTGGACAAAGGGCTCCAGACTTTGCGGTGGCAGAAGGCTCAGAGTTATCGTACAAACACCGTCGACATCTTTTACACAGTTATTTTACTCTGCCAAGGATGAGTACAAACGGAACGGGGCAAAGGAACAAAATTGGAAACTATAGCAATAATTCTGAATAAATGGGGTTTCTCTTGCAAGATCATGTTTCTTCTCTAATTACCACTAATTAGTATTGGAGGAAATGCCAGTTCTGAAAAAAGAAGAGAATGGGTACTGGCTTAATTTTTTCTTTGAAGATACATTTATTATTCATTTCTTGCAGCCATTTTTAGATTATTGAAGGAAAAGAGGTCAATAACCTTTGGTTTGTGGTAAACCAGAGAACTGTCACTTTTTCCCGTGTCTCCCACTTTACCTCCCAACATTGCCTTTAATCCTTGTTATTTACCTTCTACAAATTTACAGGAAGACTACATGGCTTATCATACATTGAGACATGGCCAACTAGAACTGGTAGGCCTTGGGCCACAGCAGGTCTGCCAGGCCACTAACGGGTCCACACACCCAACAGCACTGGAATGACAGTGTCTTTGGAAATCACTGGTGAAGGTCTGAAGTCAAACGCGGATAGGTGACGGTGCAGCACAGACGATGGCGCATCAGGGAGTGGAAAAGCTTTACTAGAGTACAGAAAACTGTTAAAGAATCCTATTCTATGAAATGCTTTTACTCACTGCCCTGACTTGCAGTCTGACATGCAACATACCTCCGCAGGGTTTTTGTACTTGCTTCTTCCAAGGAAGGGCCACTGAGCTCTAGGGAAGGCAGACGGACAAATACCAAGTGGATCACAGGCTGACATCAATCCATTTAAGGTCCATGGTTGAGCTGCAGGGTCAATAGGAATTTTCTTCATCCTTTTAGCGTTGGAAGTATCAAAATCCATGATTCTTCTAGAAAGGGGAAAGACCAAAGATTCAGTCAGCTAACGAGAACGTAAACCCCTGAGATCAAAACGCCAGTACAAGCACTTGGTCTGAAATACGGGGTCCTAATCACTGGAACCGATGGGTAAGAAGAGAACCATTTCACCTCTGGCAAAGCAAAATGTAATTATTATTAAAGTGGTGATAGGGCAGGTAAATGATTTGACCCCGATTTTAACTAGTCAAACCTAGTTAATTATATCTCTGCTAATACAAACAGCAGTGATAAGACTCTTACAGATTGGTGAAAAATTAATGAAGTCTTTAATGAACTTTATGGCAAATTACATAAATCAGAGCTGACTTAATCAAAGCCCAGAAGATTTTTAGTAGCGATTAGATTTTTCAGTTGCTGAAAGATAAAGAAAATAACTGCACTAAAAAGCCTCTCCTTTACTGGAAGACTCTGAAA
>Ga0065711_1007542_pt1 | contig 20711 bp, 15 predicted proteins | sample Hoacrofraction12_FD_59098 | JGI IMG/M metagenome (GOLD analysis project Ga0065711, IMG submission 59098) | Hoatzin crop microbial communities from Cojedes, Venezuela - Epithelial fraction 12 v2 (version 2) | ecosystem: Host-associated > Birds > Digestive system > Esophagus > Crop | place...
TATCCTTTTTCCTTTTTTTTTTTTCCCAGGGAGTATTCTTTACCTCTGGAATTATCCTTATGTTGATCTGTATTTTTATCAATCAATAATACTGTGTAGCATTTTTAATTTGAAACTGACAAATTAATCAATAGGTATAGATTGATAGTTGCATCTAGCCAAAATAAACGTCTTTTACAACAAAGCTAAGAAGTAAATGAAAACCAAGACGTGTACAGGGAGTACACTCCATCCAGTGGAGTGCAATGAAATCAACAAAATAATTAAAGCATTGTGCTGTCCTCTATAAAATATTTTTCTAATGGAAGCCAGGCAGTACATGCCCATATGAAATAGACTGCACCAGGCATTCTCAATAGTGGAAAAAACTGCAAATGACTTGCAAATTGGCAAGCAGTTTCAGTAAACAAAAAACGTCTAAAAGAGCATAGCCAACTAGTGAGCACTACAGCCACCTGCAAGCTCCTCCACAGGAAATTCCAGTTCTTAAAAAAAGTTCCAGCAAAAGGAGGGACAGCATGAGTCAAGATGAATTAATGAAAAGGAGCGCTGTGTGTGCTTTCCCTGGCCCTTTCCACCTACTGTAAAAAACATGGTTATGTCTACCTAGGCTAATTGTTAAGTTCCTTTCCCCTATCTTAAAATGTTCTCCACAAACTACTAAACCATGTATAAAAACATTTCAAACTGGAAAGCCTCAGCTTTGAAATTCCCATGTGCAATAGGGAAAGGAACAGAGATATCAGATGCATTGACTTGGAACAATTAGGACCAAAAAAGTCAAGGAAGTCTTCAACTGTGGACAGGAAAATGATAGCTACTTACACAACAAAAGTAATATTTGGCATAGCATCTATTGAAAAGCGAAATACTGCCACCTTTAAGAATTTGTTGCTTGAGTGATGAAATGCACTTTATAAATTGTTTCATATGGCTCTGTAATGTCCGTAAATGAAAAATGGCCCATCACCTAGGGCCATTTTAGGGGAGAATTAAAAATTTGAATTCTCATTCTGAACACTGATGTGTTGGCAGGCAGGTTTTTTTTTAATTTTATGACCAGATAGGTAAACAGATTTTTGGAAAGGGTGCCTTTTCTAGCTGTGGACTGTAGTGCAGCCAGACAAACAACCATTTCTTACGCCATTCACGAACTGAAATCTTAGCGTAATTGATCAGTGCTCTATGTCAGATATAAATGCCAAGTGCCACTATCGGCGATTCTTGCTCTGACAAGTTCAGCATTCAGTACCTATCAAGAAAAAACTCACCTTTATTCTGGCGTATTCTCGCAGCATCTTTCAACTTCGGTGGTAGTTACATTTCCTACAGAGAGAACTACTTGTGTTACAAGGTCATAGTCCTTAAAAAGGCCACAAAGACAAGCCTCCATATCTTGTCCGTGCAATATTCCACTCATTTTATTAGATGTATGTCTGCTGAGCAGACAAATGTTCATGTGTGCTCTCTAAAGAGTTTGCATGTTGGTCCTACCATTCTTCAGCTGGAACCTTGACTATTCATAGGCTTCTGCTTTGCACAATGGAAACCAGAGATATTTCTCAGCTATATCATCAATGTGTTTCCAATCAAAGTATAAGAGGGAGGTTTCTTGCTGATGTGCCTGGTAAAAGACAAGACAGAAATGCTCATTGATACAGCACTCAAGTGTATTCTGTAGCTCATACCAAGGCGAGGGTTGTGTGGTAAACTTTGGATCCTGCTGATAAATACATACAGAAAGCATCCATATAGAATGCAGAATCTTACCTCACAACAGAGAAAACAGAAGCATACTTTCCTATAGTGACAGGACAAACTCAATTTTCTGTTGCCATGTGTTAATTTATTTGTTACTCTGACAAAATACAAAAGGACTTTGGAAGGAAGTCCAAAAGTTTTAGAAGCTCTTCTGCGAGTAAACTAACCTGAAGCGACAGCCGAGAAAATTAATCTCAAGAGAAAGACAATACCAAAGGTTTATCCTAGAAGGAAGACTTGTAACACAGACTTCCCTTCAAAAGCCATAGCTCTAATCTGTTAAATGGTGCGGTGGAAGATTATATACATGTCGCTCTCATCCCATTTCCTCTGCAAAGACCTGCAGAGAGTAAGGACAGTGTCCCATTAATGCTTTCAGATCTTGAAAAAGAAAATCGTTCTGAACTGTTGGATCATACAGACACGTGTGTATAAGAAAGGTGTTCTGATTTCCAAAGAGTGCTTAGTGCTGTGTGTTTCCTTGAGGGGACCGTGGCTGGAAGGAAGAAGAGGAAGCACCTTACCTTCTCATCTTATCAATCCTGTCTCAGCCCAGAAAACCCTGCTGAAGGAAGAGAAGGAAGGTTGCACCATTGCTAAAAGTAAGCAAGCTTAGCAAGGGAGAAGTTCACAACACAAGAGTGAAAGAGAGCGTGAACAGGATACTGGGACCACTGTGAGGAAAGCAGGGACTAGGCAAGTAATAAAAAGAAGCAGTTTTCATAGACACCCGAGGGGAGCAGTGCAGTGCGTAGTGTTCTGCAGAAAGCCGTTGGAAATTGCAGAACTAGAAATCAGGCATTAAGTAAAAGTCTTGCCATTCAAAGGCAAGAGCAGGCAACAGAGAAAATCTCATTCCAAATGCTTTGATTTTTGTCTGATTTATCTAGCAGATCTAAAGACCTCTCTTTAGAGTCACCTGCTTCTAGTTTGTGTTCTGAGCATGCCAATATAGTTAGAAGGTCTTGTTAGGGTGTTCAGTACACTCACTTCCAGGAAGAAGTACAGGCAGACCCACTACAGAAGTTTGGGCTGCCTTGAGAATCCATCATAGAGTTCAACAGCCAGAATCTTAAAGGCTTTGTGCAGCTTTCAGTAAATGTGGCAGGATTACCACCTGCAGTTAAAAACCTACAAATAACATGTTACAAAGGTGCTTGTTAGGGAGAATGATTAAGCGATAACTTGTTCCAGCTGAAGGAGGAACATAAATTCAGTGTCAGAAGGAGAGGTAAGGTGAAGTTTTAAGCCCTGTCACAGTTCCTGCCTGATGCCATTGCAGCAGCAGATGTTAGCCAGGGAGGTGGATGAAATCCCATGGAGGATGGGATGGGATTTCACTTGGCATCTAGTGAGGTGGTGCTGTCCTAAGGCTAAAACAAGAGGGTATGATCGTGAGAGGACAACTTGGACTCTTAGGAGCAGTGTGGGGAAAAGAGTCAGAATAGCTCAGCCTGGACTATGCATTACTTCTTTCAGGGAATAACCTTCCTGAAGGCCGTGACTTCATTCACCATAACCAATAAACTTTGGGAGGGCAGAGGGGAAGGGAGATGAGACGAGGTGGAGAGAGCATTTGTACCTTGAGTTCTGACACTGTGTAATGGGAAATGGGGCCACAGGATGACTGCCAAAACTATTGCAGAGATGGATGTGTTATTGATTGTCTCCATAAACATATTGTTGGCTTATTGTTATACTTTCCAAAAATGAAAGCCAGATTCCTTCTCCTCTTCAAATTTTCTTTGTTTAGATGCCAGTATCATTCTTAAGAGAGAAAGGAAATACAGCAATTGTGTGGGGTCTGTTTCCATCCTTTGCTTGCTCTGATTGAATTAAGTTGTGGTCTATTCTCTGGTTTTAGTAATTCTGTAAAGGAAAGAGAAGAAGTGGATGACAAAGTAACAAATATTACAAATGGTCATGGCAACCATTACAAGAAGGTTTTCCTTTGCTTCTGGATTTGATGGCCATTTGAGGAAAGTCTAGTCACTTTATTTCTGTGCACACAGCATAAACCGCCCTCGGCTACTGAAGGGACCTTCTGAAGAAATACTGGCAATCTTTTGACTATCAGCTGACATGCAAGATGGGAAATCATTTTATAATAGTTTCTTCTGGAGTAAAAGGAGCTCTGTGACTCCAAGAACAAGCTCTGTTGGAGTTTACCTCCGTCTCCACTTGTAGATGTGTAACATTGTACTCCAAATTTTTCTTAAGTATGGTTGTGCGTATATCATAATAAGGGTATACACATAAAATTTGTGAATAATTGATTTACAGTCATTCTGATTAGATTAAGCCTAAAATAAGTATTTGCACTGGGAAATTGCAGTTTCCTACCTTAAAGCTTATAACAGGATATGTCAAGAATTGTATATCAAGTTCTTTGGTACTGAATTTAGTTCCTCACATCTCGCCATCTTATATTTAAAGTGCCATAGCAGTTAAAAATGCTTCTCATTATTTTGAGAAACAGCCAACAAACATGATATTGCCTGTTGCATAGTAGGAATTTATATATATTTATTTATATATGTATGTATATGTAGAGGTAACTGGCTTTTAACAAAAATAAGCCTCAGTTTGCAGGGAGGAAGGTTTTGCCTGTGTTGTCTCAGTATGTGAAACTCAACATGTTCATCAGTGATGTTCACACAGTTAACGCAATCAGCAGTGAGTTAGCCCCTCCTGGAATTTCTATTGAATAGTGTTTGTTAAGGTCACAGTTTTACCTCAGACTTTTTGAAAAATGCTTAGGCTCATTTTGAAATAAGGGGGAGCATTCTTGCATGTGAGGAGTAGCTACAGCCTGCCTTGACACAGTAATAGAGGCAGAGCCAGGTTAAGAGGGAAGAAATTATTTGCAATATCTCATAAATACCACAAGGGGACTCCAAAACTGTTGTGGACAAAACAGTGTAAAATTTATTTTATTTATTGCTAGTTAACATAAACTTCTGATAATTGATTCAGAAAAAGAGAACATAAACAATTAAACAAACACGAAGGAAAACACCTTTCCTCCCCCTTTTCTAGGCGCAGCTTCAGTCAAATATCACTCTTCCACTCGTCCTGGTTCCAGCTCCCCTCGTTTTCATCACCTGTTACACTGAGACTGTCCCAGCACCTTTACAACAGGGCACTGCATGTGACTGGTGTTGGTGGATAAGGATCACTCTCTGACACTCCTTGCCTACTCTTTTTTCCTCTTCTGCTCTTTATTTCTTACTCGTTGTCCTCTGCCCCAGCATGGGTCACTCACGGGCCACAGTCCCTCTGGGATCTCCGTGCGCTGGCATGAGTTGTCCATAGCTGAAGTCCCTCAAAGCCGTAACTCCTTCACCACAGAGCACCTCCTTCCAAGAGCATGTCTCCAGGCAATGACCCCTGCTACTTTCCTCCTCTGTTCCTTCTGCCCCTAGCAGCCACTGCGCTTTCTTAAATGTCTAAGGACAGATGCTGGGTGCTCCCCTCCAGTGGTGTGCAATAGGTTACCCATGTAGGTTTCAGAGCCAGTATGATGGTTTGCCCATGTGGGTTTTAGAGCCAGCTGGACCCAGCTGTAGCCACCACAGCTCATGGCCTCCTCCTACACAGGTCTTCCCTGCTGTCACCTGTCCCCAAACCCTGCCAGTTATAACCAATACATTAGCCATGATGATTTTGAACATACTATACTTCCTCTGTAGAGAAATAAAATGAAATATTGCAGTTAATAGGTCTGTAAATTACAGGAGAATACATGATAAGTGACTGGGTGATTCTAAAGGGTTGGTGAGATAAAAGGGAAAGGAGAATTTGATGAATTTGCAGAGGAAATGTGGGACTCACGTCACTGACATTTGTCAAGTTCATTAGGCATCCACAGTAAGCTGATTGTCTTCACTCCTGTGGTCACTGCACCCTTCAGCAATCAATTTCTCCCATCTGATTATAGGTGTCCAAAAGACATGGAATGGCTCTTCTACATCTCTCTTCCCTAATGAATGAGGTAGCATAGACATCTGTATTAGACTATACACCTATCTTCTAGATAGCTTCATTTTTATCTATGTTTTCAATTATCAGTTATAAAATCCACACTGCTTTCACAGACCAAATGTCATTAGCATTGTGAGGAAACATATACTTTAGGAGCACAAATTTTTCTCTTGGTGTTAGCTTCTTTGTTTTTCTTCTGTGCTTATGCTGTGAATAGTCACAGACCTATTGTCAGAGTTTTATATACATGGATATTTCCATAGTGGCTCAGACATCTTTTCTGCTTCCACAGAGTCTTCTCTAAGAACAGCCCACAGATCAGTTAAATTCTGCCAGTTTTTTTCTTGAGTTATAATGACTAAATTACCTTGTATTGTTTCATCTGGCTCATGTCAGCTTGCCTCTCTCATTTAACAGGTCTGCTTCCAGAGTCTGAGGATGCCAATGAGGCAGGCTGGGATGGAGGGAGTGTGAAGGAAAAGAGACGTGAGTAAAAGGCTATGGTCTGAAAAAATGGCAGTACAGAAAATTATTTACTTTATGAACACAGTAGGGAGGAAAGCAGACTGGGAAGAGGATTCAGGGTTGGTATCCTCTTGTATTGCCCTGAGCACCACAGGGAACAGTGCTGAGCATAGTTGGGATGCGATGGAGGTTGCAGGGCTGTGGTCTCCACGGCACAGTGAGGGTCAGGAGGGGAAGGGGCTTTTGTGAAGAGGTGGGCAGTATGTGGGATGGAGGGAAGACCACTCTATAGGTACCAACGTTTTCCCAGGTGGCTGCTTTCTGTTGTTTGGACATCAACACCATGGCAAGGCAGTTGAGCATCTGTCAAGCAGAAGGCTATTTTGAAATTTTAGTGCATCGTGGCTGCAGGAGGAATGATTAAAAGGCTGCATTTGCCATGGTTTAAGCAGCTTGAAATTCAAGCAGAAATACATGAATAAAGCATTAGAAGAGCAACATCAATTTTGGGTTAGACAGCATTACCCTCATTTGGATTCTGGATCTTAACTGTTGTCTTGGTGATTTTACTCACTGGGCTGTGCAAGAATTGTTTTTATTACATCAGTAATTTAAATGAGTAATTCTAGTATAAGCTAGAGCTAAAATAACAAACTAGAATATATTTACATCTATATAGACACAAATGGGTTCTTAGCTGCTTTATTAAGGTAATATTTTACTGGAGTAATACACATATTAGCAAGTTGATTGTTTTTCCATGTTAGTTTCTGAATACAGCACTTCTTTTTCAGTGTGCACCTATAAGTTCTCAGTTTCTTTCAGTCCCCATGCAGACAATACATTAATTAGTTATTTGTCCACACATATATATGTGTGTGACTACATAGGATATATGTGACTATGTCTTGAGCATGGCACAAACACTTTCTCTGAAAAGGAAGTCTTTTGTATCAGCTACTCACACTGTCCTGCTGTTTCTTATGCAAAGCCAGTAGAAAAGGCATGGTGAGTTGCCAAGGAACTATTACTTCACGGGAAAATAAACCCAAAAGCTCAGGCATTTGTATCTATTGTACATTTAAAGTAAAAACATTCCATGCTAAAAGACACCCAAATCAAAGGACCTGCAAGCTCATCAAGGCTCCTTCATATACTTGTTTCATCAAATAACAAAAGTACAATACAAAATATTGCATCCAACTTACCTGCAATAACATTTGCATCACTAACTAAAATTGCACTGGATTTAGACCTATGCTTTAACAATCTGACTGTCAAGATGACTTTTTTAGGCACGCCTTGGCAAGGCAACCCCAATGTATCACTATTATTTTCCTGCTAAGTTTGGGCTTGGGGGTGTGGTGAGTGGCTTACAGTCAAGGGATTTTTTAATTGTGCTTCCCAACTGTATGATTTACATGATTCCCACCAAAAAAAATGTTAGTGGGAAGCCTAACTTTGTATTTGCTGAAGAAGAAAGCCTCAAGGGCCACATTTTTTCAGAAGCTTAGACAATAATGTGCAAATTGCACGTATTTGCACTGCTGACACTGGGAAAGATGAATGTGCTTTCTGGCTCAGAAAAGGACAAATGCTTTCCTCTGTGCTGGAAGTTCACAGTCGTTATGAACTTGCTTCCCTACACCAGTCTTTGTTCGAACCTGGTTTTCTGGTACAGATGTTCTATTTGTTGTATCTTAAAAACACCAGTGTGCCACAATAAATTTAATACAGTATGTCACATTTGCTGCTTTTGTCTGCATGCCTGCTTGAGCAGAAAGTGCTTGAAGACAAAAACAGTGATTAATTCATTGACGGTCTAAAGAATACGAAGTTTAAGCACTTGTAGTGCCTAATATGGCACTTTTAGTGCATGTCTAGCCTATGTCATGAAAACAAATCAGTTCTGGTCTAGTATAGAAATTATTTCTTTTCAAGGTCTTGTTGTCCCCCTTTGTAATAATTTTTCAATCTTGTGTAATTCAGAAGGCATTAACACTTAACTGGTTTACAAATATGAAAACCAATGGAAAATTAAGAGAAACACTGCTCAATATAAATTGAAATTTTTGCTATGTCCTCACACAAAACCAACTTTTAGAGGGATGTCTTACTATAATCTCAACAAAAAGAGCATTCAATAAAAGGGATATTCCTTGGCTCTTAATATTCCCAAATTTGGTAAAAGAGAGGGTAATGGTATATATTGTATCGAAGAGGATATCCCAGTATTAGTCATCAGACTGTTTCCAAACAAGCACGAAATAGATGCTGAAGGGGAATGGAATTCTCCAGTGTACATTCTGATGTTTAGCCTGAAACCTTGTTTAGAAGACAGGTCCGTGGGTTCTAACACCATTAACTATTTTCTTAGATCATACCTTGCTATGTTTTTATCTTTGTCACTGTTAGTAAAGACTATTTAAAACAGATTGGTTTCTCATGAACGTACTCACATTCTGTTGAAGATCTGAGAGCAAAAGAATAGCTTGGTCTTTTCTTCTGTTTCTTTCCTCCTGACCTTTTTTGAATGGGGAATAATTAGAGCTAAAAGATAAAGGATAGAAAGTCTCATCTCTTCCAGGAACAAAGCATTCTGAAATTCCCTGTTTCTCTTTCTGTGTTTATCTGGCACAGCCTCAGATTCTGTCACCAGTATTCACCCTGCGCAGCTCCTTACTCACAGCTTAATCCAAAGCCTGTTGAAGTCTGTGGGAACCTTTCCCCTGACCTCAGGGGGAATCAGCTCTGCTTGTGTAGGCAGAGCTGTTTCAAATTATTTCCACTGCTGATTACAGTATAAGTACTGGTTGAAATCAGTAACCTGTCCTGAGATCCAACACTACAGCTAAGTTGATGATGTCTGAAGTTACTATTATACTCTTTTAGTTGTGCTTTAAGTGGCTTAAGTAGTAACAGCTTCCAGAAAAACAACATATAAATGACTTTTTTTCTTCTCTACTGAGAATAAAGAAATTAAGAACAACTGTACAGCTTCTAAAGACTGTGTCATTAATAACCATCACTGGAGACATCATAATGACTCTTCTTGTCTTTTGAAATGTTTATGTCAATAATGCAAGGTAACTTAGTCATTATAACTCAAGAAAAAAACTCAGTTTTTGTCTGGAGGTTGTTTTTAATGGTAGAGGAAGTTCTTCTGATACAAGATAAAGGGATGGAAGTTGGAGAGCATCTTAATAGACACTGTCCTTACTGACTTCAGAAGAAATTTGAAGTGTTTGGACCTTTCTGAATGTGAGCTGGTTATTTATGGAAACTCTACAAAAAGTCAGATTTAAATCTTGCTGACTATTGAACCAAGCAGCATTGGGAGCCATTCCAGGCAGACTAGAGCAAATTCAGCTCCATTTTCCTCATTAGCTTAATGGATGCCTGCGTTCAAGTTCATAAAAAAAAGGCATGGGAAATGGAGGAAGAATGTAATGATTGTAAATTCATGGCTTTTAATGATTTAGATTGTTCATCCTTATAATATTTAGTATAGTGGGCATTATGTCTACACACACTTTCTCACATACTTTGTGTCATACCTAAAAACAGTACTCTGAAAAGTGCATTTCCAGTTAAATTGTTAAAGTGTTTGCAAAAATACTTGTTTGCAGCATATGAACTCCAGGTCCAAATTGTTGCATCATCTTCTCCACACCCATTTACTTTTGATCTAATAATTTTAATAAACATAATGCTTATTTAATATTTTCCAAGCTTTCCAATTTAATTTGTTGTTTTCTTTCTGTGCCTCCTTCTACCTTCTTCCATTCTTTTCTCTTCTCACTACCATGACTTCGCTTACCATTTTTTCACTCTGTAGCAGTATTTACGTTTCTCTTCTCTCCATTATGTGGTCCTGTCTCCACCTCTTCAGCACCTCTTTGATTTATCCATCTTCAACACTTCTACCATTTTTCCCAGCATCTTCCTTCTAAGCTTCCCACCCCCTGAGACTTCCTGTATCTTCTCAATCAGCCCACAGATGTCTGTCTTCTGCCACCTCATACATTCACCCTTCCTCCTCCATAGTCATTAAGATTTTGCATTCCTTTGTTTACATGCGCCTTATTTGCTAAGATGATGTGTGAAATTCCATGCCAGGTGGATCCAGTTTCCTGTTATTGAGCAGGGAGAAGGTGGAGGTGGAGCGCTGTGTGCCTGGGGACAGAAGGATGACTAGGGAGCCATTGTTGTGGTCTGTGTCTGTTTCCTTTTTCATCGTCCTCCAAAAACCCATGAGGCAATAAGGGCAGAGACGAGATGAGGAGGAAGCATGTTTCACAAGAAGAGAGAAAGGACAGTACCCATAGGAACACCCACTCTGAATATCTAAATGCAGCCTTTTATAGTAGGATTATTTAACGATACACAGAACAACTCCACTAATAAGTTAATATTTCTAGCATACTATTTTAAAAGCCCTAAGGCTGTTGTTTGAAAGTGGGACTCTCATGCTGCAGACTATCTTTTCGTAGGAGGAGCTTGGGGAAGACATTGCTGCCTTCCCAGGTCATTCAGCCAACATGTCTTGGCCATAAGTGGAGTGGTATATACCTACTATAAGAGAAAGGTTGGCCCTCACCACGGTTCCATTCACTTCTCTGCTGAGGCTTTAAATAAAGATCCCAAGGCAGATGTTTAGAGTTATGATGTGATGATGGTAGAACCGAGTCACTGAGAACTGGACTCCAATAACTTAGGACATAAAAGAACCTGTATATTAGATCATTGCTTTAGGGACATATTTGAGCTTCTGAGTCATTAACTCTAACTGATTCGCCAAATACCTCTAGTTTGATAAATTACTGACAATATTAATGTTGTGAAATTAATAAGCAGCTCTAACATTCGACTGCCTGAATTTCCTTTTTCTATTTGAAAAAATAAATAAGTATGTTCAGGATAGATTAGACAAAGGTTAGCAGCAGGAAGACATTTCAACATCATAATGAAAATAGTGAACTTCAAAAGAATTACTGTGTTTTTTTAATTAATCTTTGTGGGTTATCAAAAAAGATCATTAAACTAAGTTCAGATGTTTTATTACAAGGGATTTGTTCGGAATTTGTTCTTTAACCCTTTGCATTCTCATGATTGCCCATTTCTGGGCAATGAAAATAAAATAGCGAAATAAAAAAAATAAATGGGAATGATAGTCAAACATCTTTAAACTTCAGGAATCTTGAATATTTAATCTTGTAACTGTATTTACATCATTTGCAATAGTTTTCTCTCTGTCACTGTTTATTGCAATAGATTTCAGAGATTAAGAGTATCTATAAGTAGTCATTAACATTAATAATGATAAAAGCAGACTTTGCCTATTTCTTTTACCTTAGAAGCACAATAATCCCAATATAAGATATAAAGTAACACTTAGAGCCTGTAAGTAGAAGCAGCTCTCATGATTAGCTAGACCTTGAGGCTGAAATACGAAGCGAGCCACGGGAACGCAGGAGCAGCTACAATTCCTGTGTTGTGAAATCTGTCCTCTCCTCCTGCTTCCTAGTCCATAGGCAAAGCTTGCTCCTCACTTCAGTAAGTAAGGGTGATTTCTTCGCACCAGCTGGAATTTGCTGTGGGTAAGTTGCGGGCTCTTGCTGCAGTCGTTTCACTGGGAAACGCTGTCCCGTGCCTTTTTAACCACAGCCCTGGGGAGAGGGCTATGGTATGGGGGGGACTGTGCTGCCAGCTATATCTGCACTTAAACTCCTCCTGGCAGGCAGGGGTACAGTCTGCAGGATTATTTTTTGTATCCATATATAATGTGATGCTTAGGGAAGTAAAACAGTCTCCAGGTCCTAGCAAAAGAGCACAGAAGACACCTCTACTGAGGGTAGGACTGGTCCATAGTTCCCAAACAAAAATGGAAAATAGTGCTTAAAAATTATGAAAAGTTAGAGGTGGTGGGTTTTTTTTTATTTCTTTCCTTTTTTTTTTTTAAGGAAGAGGTTTTGACTGACTTTGTTCTATAATACAGTTTGTTCTTGTTATGATGTTTTGAGAATTTTAATACAATTCAGGGAAATGACTGAATATATCTAGGTTACAAGCTTGGAGTTCATGGTTTGGGTTTTTTTTTCCACAAACATATATTAATCTCACTATTTTTCAAAATGAATGCTAAATATAGATTTTTAACACTTTAAAAGGTATGTCATAATGTTTCATTTAAGTAGATCTTAATTTAGAGTTAAGTTGAACTACACTGAATTTAGAATCTCTGATTAAAACAATTTTACCATCAAATATTTGTAAGGGAGGGAGGTGAGAGGAGAAGTGACAGGGAAGGGAGGGGAAGCAGGGCAGGAGGGAAAGAAGAGGGAAAGGAGGGTAGGCAAAATTTTATAATAGTAAGAATGAAACACCAGAGTTTCACACAGTGTTAAATGGAAAATACCTTCTTTTTTTCTAGCATAGTTTTCTGGGACTTGTCAAGCCCCAATCTGAAGTTAGGGAAGTAGACATTCCTTGTTTCTTTCCCCTTCCCCTCAAAATTTTCCAGGTCTTATTTATTCATCATGAAGAAATACAACCTCAGCTGTTCTTCTTATGCACTCTCTTAAATTCGGGGAAAAAAGTATAGATATAACCGTCCAACACATACCCCATAGAAGTAAAAGATTAAGTGAATGTCATTCCAAAGGCTATGTTTTAGGATGTTTTCCTATGTCTTGATCTCAAAAACTGAAGAATATGCATGAATATTCGCAAAAGATCTAAAAGATTTTGAAAAATTAAGTGTGACTTGGGCTAAGACAAGTTGTGAGCACATCCTACAAACATGGCCTTAATTAACTGTCACTGAACGGGAAATGCATGAGACTGCACATTCACGTTGCAGTATAAGTAGTTGCAGTCTTGCTTCAATGATGAGAGTCACAGCAGTGTTTAAAAAGAAATAAATTGAAAACATATGCATCTAGCTCAGCTTTCACAATGAATTAAGCATGTTCGGATGCTGGACTAGTTATTCTGTTACATTTCTGAATTAAAGCAGCCTAAAACGCTTTGGTGTCTCTCCACTGCTGACTTCCTTACCCTGTTCTGCAGCTGGTCTGGGGAAAGTCACCACTGACACCTCTCCTCATGCCCCGCAACCACAAAAATATATTCCTGTTGTAGTATCATTCTCTTAATGGGACTGGGCCTTTGCTTTTCAGATTTTTTCACTGCATTTTTTTTTAATTCTGCCTGTGAAAAGAAAAGAGAAGATACAAAGAAGTAGCCAGGAGGTCTGCAGAGGTATGGATTCCTAAATCATCTTCTGGAACAGGTGAGGCAAATGCACATTAATCTAGTGATTCTGAACTCATTTTGGCTCATCTAGCAGTATTTCTTTCAGTAAATAAATTATAACCTGTTTCAGATAAGCAGTTTTCCCTCACAGCCTTTTCTTCTTTAGTTGCAGGTCCTAAGAAGGATGTTGTATCAGTGTCAGGTCAAGACGGAACAAATATGGTGGCTTAATTGGAGGTTCTGGAGTTAGATGATGCGGTTGCAAGAGGAACTCAATGAGCTAGACATGGTTAGAAAGTAGCCAAATAACAATACATATTGTGATATAACCTTGCATTTCTCACCACACCCTCCTCAAGGTCTCAGCTTTATTCACTTCTGGGAGTCTATACATACTCCTACAAGAATCAGGATTATTTGTAGAATCTGTGACACTTCTTCACTGTGCACAATACCTGCAACCAGTGAGAAAGGGGGAACAACACATGGGAAAGGAGTTGAAGGCAGAGGAAAACTAGTTCAAGCTGTGAAAAACTGGTCCCTGCCACTGCCACAGAGTTTTCTAAACCGAAAAAGAAAAATGCTGTATTTCCACTTCCCTATTAGTTTTCATTATGAGGAAGCCTGAGGTCAACAAGAATACATCTTAAAAATATAGAAGTGTTATAAATATAACACAAAAATCACAAGGGAAAATAATTTCCTAAGAACTCCAGGCTGGATACTTAGTATGTGGGCACTTTTCTGTAATTTTGCCCTTAACATCTGTCTGTCAGTTCTCTATTTGGAAAATAATTTCAAGTCCATGTATTCACGCAAGGAGGCTGTGTTATCAAGCATTCAGGTATCACGGTGAGGGTAATTTAAAATGTACTTTGAAAAGCTCAGGTTTTGGATTTTTTTCTCAGATCACACTCTTAATGGAAAGAACTTTTTTATTTTAATTAACTCTTCTTGTACAGGCCGAGACTTTATAGTCTGAAGCATGAGTTTAATCGTTGCTCTGAATTCACACCAGTGCCTGTTGTGTTTAGTTCAGCTCTTAAAGCATTCCTAATCATTTAGTTTGAGGAGCTGATGTCCGCCAGACTAAGTGTTACCTGTATCACTCCATTATGTGCTTCAGGCTCAAGAAACTGTCATATTTCTCTCGTCTTGTGGAACAGAGAGTATACGCTTCTGTAATTTATAATAATGCATACGCACAGGAAATGGAATTTAAGTTACAAAGGCAGTTCAAATTTTCACACCATTTTGAACCAATATTGTTCTTTTTTGTATAATTTATTGAAAGGTGGAATTGCAAGAACTTTTTCTCATACCTTCAAGATGATACTTTACAGTTCTGGCTTAAAACACTGCTGTGTAATTCCTGTGGTTTCAGCCTGAATACAGTGAAAAGTTTTAGAAGAGCAGTTGATAGCTAGTTCATCTCAAACACTGCACTATCTCATTTTTTTCTTTCATTCTCTTAAAAGTCAGAAAGGGTTTCATACATCTGTACTTTCACCCTACAACCCTACAACTGCAACTCTGCTCTTTGAAAACTTGTTTTGATTTAATGTTGTACTTGTTTTTACCATCTAATTTCCATTCTGCATGAGAAGTATATTATTATTTATGACATGGGAAAAAGGTAATTGATTATGATTAATGTGCAATTATTTCCGTTCTTATGCGATCCTGTGATTTCATTACCACTTGTGGGGTTTTTACAAAGAATGATGAATGAAATTCATAATGTTCACTTTGGTTTCAGTTCTGATAAGCATCCAAATATTTTGATGCTTACTCAAAACTTATCCAAAGTTTCCTAAGCTCTTGAGTCTGCAAAACTAGTCTGAACACTTAGACAGAGAAGGGCTTTCCTCATGAGGTTTCCAGTTGTTCCACTAGTGGAACCTGGTGGAAATACCATGAGGTCAGCTTTTCTTCCAGTTGTTCCAAATCATTAACATCTGGACAGAAACCGGAAGTGAGAAATCCTGCCCAGAAGTTGTATTATTGGAAAAGTTGGGTTCTAAAAATAGGTGAAAAAAACTGATTTTTTAACTCCTCCAAACTGCTTAATCCGTGACTGAAAAAAATCACGAATCGAGAATTAGGGATGAATCAGGTTAATTGATACCAGAAACTATACCCTCCTCAGCTAAAACCTTTTGCTTCTTAGAATTTGGTTATTTGATAAGTGATAAGTTCAGAGCAAAATTCAAATGTGGTGACATTTTAGAAGCTTTCAGGGATGGGTATTCATTTTCATTCCAGCCAAGTATTTATTCATTCACGAGAGGGTAGTACGCAGATCCTGATGGGAAAAGGTTATCTCATGTTTTTTAAAAAATATGTATCTCTGTGTTTCCTCCCAGTACGAATACTCTGGGGGAGACCCTAGCTGTCAGTGTTGCCTCCTTTAAACAGCTCTAATTTCAGAGTTAGTCTATTGAGAAAACGGGGGAGTTCAGCTAGTGTTGAACTTAGCATTGAAATGACTTGCAGCCAGGGAGACATATTTTTAGACAAAAGAACTGGATAACTTAATGCATTCTGCCCTGTTGGTTGGTATCTAATAAGTTCAAAGTATACTTTGCAGAAATTAATGATATTTTTGATGAAGCCCCTATTTTCCCTACCTGTGATCTTCTGTTTAGTGTGCTTCTTCCCCTGTGCTTTGTATCACGCCAGGAACGACTAGCTCTCCCTGCATAGCCTCTGATTCTACAAGCTCTTGCTACCCAGGTTTATCTTCCTGTTCAAATGCGAGACACCAGCTTAGATCAGGCTGCTGATAATTCTTCATTGCGGATATCAACATCATCCTACAGGTTCTGTATAGCGATAGAGTGCATCACCATGTAATGCAAGCACTGCTCCCAAGTTCATTCATCTGAAGCTGGGAAAAAGTTCTGAGGTTCCTCTTCCCCTTGAGAGAAACGAACTCTTCACTAGTGGGCAAGTAAGGACCTCCAGCATCCTCCCAGTCCCGCAGATCAGAAACACGTGTAAGAACACCAGTGGCAGCATGCTCCAGCAGGCTAAGCTTTAGGACCCCCGGAGTGCTTGATCAAGAGTAAGGAGTTGGAATGGGCTCAGAAAAAAAGACCATGAATAAGAACCTGAAATGTTTTGTGAAAACTGTCTAAATTAGTTTGCTGTCCAGTGTGTCTCTTTCTTTGCTTGATGTCACAGACTTTACAGAATTTTATGGAGTGCAATGTGTGCAGGCACTGTGTATGCCATGCTCTCAGCACTTCATCAAAGACACTTCATCTGGCACAAAGCACGGCGTTTTAGCCGTTGGTAAGCTCCCTGACAGGAAATATTTTGTAACCTAAGTTTTGTGCATGTGAAAGCACACAGAGAAAGTATCAATGGGAAAAATATATGAGTGTATGTTTGCCCCGACCTTCTGTACATGCACTGTAAAAATACATTAGTGCTATAATTCACTTTATGTTTGTTTTCAGGAGACAAAAAATTGTATTCAAGTACATATATGTCAGTGCAACCACTTACAGGCAGTATCATCAATTACCAGCTTTATTCAATACTGCCCTTCCTTGCCTCACAAGCCCCTGGAAGCCCATGCTTGCTTGCTGCTTGGTACTAGGTCAGGCCCAGAAACTGTGTGCCATTTCCCCTTACCTGCTGGATCAGCAGCCTCTAAGAAACATTCACTCACGCAGCATTCAGCCATCCCTGCCCAGCACGTACATGGAACCATTGCATTAAGGAACACGGTGAATACTGACTTGCTACCTCTTCAGTATCTTAGTAGTGGGAACCAGCCCTGTCCAGAAGGCATCTCAAATCTGAAGGAAAAAGGAACTGAACAAAGAAAAAGACCCGCCTGTTCCTGTACTCACCTCATCTACACCTGAAAAAGAAAGGTAAGGTTCTTAATGTCTCAGAGAAGGGAAAATAAGAGGAGCTGTTGAGAGACCTTCTGGCAGACTCAGTGGAAAAGCCAGAAAGTTCAGGCAGATTGTCCTCTGGACTGTGAGAGATGGCTTCTGCTGCGACCCAGCTAGGGGCAAACAAGGCCAAGCGGGGCTGGGAAGTCTGGGAGCTGATTAAGCAGTCTTCAGAGAGATAGGAGACCCTCAAAAAGGAAGAGCTGCAGGACCGTGAAGATTACTTTATTGAAAAGCATAGCAAGACAGAGTCCTCGTCTGCTATATCTCAACAGTCTGAAGTAATTCTTCAATTGCAAGTATTGGGAGCAGCAGTTCAAATCAAATCTGCTCCTTCACCTTTTAGATCAAAGCCCAGATTCTGATCCTCAAAACCAGCTCCTGGGAGCTCACATTTGAACTTTCAGACTCAGCTGGGGACATCTATCATGTTTTCTTCAAGACAGGAGGAGAATGACCAGGCTGAAAGCCAGGAGTGGTTGTAAAGTGCAAAGCCAATTTTTTTTGCTGTTGGACTTTTTGAGAATGCATATGATCTTGCATTTTCTTCATAAGTTTACAGCATTGCACTATTTATTTTAAGCTTCCTTTTTATTGTTGTGTGGTAAGTGTTTTCTCTTTTTCACTGTTATAGGCAATAAAGTTTCAGTATTGGCACTTCTTTGGAAAATAAACAGAGGTTTTCCTAAATGTAATTGATATAATAAGGAGGAAAGCTTCAAAACAAAAGTTCCCAGAAAAAACATGTTTCTCAAATGTTAAAATATGATATTTCATATTATTATTACATGAAACGTTCTTGAACATTCTCATAAAATATTTTCAGAGGTCCATGCAATGTTGCACAAAACATAAGGAAACCATCCTAACCGTAAATTAAAAAAAATACATGAACAAAGCCATAAAAATCTGGGCCTATAAAATTAATACAAAATATTTCATTAATCATCTCAGAATATTCATGAAACACTCAGGAATATTCATAGAATGTGCTACCCCTGTACCTCACAATCTTCAAACACCATTGCTTGTAGTATAATAAAAATAAGTGTAAAAAAACGTTGCCACTGCAGACACAGTAAGAAAATAAAAAGGTCTGCCCCCCTTTCTCTTGGTATCGCTCACTAGCTGTCCATATAAAGACCCTTTCACTGTTTGAATATAGCACCATTGCCCACACTTTGGCAGGTTTTTTCCTCTTGCTCATATTGTGCGAAACACAGCCTGCAATGTTAACCTGAGGCGGGTGCTGTACGGCAGCCTGCAGTCTCTCGCTCTGAGCTGGAGACCTTAAAACCGCTGTGATGTAAACACACAATCTCTCACTCTTGCTAAGCAGCAGCACGACACGTACCAGATAGCAGGCTTCCACAGCTGTGACAGTAGCAGTAGCTTAAATCTCTCGAAATTACAAAAGGGACGTTAATACCACTCACGTCCATATTGGTTTTGAAAGGAAATAGTCCTTTTTTTTCATTACATGTAAGAGTTGAATTCCCAGTGGCTTGAACCTTTCAGTGTCATCCCATGTTAATGTGGGTTAATGTGTCATGACAACGGACTTATGGAAGTTAGTAAGAAATACCTATGTCTGTTAAAGAGATCATCGCCCTTACAAAGAATTTGTTTCAGCAATGACGTTAGGCCAAATAATTGATCCTAAAAATGTCATCTTCAAAAAAGCAGCCCCTCTCTGACTACCCACCCCATGCCGAGTTGCTTCACTATTGATTAAAGGCAGATGTGGCACAGTGAGCCGCTGCCAGGTAATGATGGGCATTTTCTTGTGAGCAGTGAGGCTGCTCTTCGCTGCTCCGCAGCTCTGAGACAGTCTCCAGCAACATGCTACTTCATCGTCCACAAAATCTGCACTGCGCGTTATCCCCTCCGGACAGCACAGGCGTTTCTCACCAGGCAGTGTTCGGTTTGGGGATCCAGGAGCAGCGGTGCTCCTGCTGTGAAGGGGGAAGCAGACTGATGACTGAGAAAGTATATGACAGCAAATGCAGAACAGGAGCATTAACCAAGAAACAGCTCAGCAAAAGCACGGCAGGAGAAAAATCCCGTGATTTCTTTTTTTCCTTTTTTTTTTTTTCTTGACTCCCAGGTTCTGGAATTGCAGTCACCTCTAATGCCTTCTGAGTGGGGAAGGAAGATGTAAACTTCCAGCGTAGCCAGCAGATATGCCCTATCGTTAATCTCTGCACGAACAGCAGATTGACTTCTTCCAGATGCTCCTGACATCATGTACACTGTAGGTCCAATATGCCCAGGAGATATTGAGCTTAATCCTCCATCGATCTGCACATGTACAGCGAGTCCAGCGCCTTCTAGGTGCACAAACTTTGCTATGCATGTGAGGTAAATGCAACCTGTGTGTGTACAATCAACCCAGGCGGCGAGAACGCGTAGGTTTATGGCCCAAGCACAAACTGACTGCACGTAACAGAGTAAGTCTTACGTGTGTTGGTACATTGGACTCATTGCAAATGCGATACAAAGTTGATCTACGCAGACTTTAGACATCCAGAAATAGAGCAGGCTGCTACAGGAGGCAGTAGGGCGGCTGCCCACGAGTCTTGGGGGGAGCCAGGAGATACCCCTTGCCGTGTCCCTCACAGTCCCCGGCGGGGATCCCCCATGTGACACCGGGGCCAGAAGCAGGGTGGAAAGTGGTGCAACGCCTGCGCAGAGCGCAGAGCTTTCGAGGCACAGACAAGGCCGACGGCGTGCAACGCGGTTTGTGCTGCGTTCTGGTCACAGTGGGCCGCGCGTGGGGTCAGCTGACCCAGCCCCAGCGGCTCCCGCGCCCACGTTCAGTGCCAGAGGGTCACGATGAGAGCAAGGCGAGAGCTTGCTGGTTTTAAAGACGGATAATGAAAATTGACAGAGAATAAAAAATGAGTATTAATGTTCAGTATAAAGTTCATGAAAGATTTAGTGATGTTTATATTTTGTTAAGTAGGAACTCTGTTTGCTTCTGACTGCCGCTGCGTGCTGCTTGGTCCATCGAATGCTTCACTACGCCGGGTCTTCTCTTCCCCACCCTTCTTACCTGCCAGCTTAGCTCCAAGGAGCTCTGTGGAAGTTTTGGACTTCTTCTGTGACCTTGTTTTTTGCTGCGTTTCCCTTTCTGTCACGTCGATGCTTTCCGATCCACCTGCAGCGTAGTGCCGCGTTGCGCAGGTTTTAACCGAAACAAGCGACTGGGTGCCGTTGGGGACCGGTGCAAACAGCAAAAAACACTGCCCAGGGGTGAGGTGAGGGCACGCACTGCGGGTGCGGGCAGCGCACGGCCTTGGGGGGCTTCAGAAAATGGGCCGGAGACCTGTC
>Ga0065711_1036682_pt1 | contig 20711 bp, 7 predicted proteins | sample Hoacrofraction12_FD_59098 | JGI IMG/M metagenome (GOLD analysis project Ga0065711, IMG submission 59098) | Hoatzin crop microbial communities from Cojedes, Venezuela - Epithelial fraction 12 v2 (version 2) | ecosystem: Host-associated > Birds > Digestive system > Esophagus > Crop | place...
CTTCTGCATCTTGAATCCACCCTCTTTCCAAACAGCCCAAAGGAAAGACCTTCAGGGCACGCTGCAGAAAGCTGTCTGGTTGGCAGGACTCGGGCAAGCTGGCCTGCAACCCTGCCTACCTTGGGGAGATGGTGCGTTCTGTTTAAGCATTTACTCGTTAAAATCTTAGTGTTTGGAGGGTTGGGGAGGTTTCTTTGGTGCTGCACCGCTGTACTTTCCTTACTCCAGCACCACTATTTTTAGTAACCAGCAAATGGGTAGGTGTAGGACCTCTCCTATCACCAGAAAGCTATCCAGCTTGAAGTGGCACAGCAGCCTAGCTCGGGCATGCTAGCAATTCTTCAGATACAGGCTTGCGAGCCCGACCCTGCTTGCTTCTGCTGCACTTTCATGCTGAAGACAGAAGTTTGCCTTTATAAACAAACCTTCAATGGAAATATTGTAAAATAACTCTGTATATTTTCTGTCTTTATAATCCTTATTGCACAAAGTTATCTACCTCTCTGTCAACTCCTAGAAAGCACAGAAAAATTTTCATATCCTAAAAAATTCCCCTCCCCTACACATATACAAAACTAATGACTACGTTGTTTTACCCAGTATTTCCTCCCAAAATCACAAGTCCTCAGTCCTGGTCAAGACTTAGATTTCAGTAGCTATTACCAATTTCAAAAACAGGACGCAACATGCTGATACATATTAAAAATAGATTATAAAATTATATACCTGGAACTGTACAAGAATAAACACATTTTTATTCATTAATAAAAGAACAAAACAAAATTCTCAGAAGCAACAGTAAGTAAATTCTATTAAATGTGCAATTCAGCCTATGTATAGCCATGGTTATTCAAATCTCAAATCTTAGGTGAAACACAGGCACATGGTATGTGACATACTGGCAATGGAAAGTTCTGCAGGACAGCCTACACTCCAAGCAGCACTGGAGCCGAGCCCACGACTCATTTCAAAACTGATGTCAAAAAGTCTTGTGAAATTTCTTAGTATATGCAATGCACGCTGCACAGCTTGTCTCCATTCAATACTCCTGAGGAGACACTAAGTGCCATTAAAATGATGTATTGTGCTAAGCTTTTCCTTGTATTAATTTATACCTTATGACATCACAAACTATAGATGTTTAAAAATTCAATTTAATTTGTAAGACAGAAAAATATGTAACTTGCTAAAATATGACTAGGTATGTTATACAGCTTTTAAAGGTGAACTGCAGCTGAAAAAATCGTAACAGCAATATGCACAGAATATCCAGCATAAAAGAGTGAAGAGCAAAATGTTGGGAGTGAATTCATTATTAACTGAAATCCTGCCTTCACCCCCAAATTCATGTTACTAATTAACTGCCAAACACTCCCTTTATGTATGACACAGTTTAAAACATTTGATTACTTGTGTTTCAATACTTTGCAAATTAATTTTAAAGGTTTTGGCAGGATAAACGTTACATGCATGAACTTGAAAAATATTCAAGCTGCTTCTTTGTCTACTTATAAAAAGCAGAACTTCTCCCTTCAGTTCCACAGTTGTATGAATGTCATTTGGTAACCAATTTTCTTATGAAAAAAATAAAAATTCTTCTTCTGGGGGCATAAAAATCTATGTAAGTAAAACAAACACAGAAGAAAAACTTCTCTATGCATAGGTAAGAGTGAAGACAAAACAAATACTAAGATCCTAAACCCACACACCCTCAGTAAAGATGACATTTTCCCCTTATCCCTCAATTATATCAATCTCCAATTATACAATTGATGGCAAGTAAAAGAAAAAAATTTGCACCTTTCAACCTCAAGATAGATCTTAAAACTAAGCCCCCATTCATATAATCCCCTAGTCATCAGGTGACAATCCTACTTTAAAACAACAAATTCTCCCATGTGGCTCCATTATAAGGTGATAGCTAGCACCTCTAGTAATTTAAAGACATCCCATTTTCCTTGAGGTTAACCAGAGAGCAAATCAAATAATCCCACAGAGGATTCAGAGCAGGCTTGACCCATTACTGAAGTGTTAAATTAGAATTTCAAAGAGTAACTCCATAGTCACCCTTCAGAGAGATAATTTTTAATTCTTCCTCTGTGAAATGTGAAGTTAAGTCAATACTCCATGTTTTATCTCATAACATAAGCAGACAAAAATAATGCTAACTCGAAACAATCCAGAGGTTGATTCTTGTTTAATAAAATAGCAAAAGGCCATTACTTCAACATTTTAATTGGCGAGTTCTCTCTAGCATTTTTTAAAATTGCAGTATTAATTCACAACATAGGTAGACAGAAAGCAGGCATTTTGTTTACACTTGATGAAATTAAACACATAAATACGTTTTTATTTCCCCTATGCAATCCACAAACACTGATGAAACTGAATTCTACATATGGAAAGAATAATGCCGGTTGACCCCATTTTAGTTAAAGTAAGGGAGTTGCAGCTCAAGCGATTTGTTTAGTACACCTCTGGCAGACCTGGCACTGAAGAGCAAGCTCCTGGCTCTTTAGCACAAGGACTAGCTCCATCCCTGTCGTTATCCATGTAAGATCATCCCCATGGGCATAATTCTACGGGAATTTCCATCATACGCAAGGGGCAAACATTCTAAATCCCCAAATTCTACAAATGGTTCCTGCCATCTTCTCTAAGTTATTTGTTGATTAAACAAAAAGAAAAGTTGTCCAAGGTAACAGTATGTTCAATTTTTGCAGCTGACCCTCAGCCAGCCTGAATAAATTGTTTTAACAGCCTGTCCGACACAACATGAGAACAGCAGAAGCTTGGCACAATTAGACCACAGAGCCCATTACCAGCATGGCGTAAGAGTGGCTGATGCCACCCGGTACCCTGAACAAAACAACAGAACTGAAAATCCATAATACAATCAGTACAAATTGCAACACAAAAACAAGCCTACACCACAGAGGAAAACCCCCACACTTTCAATTATTAAAATATGAAATAAAAATTATCCTGTTTGCAGGTATGCAACCTCACAGAAAATGACGCTGCATTAATTTATTCTGCTTCTCAAGATGTTGTCTGTGTAAGAAAATACCAGTTCCCTCTTACTGACTTCCTTCCCTGCCAGCGCTAAGCAAAATCAGACACAAAGACAGTAAAACACAACACGGTGTTGTCTTTACATTCAGCTAATGCAAGTGAGAAATATTTTCAATTAGCAGAAGGTTTGACCCAATATTGGATTTTACATTTTCATCTTTCCTGTATTGCTAGTTAGCTCAACCTTTCTGCAAGAAACTCTCCTATTTCCCTTCTCAGAACCTCATCTCTCTAAAAAAGTCCCTCCTCCCCCGAGGAAATTCTAAGGGCAGGCTCACCATCTTCCTTTCTCAGCTTCTGCAATATGACTTGAGTAAAAATTCTTTACACAACAGAACAGAGTACAGCTCATTACGAAAAAGTCACTGCTACGCTTATACAACAGTATTTCCACAAAATCTGAACAGTAAGAACAGTTCCCAAATCATGTCAACAGCAAGAAAAGTTACAGCATATAGTCCTTCCCACCACAGCACAAAATACTCACTTATTAGTGGTTTTAAATTTTGAAGGTGTTTTTTTTTTCCTACCTTCGCCAGACATATTATATACAGTTCACATTTTTACTTCCTATTTGCTCTGAGAGTTCTACATATGTCTCATTTCGATCTGTTCAGGTTTTCAAGAATTCATCAGTTTTACATGGTAAAATACTTCACGCTGACCTTATCAAAGGATTTGGAAAAAAAGATGGCATAAGGCAGCGGCAACCATGTGAAACTTTAATTTGTATTACACCTTTGTAATCAAATGTAGCCATTTAATTATGGACAAAGACACCTCCGATACGAGGAACAGAGCTGTGCCTATAACGGATTTTTCATTTCAGCCACTGAACAGGAAAAAAATACGTATTTTAAAACTGTTTCAAGTTGTGCAAACACTCAATTCACAAAGAAAAACGCCCTTGTTTCAGATAGCTTACTTCATCTCAAAGTAGGGTAAGCTATGTCAAAGCATTAAGAGCGTCCACAAGAGGATTTAATTGCTAAATATATCTGTGAATGTATACCTTAGCTTCCTTTGCAGTACTTTGGCTGAGAAGACAACCTTACAGGTTGCAGATAAATAAATTAAATCTACAGAAGTGGGCAAATGAAGAAACTACTGTCCTTCACTGTAGGGCACACACAACAGACAAGGGCGCCCACCACTGCCGTAGGAAATTCTGGTCTCTGACAAAGTATTTACACACCAAAAAGCAGAGCTGCTGCAGAGGCAGCAAAGCTCCCTTCAAAAACATTCAGCGGTCCAGAGACAGCAGCGATCTCTTCAGAGGCAGAAGACCCACACGCAAACCTCTGCTCTGAATCGGGAGCACCGCGACTCCCTCCTCCATCTTGCTGTGCCCATGTCTGGTGCTCAGCAGGCGGCATGCAGCTGCCTGCCCTCCTGCCTCTCCCCGCTTTGACAGCTGAGGACAGGCGTACCCCCATGTCCCCACATGCTGGCATCCATGTGGGCACAGCAAAGGGCTCCCCAGCCCTTGCAGCAACCCCAAACTGCTAGGGCATCGCTGTCACCCCAAGTGAAGCGGGCGACGCTGGGAGCTGTGGAACATCAGCAGCCCACCAGTGCCTCAGCAAAGCTACTTACGAAATTCAAGTCAACTCACTGATAGCTTCAAGCTAGCCAAAACCACATTTTCAGTAATTCCCCCTCAAAATACACATGCACACACAAATATGTCCAACTCTTATTAGAGAGTCTCACAACCATGGATCAAGCTGTCCTGACCCAAAGCATTGCTCCTCCTACGTGGTGGCCCGGGGGCTTTGACTGATGGCAAAGGTGGAGGAGAACGGACTATTCCCAAGCCTTATCAGATTGTATCAGAACACCGCAACACACAAGAAACTTCTCCTGGAAGCTGGGGGCGGAAGGAAATAGCTCAGAAGTGGAGTGATGAAGCAAATAAGAGGAAGACTAAGTAGGAGGCAACTTTGATCACTACTGTTACTGGAATCAAGTTCAGCAGCAGCAGGCTGTTACTGTTTGTTTTTTTTTTTTTTTTCTTTTAAGAAGCACCCCCATTACTTAAAACAGGACCAGAACACCATATGCATGGTTCCACGCTGATATTCACAAATAAATGCATATTATTGTGAATCAGAGGTGCTATACGTGCAGTATATTTGACACTAACCAGCAAAAGCAGAAAATCAATAGAATAAACGCCTTTAACCCTTCAGGTTGTGGCACACAGCCTGCGGTGTACAGTAGCGGTGGTAATACGATTGGGGTGTGATAGTGGTGGGACAGCATGTGGTATGTCTATAAACTGGTCTAATTTTGGATGGGTTTGGGTTTTTTGGCTTCTTTGGTTTTGTGTAGAGTATGTTTTAAGTTTGGCAACCACAGTATTAGACAACAGACTCACATGTATTGATTTCTCAAATATTTCAGTGTTGATCAGGAGCCTAGAACTTGGATAGTGGCAAAAGAGTGAGCTTGTGAGGAAGGAAAGACTGAAGTCACAGTCAGGGACACGGAATATTTTAAACATCAGTAGTCACACATCAAGCTTCATGCACCATCAGGACACATTCTGAAAGTTACATACTGTAACTCCAGACAGAATAACTTTTACAGGAGTCTGTTCAGCAGGACTAAGCAATAATAACAAAGTTAACCAGGATTTGTGAAGAGAAGCCAAGCAAAAAACCACAACTGAAAACTGAAAGGCCATAAAAATTAAGCCAAGTGAAATTTCATATGTGTTGGCCACCTACTTTTAGAGCAATGTAGATGTTTTTATCCCATTTAAAATACTACCAAACTAAGGCACCCCACAGCAGAGTTTCAAGCTTACAACCTGAACACAGAAATACAGGAGACATCTCACTCTTAAGGCTGTAAAACAGGTACCTAGAGACTGAAGGACAAAACAGTCCAACATAAAAAGGGATCTCCAGTTCCATGTGCTACTTGTAAGGATGATGATTCAAAGCTGGAGTGAGAATATCCAAATATACGCAAAACACGGTGAAAAAACATGAATGGAAACATTTTAACTTCCTCTGACACTACTATAGTTTCCCTCATGGGTGAACTGATTTGCAATACCTATGACAAAACTAATTCTCTTCTCAATTCCGATTTTAAATATTGCTAGACTGCCTACTGCTGTCACTGAAAGATATGGAGTTTGGTGCACACAGAATGCTGTGGTTTATTGAACGGGGATTACTCAAAGAACACAAGTGCTGATAATGAAAAAAAGGCAGAATCTGGACATAAAAACTGAGATGTTGGAACAAAAGAACAGAGCATATTCCTCATTTATCATGGCCAGAGTTGTAAAAAGAGTTTTACCAATGCACACACAAACTAACAGATACTGCGTACATGGTATCTGTATCCCTTTTTGCTTGTGGTGAGATTAGTGGAGGACTTTTTAAAACATTTTGAACAGTTAGAGCCCTTCATAATGATACAGTAAAACTCACCAATATCTCTAAATCATTTTAATAATACTTCACTTCTTAACTTCTACAAGATCATAGAATAGTAAGGTTTTGAAGGGACCTTAAAGATCATCTGGTTCCAACCCCCCATCATGGTCAGGGACACCTTCCACCAGACCAGGTTGCTCAGAGCCCCATCCAACCTGGCCTTGAACACTGCCAGGGAGGGGGCAGCCACAGCTCCTCTGGGCAACCTGTTCCAGTGTCTCACCACCCTCATGGTGAAGAACTTCTTCCTAATATCTAATCTAAATCTGCCCTCTTTTCATTTAAAGCTGTTCCCCCTTGTCCTATCACTACACACCCTTGTGAAAAGCCCCTCTCCATCCTCCCTGTAGGCCCCCTTCAGGTACTGGAAGGCTGCCATAAGGTCACCCCGGAGCCTTCTCTTCTCCAGGCTGAACAGCCTCAACTCTCTCAGCCTGTCCTTGTAGGAGAGGTACTCCAGCCCTTCATCTTCGTGGCCCTTCTCTGGATCCGTTCCAACACATCCATGTCCTTCTTATGTTGGGGGCTCCAGAGCTGGATGCAGGACTCCAGGTGGGGTCTCACCAGAGCGGAGCAGAGGGGCAGAATCCCCTCCCTTGACCTGCTGGGCCACGCTGCTCTTGATACAGCCCAGGATACAGCTGGCTTTCTGGGCTGCAAGCACACATTGCCGGCTCATGTTGAGCTTCTCATCCACCCGTACCCCCAAGTCCTTCTCCTCAGTGCTGCTCTCAAGCCACTCTCTGCCCAGCCTGTACTTGTGTTTGGGATTACCCCGACCCATGTGCAGGACCTTGCACCTGGGTTTGTTGAACTTCATGTGGTTCACACAGGCCCACCTCTCCAGCCTGTCAAGGTCCCTCTGAATGGCATCCCTTCCCTCCAGCGTGTCAACCACAACACACTTGGTGTCATCGGCAAACTTGCTGAGGGTGCACTCAGTCCCACTGTCCACGTCGCCGAGAAAGATATTAAACAGCACCAGCCCCAGTACTGACCCCTGAGGCACACCACTCATCACTGGTCTCCACCTGGACATTGAGCCATTGACTGTAACTCTTTGTGCGCATCCATCGAGCCAGTTCCTTATCCAACGAGTGGTCCATCTGTCAAATCCATGATCTTCCAATTTAGAGACAAGGACATCATGTGGGACAGTGTCAAATGCCTTGCACAAGTCCATGTAGACGATGTCAGTTGCCCGTCCTTTGTTCACCAACACTGTAACCCCATCATACAAGGATACCAAGTTGGTCAGGCACAATTTGCCCTTGGTGAAGCCATGTTGGCTTTCAACATGTCTAAGACCATTCATCCGAATTTTTCAACATCCAAAGTTTGTTTTAAGAAGAAACCCTGTAATTTCTTGCCAGTCCAATTAATATAAAGGTAAATTAATCAGATGGAAACACACTGTGCCATACTTTATACTAACCAGCTGCAAATTCATTTACTATTCTAGTCACATAAGTCTTCTGAGCCTAACATCCCAGCATTGCGACATCATAACAATTCACCCACTTCAGTGTACAGAAATATCCATGAACCTCGAATTATTGTACTATAATACTGTCAAATAAACAGACTATTGGAATTCAATTTCCAGAAAGCCAAGGCAAAATCTACTGGCCCTAATCTGAAATACCAGTGTCATTTTCAAGCCCTGTATTTAATTAATACTATTTACTGTCAAGAGCCGAGCTGGGTAAATATTTCACTCTTCTCAATTCAGGGGCTAAAGGCAGGCCCAGAGGAAAATCTGCCCAAGTAAATGCATCTCATCTTCTTTGATGATGCAAGTGCTCAGTTGTCCTGTTCTTGACCCCTCCAGAATTCCCAGGCTCCAATACTGGTGGTACAATATCATCAATCTATATTTAAAATATATATTGATTTTCCACAGATGATAATGACAGCTATTTCTTCTCCAAATGCGTATATACTATACCTTTGTCCATACAAAAAGGTTCCTACCAAGGTAAGAAATGAAAAAATCTTAGCAAAGCCCATTACTAAGTCAAAACCAATATTTAAGTAGTGAACAAAATCAAGTTAGCAATCTCATTTCCTAAATATTTTTTATTTATCTCACAGAAACTGAAATGTTAAAAAATAATCTTCCAGGATATAGCTACATAAAAAAAGCAAGCTTCAATCAATTGAATGACAGTGTTTTCAACAGTCCTGAATATATATATATATATATATGAAGTTTTGTCCCATCAATTCAGTAAAACATTCACTGACAGAGCACTCCATTTAAATCCATTCACAGTAATTAATGAGTTTTACATATTGAAGAACAGTTTACTCCAGATATATAACTAATTCGAACATTGTGGCCTCAAAACTATGAAAGTACTTTAAAAATGCTTTCATTATTAACAAATCTAGTTCTGCTAGTTACAAGCATGATGAGATTTTTCTCTATAACATTCTTGATTTTCATCAATTTTAAAGGAAATGCAGTATTTTACATTTGTGTAAATTTTGACTTTGTCACAAAACAAAACCCAAAGATTTTCACAAATTCTCATTTCCAATTTTTCTGGAGGCAATATAGCTGTGGGCTGCAATTGTATAAATCTTAACAGCTGCTCATTTCTCAGTACTTCTGTTCTCATTGTACCTCCCACACAGAACTTCACTCTCAGATTAGGAGTATCATTTTAACACTGATTGCATTAAATTCACTATAATCAAGCATCCACTTTTACAGGCATCATTGTAGCAATCCATGTTAACTAATGTCACTACTGAACAGAAGTGGCTGAAAACAGAAAAATCTGATCATATTTCATGCAAAACACAACTACCCAATTTTGAGGTCTAGGAATGGGAACACATTCCCTTTATTTACCACAAACCAGTTCAACATAGATTAAATATTTGTCATAGATCCCTCTTCAAATGAGAAGACCCGATCCATGTGGGCACATGGATTATCCATACCTGTGATCGATATCTGTGTTCTACTGCAGGTATTCCAGAAACGCAGCTCCTGGAGTTAAGGTGCTCTGAACTCAGCTCCAGAGCTCTAGGTAGGCACCACCCCGGCCTGGCTTTGCACACCTATAGAAATGAGCGCTCTCTTATCCAGATTTGATACTTCGAACCTATTGTAGGTTCCTCACTTGCATCCTTAAACTAATATTTAAGGCTCTTAAAACTCATTTCAGTATAAGGGCACTCTCTATTTTCAGTGTTGCACTTCTTGCACTTCATTTTCTGACAGCATTCCCTTTACACACACACACGTATTAGGAGGACACAGTCAAAAACTACACATTTGTCAGAATTTTCTTTATCTACCACTGCTGTAAACAATGAGTACTATAACTCAGAACAGACATACAAATATTTTCCATCTATCACACTTGACACTAACTACCACACAAACGCCAATGAAATCACTACAAAGTTAGATTGAAACAGACTCTCCAGATCGAGAGTGACAGAAAACAGGTTTCTCTAATCTACGTTCTTCTTTTGCTAAGAAATGTTCCTTGCAAAACAAACCATTTCATGGAAAAAGAAAAGAAGAAAACAAAAAAATGTTTTCCGACTGAAAACTTTTAGACCAGAAACTAAATTTAGTATTTTTATCTTTTTGGTTTTTTTTAAAGCCTAAACTTCTCACCATCTTTAATCTCATGGCTTTTTTGGCAGCATGCAGCAGGTACTTCCTACCACCCCCACTACCAGCCTGCCAAGGGAGCAGCTACAACTTCTGTCATTTACATTATCTCTTATCAGTTCATATACACATATTCTAAAGCCATTTAGTCAGTCCAAGAGTCACACTTTTAACTGTTCTATCACACAAAAACAGATCTAATAAGTATTAAGCAGTAGTTTCACTCTCCAAAAAAATTTAATAGTGGTAGACAGGCTGAACCCACACAATTCCGGTCATCTCGTAACACACAGTCAAACCCAACACCTGTTCCACAAGCAACTCCAGTCAAAAGCTGAGGCCAGGATTTCTTAAATGAAACTCCAACTGATATACCCTTCAGAGACAGTATAATTTCAGACAGGTACACTTGTTAAAATAAAGAGCTACGGCTCTCTGATCTTGTGATGGAGAGAAGGCAAACATCTGAGGACGTCGAACAACAGGACCAAAATCCTGGACACTTAGAAATCCATGGAAGAACTTCCAAGGATTCAGAGGAACCAAAACATGAAACTAATTTCTTATCTTATGCAACTTCCATTTGCTGAACTATCTATCACATGGATAACTACCCATTTTAGAGAAAAAGCATATTTGGAGCAGAGAACTACCTCTCTACTTCATCCTTGCCCTCTAAATCCCTTCATTTTTTACAGTGGCTTCTTCCCCACTATTATCACCATAGATTTCATATACAAATATTTATCTCCTATATGCTCTTCTTAAAGGTTTTGAACTTTTCAAACACAGCAACTGTGTTTTAGTTGGTATCTGTAAAGGTATCAGATTACTTTCTGGCACGGTAACAGCCACTTTTATAATTCTGGTGCAGAATGCAACAACACTATGCAAAAGGGCGGGGGGGGTGCCCACATATAATCATTAGGAAAAAAGCTACTATATGCAAATTGCTTTTATTTGAATATTTACCTTTTTCAGTCTTTACCTAACGCATTCCTTTAACGGAAAATTACAACTGAGACAACTGAAAACAAACATACTATCGACTTGACAACAAAATTTCACATTCTGTTTGGAGAACTTTGGCAGTAACATTTTTCTCTGCCTTTATTACATACAGCTAACTCCGAGTCCTATTCACTAGAAAAAAAATATTTTAGATTCTTATTATTACCCTTTTTTAAAACAATTTGCTTAAATGATCATAAAAGCTGCTTATTATTGAGAAGACCTGCACACGCACGTTATGATCATTATGCAGCCCAGACATGTAAATAAATAATACAGTGTAAGTAATAAGTGTAAATAAGTACTAGCATCTATGCGGCTGAGAATTTTCAAGTTAATATAATACATAAACAAACTATTAACTAGTATTATAACCTTCATTGAAGGCAACGAACTACTAATTGTTTTATCAGAACAGCCAAGGGAAAAGGCAGAAAAAACAGAAACACTGGAAAGCTGCTTAATCTGTTTTCGTTCACAGATGCTAAAAAATTCAGTAAGTTTAAAGAAAAGCATTGTTAGCTTGCAAAAATTGCTCAACACAATTAACAAAAGAGGAAACGATATTTGATGTGGACATACATAAGTTTACCCTTTTTACATACAGTTATAGCCCCAACAACTAAAAACCTTTTCAGCAGGCTCATTTCCCACCTCTATATTTAGTGCGCAAGACACAAAAATACATATTTCCGAGTAAGTCACTCTACAAGTTAAAAGACAGCATTTATTCATGAGTACCCTGAGAAGGTTCTCTCATAAAGTCTCAAATGCATATTTGTAAAAGATTTATACCAAGCGAGTATACTGATGTATTAAACGTACCTAAAATAAAAACACGGCATTTATATTCTACTTTCTTTCACTGCACTACCGAACTATTATTAGTCTGCATTTAAACAACCCGCAGGGGTCCCTTTTTCTAATTCTCAGCAGCATTATGCCTTCTTGTGAGCAGAGTTAAACAGGCACAGCACTGCCTGATGGAGTCAGTCAGTAATTCTCGAGCAACAAGCAGTTTCAGTCATCAGTGTCATTATACCTATTTCAACCCTCAATTTATGTAATTTATTAATGCAGATAGTTGGATGGAAAAGCTTGCATTATTTCATACTCAACCTCTGCCATAAGACAGACCATAATCAGCACATTTGAAAAATGTCGATTCCTTAGTTATAGTATAAAATATCAAACAAACTTAACATGAAACAACATCAGATGTGGATCCCTTCAGCCTTTCCTGGTCCTGGCACTAAAGCAAGGTTCCTGCTTCCATAACCAGCCTGGGCATTATTTTTGAAAGTCTCTAAAATGTTTGTATTTCAACTCACTGTATCATATCATACATTACTTACAACCAAGGCTTGTCCCGCTGTATCCACACAATCAGTTTAAGGCATCTCACATCATATTCCCCAGTGAAGAAGATCAAACCGTAACACAGCACAATTAAACGCAATAGGATCCAGACAACTCACCAAGACTCAGCGAGGCGGTCGACGATTTCTAGGGGCTGTGCGTGCAGGGGGCCTCGCTACTCGGGTGCATCTCAAGCATGCTAGAAACAAAATCCAGAGAAAAATATTAGTCTATTTTTTTTTTTCCAGACAAGCACAGAAAAATAAAAACACGATGCTCAGCACATGGCAGTTTTCAGCATAACGCAACCAGGGAAATGTAAACTTTGCAGAGCATTATCTGCTTTTCCAGACGTAACTACAAGCCCCTTCCAGCTGCACAATCACTCCAGGCACACAGCTTCCTCTCTACCTGCTGCCTCCCGCAAACTCACAGTGAGAGCAGCTAAGATGTTTACATTAACTTACACGGTACACAGCCTTTATTTTCACAGAAGAATCTGTGGGAACTCTCTGTGAAAGTGGCTGGTTCCTTTTTTGGTTGACTGCTTGGCCGGTTGGCTTTATAACACATTAGTTTCAAATCTCTAAAAAGGAGAAACTGGTGTTCCTATAAAACGTCGTTCAACCATTATTAAAATTTGTACGTACAGAGCCATGTTTCTTCTCTGAATCTCCACTCGCAATACTTCCGACCCCAGTGACAAGTCTCAGCGGACAAATAAACAGCAAGCCCTTCGTTAGCACAGAGCTTAACAGTCCAGCAGAGCAGAGCACAGACATTGCACAGCTATACACATTTCTTCAGGGAAGAGGAGCATGCTGCTACCCACATGAATATTACACCTGTGTTTCTGTTTGTAGGTCAAACCGTACTTTATGTCAAACGTATCCAAGCAAGCTACCAAAGAAGAGTTCTCTACCTTCTTACTCTGACAAACAAAAGGCAGAACATAAAGAAAATGAAAGATACACTACAAGAGTCATCAACAGAAAAAAAAAAAACAAACCACCATGCACTAATTATGCCTCAAGAGAAATGGAATTTAGAAACAACTTCATTCTTTCTGTCATTTCTGCCATCTCACAGAAACCTTCTTCAAACAAACCCCGCTTAAGTTCTTTCAGCTGCTGCACGCCAGTGAATTAGAATGACTACTCTATTACCATTTTGTTTCTTGACAACTAGCAGGGCTGCTCACTGGGATTTTCCTACCGTTGATTTATTTTTGGGTCCCACCTCTCAATCTACATGGCCTCCAGTACTGCAGCTCAAAGAGTCTGCACACGAGTAACGTGGCTCCTGACCATCACGCTGTGGCCCATGGTGACCATGTGGCAACAATGAAAACGACAAATTTTGCCGATTTTCATTTGTTCCAATTCATAAAGCGCTTAATAATAATACTGTATGAAAAGCAAGACAATACATTATAGTTTCACAGTAGGAGCACTATCTACTACTAAAATCTTTCTTTCCAAGTAAAACTCTTGAATTGTACAGCAACTAGTGACAAGCTTACGTACCCAAACAGATGTATAATCTGGTATATTCTGATTAGTCCTCTAACTAAACTAGACTGTCAGTGAAGAAGAGTGATGGACATGAACTGACGGACAACAAAATTCCCTACTGGTCCTTGCCTTCCCTTCTCAAGCCCTGTCCAAACCTCGAAACAAAGGAAAACCAACACTGCAGCAAAAGGCAATGCCGGTAGCTATTCCCATGCAAATTCCCACAAGAATCAGGAGGTTCTTGGGATGCCCCCTCAACACTCAAGAGAAACCACTCTTACAAAAAGCCAGCTTTCACACTAACATAATGCTGTTAATGGTGGTGCTCAAAGGCCTACATGAAGAATGGGTCTCTGCCTTAAACCGTACACAAATTATCAAAAAACGAATACACTACAGCCATCATTCTCCGCGCTTGCCATTTTCCAACAACACCATTCAACCCTCCATCCCCCAAAGGGCAAAAGAAAACTTTTTAGAAGGTCAACATAGTAGCTAAATGCAACTGATATGGCCAAGAACAACAGGACGTCCTCAGACTTCAGACCGCTTTACATCTTTATTTTCCATTCACGCACAGTCATTTCTTTCTTTCCCAGTGCAAAGGGACATCTGTATTCCAGGTACCCAAGATGTGCTACCTCCTCACCCCACAAAAACTGTACGTTGTGAACAAAACACACAACATCAACTCTACAAACTGGAATTGAGCTAAAAGCAAGTGAACAACTACCACTTTCAGGCATACTTAGAAGAGACCATCATCTACAGTGGGCAAGCTTAGTGAATATTTTTTTTTTCCACCTACACACAGTCTTCAGGTTCCCTCATCCTTCACATTAGGGAAAAAAGGTGCCACAAACCATCTCACCATTGCAATTAACAGTAATTTCACACAGAACTGTAGCAAGAAAATAGTTTGAGGCCTCATTAAAAATTCAGTATCTTTGTATCATAATAACCCATGACTCTTAAAAAAGAGCAGCAAAACAAGCAAAAGTATGTTTGCACTGCAAACGCCAACACAAATTGGCAAGCAATTGACACAAAAAAGCTTTCAACTATGTTATTAGAGCTACATTTTATAGTCAGTAAAGTATCAACAGGTTTACTTTTTCTTTTAAGATAAAGGCAACAAGTATTCTGGCTACACTGAAATAAAATAGCATATTTCTGTCTGTAAATTTTTATTTTGGAAAAAATACGAAGATTTAAGACTTGAAGAGTTTTTCTCCTTGAGAATATAACTTAAATCTGCTAAAATAATGTATTTATCTGTACACACTCATAGTCTTCCTCCACAAAGAACCTTTCTTAGGAAATTGATAGAAAAGGAGGAGGACATTGCTCTTATCTCTGGAGAGCAAGGTACAAATTTGTGTAAGGGTAGCAAGTGAAGTTAGCTGACAATAATCGTATTTATTTCTGGGAATAACAAAAGCGGTTGGTCAGCAAGTCCTGATGTTAATTTTGAAATAGTAAAGAATAAGGACTGAAGAGCTACCTTGTGAACTTAAAACATGGTGGAAGAAGTGTGAAGAAAAGTAATCTCCACTGTGGTGCTATCTGAACTCTCACTTGCACAAGTATTAAAACTTAAGACCTTGGGTTTTGGGGTTTTTTTTTAAATTTGATTCTGTCAAACAGGCATATGATGAATTTGCAAATTCATAAAAATACCTGTAATAAAAGTGTCAGTATATACTATCAAATTTATTCATAGGCAGACTTTCGTCCAGCCTCATAAAGTTATCTTTGCAACTGTGAGTTAGTACCTCCTACATAATCTGTGAGGTACAAACAGGTGACATACTGCATTGTTTTTAATTGGAGTGATTTTCTTCAAAATCCATGTGCAAGGCTCATTAGAGAGCAATACAGACAGCAACAAAAAATAAAATCCGTTCACACACAGATGAATTATAGCACGGGCAGAGTAAGAGTAAAATTCCGTAATAATTCTGACCTAACAAGTAAAATGCTATTTCAGTTTCCATGCCCATTCTTCAATCCCAGGCTTTTCCACCGAGGCAGCCAATAAAGCAGCCAATTGTGATATGCCTACTATAAATCCTACCAAATAGCAACAATATGTCTTACATAGCTCACTAAAAAAGCATCAAAATAGCAATTCTCCGTCATCACTACATCAGATGTCTGTTCTCACTGTGTCCCAGGATCCCGCCATAGAAGCTCATGTGATCTACCTACGACTAGATAAATCAACACATTCAGCAAATATTTTAACTAATCTGTCACCTATACTCCCTGCCCTTTCATTAATCCATTAATGGTTTCCATATAATGTAGGCGATTTTAGCAGAATATAAGTTATCCTTTCCAAACTGCAAGCAACTTCTTGAAACTTAAAAAGACAGAAAAATGTAACTAGATTTTACAGAGGGCATTGCATCTTAGCTGCAAAAAGCAAACGTACATTACAAAGAGGCTTCTGAATATCTAAGTAATGGAAGCACACTCACAGAAAGAGTGAGATTTACTATCTGTTCTAACTGCTAAAATGAGAGCAAAGCAAGAATAATATCTGCCAGCAGCTGTATTAACGGGAGATTGTTACGCAAGCCATTTAAGGAAATGCAAGACTTGGAATGGTATAATGATGCAGCTGCAGAAGATAAAATGTGTGTATTGTTAATATGTTGTTGTATAGCTTCAGACATTTCAATTAATGAACTAATTTCAAACTTCAAAATGCCAAGCACCCCAGTGACCATACGCTTTCCATAGGAATTGTGCCTATTTTATTTCCAAAACACTCTTAAGTAAATTTTCCATTAGTCTAACTTGAATAACATGCAATTTCCATATAACAAGATTGAAAAATCGTAAACATTAACAAAACGTAATGCAGTACATGCGCCACGTTCAAGATTTATTTTTCAAACTATTCATCAACTCAAAATAATCATATAATCAGCAGAAGTATTCCAAATGCTCAGGAGAGGAAACACTATGCTAGATAATAGCTAAATGCAAGACTGAGTAAAAGAAAATTAATTTCTTCCATTCAGTTTCTTCATCATGTAAATAACATTTCTGAACACCCACAACACTGACAAAATAGCTTTGTTTTAGAACCGTGTTTGAAAAATTCCCGGATTTTTTATTAAATTCTGTATCTGAAATTGATTAAACTATACAAGCTGTCATTTTTCATGTCACATCTCTACTTGGTATGCCTTGAAAAGGCTAAGCTACTGAATCATTAAAAAATATGGAGTGTTTGCATAACGTAAATACTGCTGACAAACTACTAACCATAGACCTGGTAAGACGCCTTAGTAGTATGTAACCACTGATGTAATATTACAAATTATTCTTACTACTCAAGAGTTGTCATTTCACCAATATCTACGCCTGTTCAAAATGTTATTCCAGCACAGAGCAGGAGTCCTGGCAACTAGATTTATTCCCTGAAATCTTACAATATTATCAAAATATTATCTACAATAAATACCTGAAATACACATTATCTAAGCTCGATTATCCTGACGGGTAAAAGTCAAAGAACACTTCTGTAAGGTTTAAATTCCCAAGAGAAGAAGAGCTCGGATCCCGGCTGCAAGCACACAATGGAATCACAGCTGACAATGCACATCTTTTTCTGGATGTCTCCATATGCTCAGGAGGGGTTTTCCTCCCCCCTCCCCTCCCCTCCCCTCCCCATTTCTCCCTCCCTGCTTCCCTTGCTCCCAGCATTACACTGAAGAATTTGTTATTATCTGCTGCCAGGAGTACGAGAATGTTTTAACAACTAACAAAAATAAAGTAGTGCAGCCAACTTCACCCTATTTACAAATAAAAATAAGGGATCCTGTCAAAGTAGCCGTCTGTAACTAAATTAACTAATAGTAGAAAATGGGTGGATGAACGGATGCTGTAATGTGCCTTCCATAACATGAATATCAATGTTACTCTGTTCTTAGTTTACAATGTTGTGTCACACAGAAGATAATATACTATAACCATACATCTAACCCCTGACCTTCGAAGCCAAACAGAAATAAATGAATACTGAGCATTTTAATGCCTTTAAGAACACTGAAGAAACGTGTGGAATTCGCTAAACACTTTATGGCCACTTGCATACAAACAGCATTGCTTAGGGAGGCCAACTATAGCTAACGTACAGAAAGTGAACATGGCAAGTACAGTTTTAGTTCAGCATTCCCATTCTCCAACGCGCAATCTCTTAGCACTCGGCAGCTACATTTGTGTTTGAATTTGGTACCTGTCCTTAAGCTCTGCTTTTTCTTTTAAACGAACCGACAGCATCCTCAAGGCTCAGACCTCACAAGCCTCTGCAGTTCTGGTGTCAGGTGCTAGAGAAACTCCAGCCGAGCGCGGAAGCCCAGATTTTGCCAGTGAGACAGTGACATCAGCAACAAAGGCGAGGAGCAGGAGACGGCGGGCATTGTAGCAGCAGCTGGCTCGCTCCTGCTCGCTCGCCGACTTTGTTCTTCCTGCTGCAAAACCTGGGCTCCCTGCAGGTGGGCTAGCTCTTACCGGGGTTTTTCAGGACGGAGGTCAACACCACAGACCACTTACATGCCTCTTTCAACAGAGCCTTTCAGCCGTATAAAGAGCAAGCTACATCCTAAATGATTATAAAAACATAAACATCATTGTTAAGTAACTGATTTTGACTTTGGAGCTTCAGTTTAATGCAATACACTACATTATGTGGGGGTAAATCCCTAGTATTCTCTAATTTCTCCACCAGAAGTAATCTCTGTTTTCTCTCTCAAATAACACAGCTCCAGTTTAAAAACTTAAGGGAACTGTCTTACTCCAAAAGTGTCACTCTTGATAGCAATAAAGTTGTCCTTCCTCAGATGTCTCGAGTTTCAAATTTAGCACTGACACCACCAGAATGCACAGCAAGGGACACAAGGAGATTTACACATTCAGTAAAGAAGCGTCTTCGGGCATTGCAGGGATACTGATGGAGCACGTCACACATGGATCCCCTCACCAGTAAAGACCGCAGGCTTGAAAAAACACAAACTTCAGAAATTCGTAGTTTTTATGTGAAATAAGAGTATGGTGGCTGAAAAAAAATGAGATTACACCACATTTGTCAGGCATTGATTGCTTAGTGCTCACCAAAACAAGACACAAACTTATTAAAAATTATGTGATTCTTCAAATATTTGCATGAAGTTAAAAACATCAACCTTTCTTTTTAAAGTTGTTCTCAGTATTTCCGAAGGTTGAGTCCACGACAAAGTATTTTGTTCAAGACCGTAGATGATCAAGACTGGCTGTGAACATTAAGCATATCCCAGCACTTCTCAGAAACTTAGGATTAACTATTTGCGGGCGATTTACAGCCCTCTCTACGTCGTGTGACACAGCGGAACCAACTTCTCTGCTCCGGTCCCCACACAGCTGCACCGCAAACACCAAAACAAGGGACACAAACGCACGACCGTCTGCGCGCACACGTCCCTACGCACACACACGCACAAGCCCAGTACACCCTACCCGTGACACCGCCACTGACGTAAACAAGCAAATGTCCTGAAAACTACGTGGGAGGCGCAGGACCTACACCGACTGCGACAGAACGACCGGTTTCCATCCACAGTGGTCTTAAGCCGCGCGTAAGCAAACGAGAGCCCTGCTTTGGGGAGTAACAGTTTCGGTATGACGTCAGGGATGCTGTGCGATGTCGTCACCTCTCCGAGAGCATCCAAGGCAGCGGGCCAGCAGCTCCCTGCCTTGCGGCGCTGGCCGAGGATTCCCCCACGAGAGGAGCCCACCAGGCAGCCCAAGGCTGCTACGCGGTTGTAAAGAGCCAGGAAATTAACTGGCTACAGCTGATTTTATAGTTCAGTACATAAAAGTCAAAGGGATAAAAACCCAAATGACTGCCTTCAGCCACAACGGCAGCAGACAAAGAACAAAAGGAAAAAAAAAAAGCTTTAAGTAAAAAGACCGGCAGTCTTAAACTGCTTACTTATTTACAGCGGCAATAGGGTTCTGCTCTGTCATAGCCAGCCGCCGTCTGCTTAGCTCAAACCATACTTAAATACCATCAAAATGCTATCGGCTCAGTTCTAAAGCCCGTTCACCTGCTTCCTACTACTCTGAAAAGGAAAAAAAAAAAAAAAAAGAGGAATAGAGAAACAATTGATTATTACTGAAGAAGCCGGCTGTTCTCCTTGCGCAAGGAGACTCGTCCCTGGCCGGGTGGCAGGCGCGTTCAGACGGCGGCTCCCGCGTACGCGCACCCAGGCAGCAGCGCGCAGCCTAATGCGAACCCAGGCGCGGGTCTCATCACTTCCCGGCGGCTACCAGCCATCTCCTTCGCTTCTTTCCACCCCACCCCCCGCCCCAGCCTGTTTTTGCCCGGCTCTCCGGCGGGTTTCCCGCAGGCGAACCTCACGGCCCGCACGCCCCGCTCCGGCAGCAGAACCATGCGATCGCGGCCCGGGGACGGCCGCCCGGGCCCCGGCGGAGGAGCGAGGGGCAGCGAGGCAGAGGGACGGGGCTCCGGTTACACCTCGCCCGGGAGCCTCCGACCAGCGCGGAGGGGAGGGGTGGAGCACACACACACACACACACACACACCCCCCCGCACTTCCCCGCTCCCCACGGGCGTCGGGGCCCGCTCCCGGCCTGAAGCGGGAGCGA
>Ga0065711_1036684_pt1 | contig 20711 bp, 12 predicted proteins | sample Hoacrofraction12_FD_59098 | JGI IMG/M metagenome (GOLD analysis project Ga0065711, IMG submission 59098) | Hoatzin crop microbial communities from Cojedes, Venezuela - Epithelial fraction 12 v2 (version 2) | ecosystem: Host-associated > Birds > Digestive system > Esophagus > Crop | place...
CATCACTTCCGTCTTCTTACTTCACGGGTTAAACGCTATTGGCTATTAGGAGAGGGGGGGGACACTACCTTTCCGTACAGCGCGACATCTTCAGACCGCCAAGCCTTAACTACCCACAACAGGCAAACTCCCTGCTACCGCTCCTTACCTGCACCTACAGGTCCAAGGACCACACAAACCTCTTGGCCAAAGCTTGTCTTGGTTTGATTTGGTCTCTCCTTCAGTAGCAATATGTATGAACCATAGAATCATAGGATGATAGAATTTTTTATGTTGAAGGAGACATTCAAGATCAAGAGTACAACCATTAACCTAACACTGTCAAATCCACCACTAAACAATGTCCCTAAGCTCTGCATCTATATGTCTTTTAAATACCTCCAGGGATGGTGACTCCATTGTTTCCCTGGGCAGCCTGTTCCAACACTTTGCAACTCTTTCAGTAAAGAAATTTTTCCTAATATCCAATCTAAACCTCCCCTGATGCAACTTAAGGCCATTTCCGCTTGTCCTATTTCCTGTTACCTGGGAGAAGAGACCAATACCTTCCTCACTACAACCTCCTTTCAGGTACTTGTAGAGAGCAATAAGGTCTCCCCTCAGCCTCCTTTTCTCCAGACTAAATAACCCCAGTCCCCTCAACCACTCCTCACAAAACTTGTGCTCTAGCCCTTTCACCAACCTCATTGATCTTCTCCGGACACACTCCAGCACCTCAATATCCTTCTTGTAGTGAAGGGCCCAAAACTGAACACACTATTCAAGGTGTGACCTCACCAGTGCCGAGTACAGGGGCACAATCCCCTCACTATTCCTGCTGGCCACACTATTCCTGAATACAAGCCAGGATGCCGTTGACCTTCTTGGCCACCTAAGAACATGTTTATTCAGCCATCTGTTGACCAGTACCCCCAGGTCCTTCTCTGCCGGGCAGCTTTCCAGTCACTCTTCCTCAAGCCTGTAGCATTGCAGGGGGTTCTTGTGACCCAAATGTAGGACCCAGCCCTTGGCCTTGTTGAACCTCATACAGTTGGCCTTGGCCTATCGATCCAGCCTGTCCAGATCCCTCTGCAGAGCCTTCCTACTCTTGAGCAGATCAATACTCCCACCCAACTTGGTGTCATCTGCAAACTTACCAAGGATGTACTCGATCCCCTCATGCAGATCACCAACAAAGATGCTAAACAGAACTGTCCCCAATACTGAGCCCCAGAGAACACCACTCGTGATGAGCCACCAGCTGGATTTAACTCCATTCACCACCACTCTCTGGGCCCGGCCATCCAGACAGTTTTTCACCCAGAGAAGTGTACATCCATCCAAAACATGAGCAAGTCAGTTTCTCCAGGAGGATGCTGTGGGAAACAATGTCAAAGGCTTTGCTAAAGTCCAAGTAGACAAATTCCACAGCCTTTCCCTCATTCACTAAATGGGCCAACTTGTCATAGAAGGAGACCATGCTGGTCAAGCAGGACCTGCCTTTCGTAAACCCATGCTGACTGGGCCTGATCACCTGGTTGTCCTGTGTGTGCCGCATGATGGCACTCAAGATGATCTGCTCCATAACCTTCCCCGGCACCAAGGTCAGGCTGACAGGCCTGTAGCTTCCGGAATTGTCCTTCCTGCCCTTCTTGTAGATGGGCATCACATTTGCTAACTTCCAGTCAGCCGGGACCGCCCCAGAAAACCAAGTCTGCTGATAGATGATGAAAAGTGTGTTGACGAGCACATCTGCCAGCTCCTTCAGTACCCTTGGGTGGATCCCATCTGACCGCATAGACTTGTGCGTGTCTATGGTTACTGACCATTGCCCCTTAGATTCTGGGGGTTTCTTTCTGCTCCCCATCCCTGTCTTCCTGCTCAGGGGGCCGGGTGTCCATAGAACAACTTCCCTTACTGTTAAAGACTGAGCCAATGAAGGCATTAAGTACCTTAGTCTTTTCCTCATCCTTTGTCACTAAGTCTCCCCCTGTATCTAGTAGAAGATGGAGATTCTCCTTCGCCCGTCTTTTGTTGCTAATGTATTTATAGAAACAGTTTTTATTGTCTTTTATGGCAGTAGCTAGGCTAAGTTCTAGCTGGGCTTTGGCTCTTCTAACTTTCTCCCTGCATAACCTCACAATACCCTTGTAGTTCTCCTGAATTGCCTGTCCCTTCTTCCACAGGACACAAACTCTCCTTTTTTTAGTGGAGTTCCAGCCAAAGCTCTCTGTTCAGCCAGGCCAGTCTTCTTCCCTGCTGGCTTGTCTTTCAGCACATGGGGATGACCTGCTCCTGTGTTTTTAAAACTTCCTGCTTGAAGAGTGTCCAGACTTCCTGGATTCCTTTGCCCTGCAGGACTGCATCCCAAAGGACTCTATCAACCAGACTCTTCAACAGGCCAAAATCTGCCCTCCAGAAGTCCAAGGAGCGGTTCTGCTAATCCCCCTCCTTACTTCTCTGAGAATCGAAAACTCTATCATTTTGTGATCGCTATGCCTAAGACAGCCTCCAGCCACTACATCACCCACAAGTCTTTCCCTGTTCACCAACAACAGGTCCAGTGGGATGCTTTCCCTAGTTGGCTCACTCACCGGCTGTGCCAGGAAGCACACTTCCACACACTCCAGGAACCTCCTGGACTGTTTCCTATCTGCTGTATTGTATTTCCTGCAGACTTCTGTTAAGTTGAAGTCCCTCACCAGAACAAGGGCCAGAGATCATGAGACTTCCCCCAGCTTCTTATAGAATATTTAATCTGCCTCTTCATCCTGGTTGGGTGGTCTATAACAGAAATTCACAATGATATCTGCTTTGTTGGCCTTCCTCTGGTTCTTACCCATAAACACTCAACCCTATTGTCACTATAATCAAGTTCTAGATGATCAAAACACTCCCTAACATACAGAGCTACCCTATCTCCTCTCCTTCCTTGCTTATCCCTGCTGAAGGGTTGATAGATGTTCATTGCAGCACTCCAGTAGTGTGAGTCATCCCACCATGTTTCTTTGATGGCCACTACATTATAGTTTTCCTGCTGCATGATGGCTTCCAGCTCCTCCTGTCTGTTGCCTGTGCTGCGTGCATTGTTGTAGATGCACTTCAGCTGGGCTATTGATGCTGCCACCTTTCTGGGGGAAGAAGCCTCAATTCCTATGTGACCATTCTCAGGCGCTTCTGTGGTTTCTAACATTTCAATAGCATGTGCACCTTTGCTGCCGCATGGGCCTCCATTCCCTTCAGTTGTTTTCAGTAAAGCTATTTCCCATTCTATAGATCTCTTACTGTTTTTTTTTCTCTATATGCAAGACTTTGACTAAATTATTTTAATTGTCTGTTTAAGCTGCCTGGTCAGTTTATGAGAGACCAATCTTCATCTTTCAAGCATGATGCCAGTCTTCATGTGCTTCATAAATTCTACCAATTCTACCTATATATCTATATATAATTTACCAAGAAGCTATTCAGAAAAGAATGTAATAACTTTGGATTCAATACCAAAAGCTTGCAGAAACTCCCTAAGCAAAACCCCTTAATAACTGTTTCCCGTTCATGGGTTATTTCTTTGATCAGTATGTTAATTAGTTTTTGATTTAGCTACAAGTTTCTCACTGATATCTCACAGCATTAATCTTTTTTTCAGAGTTTTAGTTATCAAATATATTAAAATTTTACATTCATACATTAAGGCCTCATTGATACACACTAAATGTCTCAGTAATAATTCAGCTATATAGTTACTTTTTTGAGGGAAATTTGTAAAAGCTTTGTTTGACAAGACTTATTTGCTACCAAACCACATTGAATGGCATTAATTAAATTCCTAAATAATACTTGCAGTAAACAGCTAGTGAACAATCCATCAAACAAAATATGTTTGCATGCTGCATTTGGCCTCTGTCAAGAGAAGTCAGTAGGAGCGTTTCCATCGATTCTGTGGACTTTGGATAAGGCTTTTATCAAACACTTTAAAATAATGCGCACATTTATTTCAAAAAGCGCTCTGTTCACTGACACTTCATAAACATGTAGAGGACTCGATTTAGTGAAAAAGCTTACTTGCTACAAAGGATTCATCCAGCTTTAGAGAAGATATATCTACAAAGAGTGCTGAAATACTGGAGTTAACACTATTTCAAGGTCTTTCCTTTGCAGTTCAAGTTTATAATCACTGTTCATATTTTGTTGGCTTTTCACAGGCAGTACTGTTAAAAAGAAGTGGAATGCTTCGAATGCAAGTAAACAGATAAATAGCGCAAGGCTCGTGGGTTGGCCTCAGTAGGAATTCTTTAGAAAATGCTAGATGAGAAAATGAATACCCTGTTGCTAAGTTACCTTTGTTTCATTTAGTGCCATAATTATTTGTTGCTTAAAGAAAAAGCATTGACATTTCCCCCTTAGTCCCTGCCATATGGAAGATGGGCTTTTAAGATTTTCTTATGAGACGCACGTTTATAATATATACCTTTATGTTCTCCAAATGCAAGAATCAACATGCTGGGGGATAATCAAGACATTTCAGGCTTCAAAAACTTCTGCTGTGCCATTTCAAAATAATTCTAATATTCCTGACAGTTTATTTACAGAATCAAATATAATTCCTAACTACTTCATTATGTATTTCCCTCCTTTTTAATCAATCAGAAAATGTGCGGGATAAAATTATCTGTCATAAACTTTAATCATTGTGTAGAACTGTTGTTCTCTTCTGGAGGGTTAACCAAACAGATGGTATGAGTGAATGGGCTCATATTTCAGTTTTTAATCACATTCAGCACCAGAGGTCTTATTTGGGTCCATATGATTTTTGATGTATTTACCTTAAAAAAAATAAGGAAATAGCATAAATTATAAGTGAGGGCAAAAGCAAATGCCTTCCTGAATATGCACAGTTGAAAATGTGTGGAAATGCTTTCCTGTATTTTGTGGTAAGCCATTTTTACCTGAAGACCCCAAAGCATTTTGCAAACCTTGAACATCACAAAGCTGCTGGGGTGGATAGAAATGTTAATCTTCTGTTCTTGAAACAGAGAGGCTAAATGACACTGGAAATAGGTAGAGAGAGATTAAGTGACTCGACCAATGTCACAAACTGAGTCACTAGCAGAGCTAGGAACAGTACCTGGATCCAGTATTGAATTCTGATTTTGAATAATGCATTTCAGACAAAATCTGAACACAAGATACGAAACCTTTACCATTCTTTCTTCTTCTTCCAGTGTCAGTCACAGCCTGGCATCATAAGCATGTGGGTACAGAAATAACCAAGTGAGCATTTCGCACTCAGCACCAGTGCAGTGGCAGCAGGACCACGTGAGCACTGGGATAAAGTGTCCTGTGGCTGTCAGCATAAAGTGGTGCTGTATCTTTACGGTGCTTATACATAGCAACAATGGAAGCCACAGAAGGATGTCAAAGAGAGCATTTCAGCCCTTACTTTTTGTGTTACCTTTTGACTTATATTCACAAAATTTGCAAGCACAACTTTTTTTTCATATAGATTCTTCAAATCTATGCTTGGAGATAGATGTGTTGAGTCTTTAGTACCAATATGGTATGAACTCCTCCACGACTCAAGCCAGCAATGCATGTTTTGTAATTCAGAAAGAATTGTCCAGTAATTTAATTTTTAAAAAATTTAGGAAAAAAAAAAGATCCATTTGAACTCCAAAATTTCTTCACCAGTGTCAAAAAGGGACAATAGCTCTTCCTTCATGTAAATTGTTGACTGCATAGTCCAAAAGTTAACTACCTGAGCAATGAACAAGCAAGACACCGAGATAAACATATGAAAGAGGGTAACCTGTTTAGTCTATTCAATTAAATAAGTAGGATGTCCTTTCTGTTAAAGCTCTCCGTTACACAGCAAAGTAGTTACCTTACTACTTGCTTATGTCCCTCTTTAAACATCAGCTGTTTCACTGTAATTTGACAATAGACATAGGTTCAGTGTTTGACTAGCAGTCAGAAATAAGGAGATATACCCTTGAAAAATAAACAGTGTGCTGGTACATGAAAAACCAAGAGACAGAAACAAACTAAAAATATTGCTTTTCTTTAATGATTTCCCTTACAAGGTTACTGAATCAAAGAGAAAGTCCTGGTTTTATTTCAGAATCATTTCACCTTGCCTTCATCGACTCCCATGCCGCATTTTTACATTTTCTACCTATTTAAAGACCCACTGAAGAACACGGTCACACATTTTTACTCATTTATCTTTGTCACTTGTAATTACCACAGTGGCCATTTTCTTGCTTGTGCATATTCCCACTCTACTCCTCTTTCTTGCTTTCCTCCTAGGAGGAGTGCAGCACTCCTTATTCCAGGCACCCTTGGCTGTGCCATCTGCAGGAAGATCAAAGACAGGGTCATATCCATCTAATAACAAGAGAGGAAACAATACTGTAGGTGAACACTCTATTAGCCTCCTTCTTCATTTTATTCAGGTCAGTGCTCAGGGACTTTCAGATGTCTTTGAACAAATGGATGTGAAAATGAAAGACAAGTTACAAAGAAATAAGTTTCTTTTCTTACGCAAGTTAGGCTGATAGGTTGAACCATGCTAGTGTTATAATAGTCTTTTCCCTGGGCAGCTCAGGAAGTATCTTTTCTGAACAATCCTCACCCTTCAAAATAAAGCATAAAAATCTGTTTCCATCTTGAGACTTGCAGCTATTAAAAAATGTCCAGAGGCGATAAACTGAAGACTTGTGTAGGATACTGAGGACATTTTTTATTGACAGGAAATCAGTCTTCCATGATAGCTGAACTACAAGATCTCTATAGAGAGAGGACGAATTTCTCTACTGGTGTAAACAGGCAAAGCTTTACTGACTCTGACGGAGCTGCATTACTTTATACCAGCAGAGAATTCGAACTAAAATCTTTAATTTATTTTCGATGCCTGGAAATGAAAGTTTGGGTCACTGTACTGAAAAAGCACCCTGAGAACAGGACTGAAGCCAAGGGGGATTTCTGGCTGGGTCTTGGAGCCTGTCTTCTGTGCTACAACTCCACAGCATGACAACACAGCAGAAAGAACAGGAAAAGCAGTAGCCATGTAGTTTCAGTTTAGGAGACATTTTTTGTTTTTTCATTTCTATCTGTCCAATCTCCTTCCATAATTTTTGGTTCAGCTGACTTTCCTAAAGACTAAAGTAACTATTGTGATCCTCTTAGGACATCTGATTTCAGCTGTGTCATGGTTTGTAGCTGATGCAGCCTCTGTGTGTCTTGTTGAAAAAATGGTTATATTAACTAAAAATAAGGCACTGCATTTCTTGTTGCAATGAAACTTATGTACATGACAATATTCTCGGGAAAAGTTCCAAATGTTTTTCTCAGTTTTTATTCCGAAATTTAATGTTCCTCATATACTTTAAAGAATGTCAGTGAAAGCATGGAGAAACATTTTCAAATCTGTGAGTTCCACAAAATCCATGAAATCCACAAGTTCCACAATCGCTACTTGGGGATTGGCTGTGTAATCAGTCATTGGGAATCGAGGAAAAAAATCGGCTTTGTATTGCATATTCATCATTACTATTATTATTATTGTTATTATTACTTTCTTTGTTGTCTTATTAAACTGTCTTTATCTCATCCCATGAGTTTTACTTCTTGTCTCTTCTGCTTCCCATCCCACTGGGGCAGGGGAGGAGCGAATGAGCAGCTGCGTGGTCCCAGTTCCCGGCTTCTGGGTTAAACCAAGACAAGGAGACAGAAAAAATCCCCACAAAGATGCAGTTATGTCAATATAGGTGCATATGAGACATTTTTCAGTGCTGATAATGTTGTCTGAGACACTTTGTGTAATGCTGGTAATATTGAGTGTTGTATTAAAATCCCATAAAAAAATGTGTCTTCAGCATGTGTAAAGTTTCACAAAATATCATTGCTATTGACTTTTGCATCCTTTAGCTGAGGGCTTGCTCCTTTATTGGATTATTTTTCCCAGATGGGATTATATGAACTCAACTTTTCATCTGCAGTAAAGTCCCAGGCAATTTAATAGAAAATGTATTCCTACTGCAGTATTCTAGAGGATGTTTCAATGTTCCTTTTGGTAACAGCTTATTCTCCACTAAATTCAATAAGTTTTTAAGTGTGTTCTCAAAAATCACAAATGATTAATTTCTCAGTTCAGTGGGCCATCTAAATAAATGTCTAACTTCATGAATATGGGTAGTTTATATGAAGTTATTGAGATTACCACATGACTAAATCTAAGTAAATGATAAGAGTTTTGCTAAATTAGGATCATTGAATGTATACAATCCATAAGATTTTCTAAATGTATTCTCTTAATATAGTAAAATAAGTAATTCATTTTCTACATTAAGAGTGTTTAAAGAAATTAGTTCATACAATGATCTTGTGTTGAGAAAGAATAGTACTTCCCAACTTTCAAGATTTCTTCAGGTAGTTGTGATTCGTTATAGGTTTTTTAAAATAATTGTGCTACTCATTTCATTGAGGCTCAGCAGGTTGGCAAGATGCATTATACTAGCTCTGCCTGCCTGAGTAGAACTTGGGTAATAAAAATAAAGATATCACATAACTTCTTTTTTAATTTCTATCACACTTTAATATGTACTGCTATTAGTTACATACTACATTTTTCAAAAGAGAAAGTAAAAGACAGCATTCAACTAGGCATTGCTCTAATCAAGCATTGTTATACAGCTCCTTGCCACTGTTTAGAGCAACAGATGTCTCATTTTCATACATAGAAATGTTGAGATAGCAATCAGTGCATAGGAATAGCTTTTGGGGCCAATGTTTTTGTTGTTGTTATAAGTGTTTTTGAAGCTTGTATTCTTTGAAATAACCCACTGACATCTAGAAAACTACTGCTAAACAAGTGTCAGCACTTCGTCAGACTATCATGGGGCTACACTGGCTCAACAGACTTACTTGGAACAGATTCACAGACAGGAGCATAGTAATCTAGACTATGGCTGCAGCACGAAATAAATAACTAAAACCAGAATGAGTTAGTTTAACACACAAATAAATTACAAGTTGAGGATAAACAGACCAGCAACAAAACAATGTCTCTTGCCACATTAAAATGTGAACAAGCTGTCTTTTTCCTTCAGGATGTAAAGGAAGAGAGGCTAGGAATATAAATCTAAGAATTGATGCTAATGCAAAATATTCCTTTCGGAGCTGAGATATTTTGAACCATATGACAAAAGTCTATTGTTTTCAGAGCAGCTCATTAAAATGTATGAAGGTGTTGCCAGTCTTAGAAAGACACCACTTACAATAAAGTCAGTAAATTTCAGGGAAGGTCATACCAGAGATTCTACATCAGGTGAAAAATACCTATATGGTGCTATAATGAGACTCAAGCATGTGCTGGCAGAAATTCAGGTTTCTTAGGTCACCTGTCATCATAACAGTGACTGGTGGTTCTAAGAGAAAGAGGAACGTATTTTAACAGAGCCCTCTGTGGATTCAGCAATTGTCTTTAGCTGCACGGTGTCAGACCCCTTGTCTGCTCCAAAATAAGTTCATATCAGTAGCATACAGGTGCCTTACCAAGTGCTGTGGACCATGCAAGTCAGTGGACAGTGAAACAGCATGGTCAGACTAATGTCTTGTAGACATGCACGCTCTGACAATTTGGAACTCAAAAATCCGTATTTATGGTCAAAGTTGTTGAAAGATTTTGTTGAATTGCTTTTGCATTCTGCTGGAAAAGTGCTGTCATTATTAATTGGTCTTTCATTTTGCTATTTTACAGGCAGTTCTCTAAATTGTCACAAATCACAGGCAAATTTTAAATTCTTTGGGACAGGAGCTGTCATTTGCTTTCTATTTGTAAAGTGCCTAACACAGTAGTTTGCCTCTTGGTCCACATAGAATATCAATTTTAAATAAAATAACCATCACCTATCTCAACTAACCTTTACCTGAGATAAACATAAATAATACAACATACAGACTTGCAGTAATAAGGTAAAAATAAGTACACATTCTCCATATGAACTCCCCTTGCACAGATTTATGACCCAGGAGATTTGCTGATGAAGTTCAGACTTTGCGTAGGATGGAGAAGCACCTAAGGACTTGAATGAAATGTTTTCTTAGGCCTGAATACACAGTTTTCTTAACAGTAGAAAGGAGGACCGTATGATCAAATTTTCCACACTGCTTTGTTGTAAAATGAGCCAGAAACATGTTTGATTGTTGAGATTTGATAACATATACTTTTCTAGAAGAATAACAAAAAACAACAGCAACCATAACAGTAATATGGCACATGTAAGCTATTGTAAGTGTCTTAACAAGCACACTCATAATTCATGTTGATGTATGAACTACAGTTTCCATTTAAATTACTGTGCCCTGTAATTTCAACTGAAGACAGACCTTCCAACCTTTGCTTAAAAATACAGGAACTAAAGTGAATGGGTAAACTGTTTAAGACTTTGTTAGATTCTCTTAATTGTCATGCAAGCTAAAATATATCCAGCCAAGTCAGATCATAGAAGGCAGGTCCCGTTTTCAGGTGACATTCAGTCCTCAGACCACTTCACAGAATCACAGAATCACAGAATGGTAGGGGTTGGAAGGGAACTCTGTGGGTCATCTAGTCCAACCCTCCTGCTGAAGCAGGGTCACCTACAGCAGGCTGCACAGGACCTTGTCCAGGCAGGTCTTGAATATCTCCAGAGAAGGAAACTCCACAACCTCTGTGGGCAGCCTGTTCCAGTGCTCCGTCACCCTCAGAGGGAAGAAGTTCTTCCTCATGTTCAGCTGGAACTTCCTGTGCTTCAGTCTGTGCCCGTTGCCCCTTGTCCTGTCGCTGGGCACTTAAGGGTTTACAGCAGCCTCTGAAGCAATGTAATCCTGTGAGTCACAACATGGGATTTAGGAATATGAGCGCCCAGGATGACTGGCTAGTCCAAATGGTGGTTTTAACTTAAAGGAAATCAAGAACACATGGCCCTCTTTTAACCTGAAGTGAAACCTTTAAAAAAGTCTACTTTTAAAAGCAATGGGAAAGCAATGTTCCTGCTTATGTCTATTATCAGGATGGGTACTACTTAAAATATTTTCTGTGTGATTTTTTTCTTCGAAAATAATCTTTGTTAACAAAACACCAGAATAAAAAGAACAAGATGAGCAATATAAAACTTAGGCTAAAATAAAGGCTGCAGTTTCACAAGCCTTTTTCTTCAATTTCTGAAATAAAGCATTCGTATTTTACTGTACTTCTGTTTTTCATCATACTGTACTTGAGCACACAGCTGATTAAAACAAAATACTGGATCATTTGTGTGGCTGATAATAATGGAATCCTGAGAAGTTAATTTCAAGTATTGAATACTGAAATATCTTTAACTAATACCTGTAAAAATGACTATAATATTGATGCTGACAGTTCACAGTATTACAGAGTTCTGGCAGTCCAGGTCTCAGCCCCTGAAGCAAGCTGAATAATGATATCCAGCCGTAATAATTTCAGTCTTCTTGGTAGGAGTACATCATACTTCAGCTCTCTTAATTCTACTTTTGTCCTTGTGATCTCAGCAAATCTGTAGCACTTTTGTTGTTTGCACTCTATCATCTTGACCATCACAAAAACATCACTTTATGCCTCTCTATGAAGCTTTACCTTTCCGCAGAACAGAATCTAGCAGATAAAATTTTGAGCAGACATCTTGCCACCAGAAATGCTGACTGTCCAGTAAGAAAATCTCTTCTAATTTGCTGTACAAATCACACATCCTGGAGCTTTATCTGACTTCCTGATGTTTCGGTTGCAGATTCTTACAGGAAATAACTAGAAGCCAAAATTGATACATAATTGCCCATTAAAAAAAAAAAAAAAAACAAAACAAAAAACTCTTACGTGGATATTCATCAAGACCTTTAGAAGAGACATTTTGTTTCTTCATACTTGCATATTTACTCCTGAAACAGCTAAGCTTTGGGGTTGAGATGTACTCTGCCAGGATCACCTGGCACATCCTGGACTCCAAAAGCCCAGGATACAGTTTTCCTGTACCTCCCCATACAGGCAAGTAGCTAAAGCATCTCTTCTGACCTCAGTTCATGTCACGACTTAAAGAAAAATGCAGTGTCTTGTTATTATGAATGATAGTTCACAGTGATCAGTCCTACCCTTCTTAAATTTAATGTGGAGCTGGACAACTGAGACTACAGAGCAGTGGGCAGCAAATTAGCTTCACTAGCATCAGGTTCAAGGTTATTTTCTGTGATTTAGGATAGGAAAAGAAAATGAATGCATCAGTGTTAAGGAAAAAATAAAGTGATTCAAAATTTTGTGCTGGTCATTTTGATAGAAAAAATAACTAACTTTGGTAGTGATGCAAGCTTACAAATGCAGTAGACACCATATCTTTTCCCTAATTCTTCATGAAAAAAGTCTTTGTTCCACTTGAAAAATTCATTACACTCAGTCAATCAACATCATCAGTAGGTAATCAAATTCCATCAGCACAACAATATTTTAAAGTTAATTTTTGAAAATCTCTAGTGTTACCCTAGTTTCCAACAATACAAAATGATGGAAGAACCTTTTCCTTCATTTTGTAGATTATTTGCATTCGATAACTAAAAAGACCTTGCTTTAAAAAAAACAGGGAAAGGATGAAGTGTTTGTAACTCTGAGGGATCTCATATAATTAAGCCTCCAGCTGCATACATTTTTAATATCACAGGCAACATGGTAATTGACATGTGTGATTCTGGATCACACTTCCGATTTTAAATTATTTCACGCGACTGAAATGTGTTTAAGTGCACTATCCAGACACTTTCAGTAATTCAGCTTTTAATGACTATGCATCTCTCCAGTGCTACCTTTGATGTTAAAATAGTTGAAGAAAAAATGTAATTTTCCCACATTCTCCTTGGGTTGTATTCAGATGTTTCTTAAATATTTTATTTAAGAACTCTCCCTGACCCCAACCACAGCAAAAATGTGAAAAGATTTTACTTACAATAATTTTATGTCTTGTAGTTTATTAAATTCATTCAGATGATCAGGACCTCAAAACCAGCATTGATTGCTGAATCTGAAATAATACCAAGGGAATAAATCAAACGGTTACAGCAGACATAAAAATACAAGATGTAGCAATGAGTTCCTAACAGTTAATGTTTCCAAGATTACACTAAGACCTTGAAGACATAATCACGTTCCTGTGAATCAAAATTAGTAGCTTGGGAAGTTTTGTTACCCAGAGTGCCCATGGTCCACTAGGCCAAAAAAGAAGCATGTACAATTCAATGCCAGATAATATTTAATTCACTAGAAGTTAGCAGATGCATAAATGAATGCTTCAGCTTAATCATACTGTGCCATAGAAATCTCTGAATTCTATATGCAAATGAAGAAACTTAAAAGACTATAAAATCAGCACAGTTAAAATTAGCAAATCCATGCTTTATCTTATTATTGTACATTATTTCCAGCTGCAGATATAATCTGTGTGTTTTTTACTTATTAAAAAAGAAAACAAAAAAGCTCGGGATGTAACCGGGAGCAATGGTCTAAAACACTTCGGTATAAATGCTGTTACTAATGGAATATTCTTGAACTGTTGCTCTAATACAACCTATTTCTTCATTAAGAAGGAAGGGACAGACTCATCACAACCTTATGTAACAACTCTAGTTTTAATTCTTCTTTCAGTTCTCTATATTACAGTCACTTTACAGCCAGGGCATAGGTTTAAAAGCAAAGTTTGCTTTTGCTGAGAGAAATAGTTTTCATTAAGATGTTGGCTGGTTTTGTTAATGCCTGCGGACAATGCAGGCATTAGTTACAGGGTTTCACTGAAAAAAGCAGAGTTATTATAATTTTAAAGGGATTGCTTCAATACAAGAAACAGGTTGTAGAGACTCTGGACAACTATTGCATAGGAAAAATCAGTGTAGCTCTCTTACCGCCTGCCTGCAACTGTCATCTCTCATTTTCAGATCCACCCTTCCCTTTAGAACAACTAAAGCCCAAGATACCCAGAAAGTTATGTTCTATCACAAGTGTGTCTATTTTTTTCTTCAGACTATATTATGTTTGGTTTAGAAAATCTTCTCTTTCTTTACATAATGTTGTTAATAGAACCAGCCAGGGATCATTTTATTGATTCTTCCCTAAAGATTTTGTTCAGTTGTGGACTGAGATGCATGACCTTCTTCTGCTTCAGGCTACGTTTTAATTAATCACCATGAGTAGAAATCATACAGACAGCATAGACTTTATTTGACAAGTGTTTTTTTTCATTGCATTTAGGTTTGTTTGTTTTCTGATCTTTTTGTCTGAAGAATATTTAGCAGTATCTAAGTGTGCAAGCTCAACTAACCACCACGTCACGCCTGCTACGGACAAAGAACCCCCATAAACCTTCCCCTCAGGCAGAAAGATAACCTTTTTATAAAAAGACAGGCTTTATAATATGGCTTGCAGGTCCACTAAACACTTCACAGGCTGAACCTAAAGTTGCAGTTGCCCAAATAGAACTGCAGTGTCATTCAGCAATCTGACAGAAATTCAGTCTGAGAAGATGTCACATTTCCACTCCTCAGAATGGAAATCCTACAACAGAAATAACCAGTCCAATCCTCCAGTAAGTTTCATTTGAAAAATATAGAAAACTCATACAAAAAACCATCAGGCCTTCATGTGCTAGCACTGCTATTGCCAGTATTCCCTTTATTACTATTATCACCTTCATCCTCACACCTGTGATTCTCTATTGCAGGCAATGACTCACTACTATAGAAACACTGTGATACCACTATGACACACAGTGCTTTTCATAATACTTGTAGAAAATGAGGCACGACAATTTTTGCAGAAATGCTATAAAGAAAGAATTGAGGGCAAGTACAAAAAACATCAGTAAAATTTGAGAGGGTATGTAGGACCTCTTTCCTGGAGGCTGGACAGCTTAGTAGCAGTTTTTCTTCCATAAGATCTGTGATTACCTGGCTGTGGGTTCCTGCCACTGCCATAAGTGGAGGAATCACTCATCAGTTCCAGGCTGGCACATACACTGAGGATGCAGAACAAATCTGGATGTCTGTGGGTGGAGATGGCAAGAACAAATTAGTATCAAAGGTAGTAAAAACAACTCCAGAGAGAGAGACAGAGATTTCAGCAGAGTTTGATCCATGACATTTACCTGGCTTTATCTCACCAAAGTAATGTGCACTACTGATTTTCAAGGCACTGATATGAGAAGATGAGTTTTTAAAACCTAGAGGGTAAGTAGGACACACAACACCTTGCATATGCTGAATTTGTATGACTTCTCTAGGCAGTGGGCAGGCTATTATAACTTTATTGTTTCGGGATATAAGCCTATTATACTCCGCAAATGAATACAGTGACATTTTGCTGTATCGGTTGAAAAGATTAACAGTTCACCAAGCAAACTGCCGAGTGCGGCAAATTAAATACATTAAAATGTGCAAGCTTAAAATTCTATACTCCCTGTGCTATAAACTTACATACAATACAGTTTAAAGGGTCTCAGTGGCTCAGTTAATAATGTACTGGCCTGTCAGCTTTCTGGATGCAATTTAAGTCTGTTAGGTTGCAGTAAGCCATGACAGGGTGTGTTTTTCTCAGCCATTAATGAATGCTGTAGGTAAATTGTGCAGTAAGAAGGTGGCTCTGAGGTATATTAGTGTCACAGTAAATGTGCTAGGATTATTTTAGATGTTATTATCAAAAAGAAAAAAAGATATTTTGGATTAATCTCAAATAGCTTAAAAGTTCATTGTGAAGAAGCACTGGAATAATCAGATACACTCTCAGTCTAAACCAGTGACAGCTTTAGCAGACCCTCTTCTCATGTGACTTGTCATTTTAAAATGTTTTCTCTAGTGATGCTTATCTGACACAAGAACTAGGCCTAATCACTGTCTTGAAATTGCAAGAAAATAAGCATTAAAAAGACCACAAAATTTGTAAGTTCCAAGGATTTAACGTGGGGAGTCCTACAGTAGATAGAAGAAACGGTATCCATCATAGGAAACACAAATATTTCAAAACAAAGGAGCTTACCTAATATTAATTAGTATTTCATATAGATAGAACTGCCTTACTTCCTGAGGCAACTGCTATCTGGCCTCCTAAATGTCCACACAAAGGCCATGGCCCTTTTGACTGAAATTCTTTAGTCAAACAACATGGTCTTGAGTGGTCTGATTAAAATGCTAATGCAAGAAATACAAGAAGGCATACAAAAAATATTCAAGGCTTCATTTTAAGATGAGACTTTGAATTTTTTTCCACTTAGCTGTTTTAGACCAACCTGCTCGTTTTATAGGTTCTGAAAAGTGTTAATATTAACAAGTAGAGATGGGCAGATTCAATCTAATCGATTTAAAAGAATCAGTGCTAGAAAATTATGCACACAGATGTTTGCATTCACCTTTTCCTGTCTACAAGTTCTTATTCCAGCTGTAGGTCTAGATCACTGCTGAAAACCATCGTTGTTAACTAGGGCAAAAAGATGATGTAGCTACGAGACAAAGTAGGTTTACAGATCTAACTTCACATCTTCATGAAAATTTAGGTTTGGTTCCATTCTAGAACCAGGTAGAGGACTCAGCTGCAAAATTATTAGCCATGCCTGACATTTGAATATTTCTCTAAATATTACTTAATATGTCTCTGAATATGTGGAAAGATCCTTTTCCCCATTCTGACTTCCTTTGCTCTGCTTCAGTGACACAGAGAAAGTTGACATTTTTTGGATGTTGAATGTTTAAAATGTGACAAATCCAAAATCAGTGTAAGTCTGGTTGTCTAAACTGTGTCAAAAATGATTCTGCTACAGCATTCCTGAGTCCAGGTATCCCAGATGCCCGTAGAAGGTAGGTCTGGTACAGGCATCTTAATTTCCTTTCCATGGAAATGAGGACAGTTGAAACATGTCACAGGATCTATGTCCAAATTCAGAAATGTGGTATAATTCTTGCGATTTTCAATTTAGATGTTGTGACATACACCCAATTAGTGTAACCCACTTGTAAGAGTGGAATAACAGGAAGAAAATGTTTTTACCATCTTGGCTTGCATGTAACTTTTGGTTTTTGAAGTATTCTATGAGTTGTTTGACACTGCAGCTGCTCTGGTTTCACAGTATATTCTGGGCCAATTTCTGCTCTGATTAGCATGTTCTTTTACTGTTCTAGCTCTGCCTCACCCATGTGAATAGCACTGATAGCCGTGATGTAGAAAGCTAGTGGAGTGACCAAAATTTTCCACACTTATTTTAAAACCTAGTTATGAAGTAAAAATTGTTCTAAAGTTGACTGTATTTTGGATCAATTTTGTCTTCTGTTAAATCTGAACAAATAGTTTTATGTAGCAAAATGTTTAATGTTTCTAACAGATAGAAATAGAAAATGAATGTATTTTTCCCTCTTCCACTAACTTCTTATATCTTTCCTCTGAAATCCTAAAGTTTACTGAGCCCTCTGGGACATTCTGTGTCTCTTTCCATGAGGATCTTTTTGACATAATTTTTCCAATGGCCAGCCATACTGTCTGTGTCTTAAAACCTTGGTGAATTCAGTTAATCGAGAATGCCTTCCTAACACTAGTTCTAGCTGACTCCCACCAGGCTTCACTGGTCTACTTTAGACAGCCTAGTTTCTGTCCAACTACCACATGACAAATTTAATGAAATTTAGTGTACAGTACTCTTTGAGAGAAGACAGAAGATTCAGCAGATAGGAATCCCTTGGAAACTAGTTTAATGTCTTGTTTTCTGTACTGGGATCAGCAATTTCAGTGAAGCTTCTAAAGGATTTGCTAGAGAGGAAAGTCATAGTACTTTACAGAAAATAAAGTCGGTATTATTTCAAAACATGTGCATAAATTTAGCTGCATGAAATGTGAGTTTTGCTTCTGCTTTTAATGAATTTTTTCCTGTCACCGACATTTGCACAAAGGTCTCTAGGTATATCTTTGAAAGCTTATAGAAGTTAACACAGAATTTCACATTGTCCACATTTTTATTTTACAATATAATGGAATTATTATTAATATTGAGTACACACTACAAAATTTTACAGTTTACTCTTTCTGCAGAAAGTTTGTCATTCCTTACTAAGTTTTTATGTCTATTTGAGAAGAGAGGCCTTAGAATTTGACTAATTGTGTCTTTTCCCTACCAGTCAGTTTTATTGCCCTCATACTTCAGCAAAAGACATGTGCAGGTTGTTTTTTAAATCAAATGCTTTTGGGAGAACAGCGATGGTGACTCTTGAAATGAAGTCCTGTTGTAGCTTCTAAGGACCAGTAATTCTCTGGTGAATTTTATATAGGCTGTTTTCAAAATTCAGAATGAAGAAATACAAATATAAAATACAAAATAGTATCTAATTTATATAGTAAGAAAGTCTTGCTAAAATTAATTTATATTGATTATCATCATTCTTGTTTTAAAAAGTTGTGTTACTAGGAGTAGAAACCTGTGTAGCAGTACTCTGTATATCAAGACTCTTAAGTACACATACACTTATAAAGGACATCGAAAGTTTAGGTCTTGTTCAAAGAAAATTGTAATTTTACTCTTAGAGTATAATGAAAGCAGCAGCTCTGCTGGAATAGCCCCAGACACATTGATTTCTGAGGATCTGACCCAGCACCCAGAAGTAAAATCAGTATAAAGCAGAAGGAAGGAAAACTGAATGAGGGAATTGCAAGAAAAAAGAAGGTCAGACAGCAGAAGAAATATCTGGAAATCAAGATCACAAAGTACCTACCTGTGTCAAATTATAAAAACTTACACTGCTCCTAGGCTGTCAATGATAAATCTCCCTTTGGCTTCAGGTTACTGATTTCAGAATGAAATCCCAAACAGTTCTAGAGATTTTAAATTAACTTTTATGGATTTTTCCACCTATAAATGAAAGTTGAAACGTCAGTTCTTACTTCTACACAGTAGCAAGGATCTTTGATCTTCTCCACGTATTGCCCAAATCGCTGTAGTCTCCCTTCTTACCCTTACAATACCTCTGGCTTGATTGGGAAATTAAACAACTGAGTCTTGCCAGCAGTTCACATAGCTTATAATTTTTAAACCTTTTTTACTTCAGTATGATTTCTATTTGGGCTGCGGTTGGATGGAGTTTACTCAAGAACCAAAATTTTCTTGCAAAATCCTGGTTTGTTTTGATTTAAACATCTCTCAGAGTCTTTCTACCATGAAAATGGAGCCTGATAGCAGTGAAAGTTTTGAGTCATGTTAGAACTCTCCAGCTAGCTCCTTGCCATGAATCTGATATCCTGGGATTACTGACTCTGGAATATGAAGCCCGTTTTCTTAGTCTCATATACTTTCAAGAGGGCAAAGCACTTAAGCTATATTCAGATAATGTTTTCTGATTTTATCTATAGGAAATTCTGAAAAAATATTTTTCCTTTTGAGGATTTTTTTCTCTTCCAGAATTTCAACAAAAGGACTTTTCAATTTCCAAGTACCTCCACCAGTTTTGTTTATTTTCAATGAAAATATGTGGTACCCAAAGCATCCAAGAATCCTGAATTTGAATTCTCCCGAATGTGGAGATCACATTTTGAATGTGCCAGGGAAGAGGGAGCAGTTTCTGGTATGTCTGGACAGGTTGGTAAAGAAATAAAGAAGAAATCTCATACAGATAAGAAACTCATGAAGGGAGAAGAAATACAAGAGATCACTAACTCTAATGCAACTTCTGAGGCATGGTCAATGTTACCCTAAGTTGTGTCACAAGACTTTGCATAAGATTTTGTGCTAATTAAAATTTACAGCCAGATACTTCTATACCTTGTTCTTGAATATCACTGTATGGCAAAAAACCCACATACATTCTAGATCAAATACAGGATTCATAAAAGTTGGCACTTTCTATCATCTTTAGAAGATACCTTCAAAAGTCAAGGATATAATCCTTTACCAGTCTCTTTTTCTGCAGAATGTTTCAAATCTAAATTGTGTAAGCCTTTGAACTGTACTTGCAACTCTGATGGAAATGGAAAGAAGTAGTTTTATTAGCTTGAGTTTAAAAACAACTTAACTTCAAGAAAAAGGCTATTTATTCATCCACATGACACAGAAAATGCTTTGGTTTAAAGTACTTTCATTACAAACGTGGTGGGAAGGTAAAATACAATTAGGCTCAGCTAGATCATTTTAATGTTTGATTATAACCAACCGAACTGGGACAAATTTGCGTGCCAGCACTAAGATCTTTGTGATAATAGGGTTACATATCCTCTGTAAAATAAAATGTGAAATTTACATGCAAAGTGGTATGTTCTCTTGATGCACACATATAAATCCCATTAGCATTAATGGGAAATATATGTGCCTATCGAGAAGAAAGTATACCCCATTAAATTCCCAAACATCATGTCAGTTTCTGGTGTTTTCTATTATGATCTGTGCTCATACAGCCAAAATTTTAATAACTCAGCTCAGATATACTGGTTTTTATATGTAGATCTCAAAGAATTTTATGAAGAGTAAGTCCATGCAACTCCAAGATACCTGGCAGGAAACTGGGACTTAAGTTATGCTTATGGCAACACCTTGTAGGCATACCCAAAAAAACCCTGCAACAGATACTGGAAGCGAAATATGTATAGAAGCAATAGAACCCAACAGAGGTGAATACATCATAATTCAGCCCAGAGAGAATGTTGTGTACCCACAATTAGTCTGTTTCTAAGAACCTGGGGGGGG
>Ga0065711_1005564_pt1:0-7500 | contig 20710 bp, 16 predicted proteins | sample Hoacrofraction12_FD_59098 | JGI IMG/M metagenome (GOLD analysis project Ga0065711, IMG submission 59098) | Hoatzin crop microbial communities from Cojedes, Venezuela - Epithelial fraction 12 v2 (version 2) | ecosystem: Host-associated > Birds > Digestive system > Esophagus > Crop | place...
GGACGACGCTGAGTCGGGTCTGGGCAGCCCTGCCTGGGGCAAGGTCATTGCCACCCCGCGACGCGAGGCACAGCGGGGACTCGCTGCTATTACCTGTGCGAGCGCTGTGATTTCTGTCTTGCTCGTTCCCTTCCTGACAGCTTGCAGGGAGTAGTACCCAAACCGTTAAAATGCCGTCACTTCCTACTGCAGAAACTGAACAACTGACTTCTTTTAAAGAAAGCAAATCTTCTCAGCAAAGAAGCTTTACTGAAAATAATCTGGAGGGACATCAGAAAGGCGAGAGTGACTGCTCACTCCTCTCCCGTTTCCCTTGCTAGCCCTCTCCTTGGCCCGGTCCCAGCGGGGAGCACGCAGGGGATCCCTGTCCCTCCGGGTCCCAGCCGGGGAGCACGCAGGGGATCCCCGTCCCTCCGGGTCCCAGCGGGGAGCACGCAGGGGATCCCCGTCCCTCCGGGTCCCAGCGGGGAGCACGCAGGGGATCCCCGTCCCTCTGAGTCCCAGCCGGGGAGCACGCAGGGGATCCTCGTCCCTCCGGGTCCCAGCCGGGGAGCACGCAGGGATCCCCGTCCCTCCGGGTCCCAGCTGGGGAGCACGCAGGGGATCCCCGTCCCTCCGGGTCCCAGCCGGGGAGCACGCAGGGGATCCCCGTCCCTCCGCATGCAGCTGCTGCCACCGGCCTGCTGAGGCTGAGCCCCCAATGGGGGTCTGCGCGCCCACCCGCTGTGGTGACCCCTGCCCACAGAGCTCCCGGCTGAAGTCGCATCCCAGAGGATGAACTGCTATCCGCACATTTGGAGAAGAAACTGAAATAGTGAGAAATAACAAGCTTTTTGTAAAAAAATGCAGAATTTGGTTTTAAGTCCTGTTTTGCCACAAGTCTGCATGCTTACCCGGTCCTTCCCCAGCATCCCTCTGCCTGCGGGCGAGGAAAGAATCCTGCTCCCCGCCGAGGGGCTCAGCAGTCTCCCCCGACCTCAGCACCCTCCCGGGAAGGGGCATCTCCTGCTCTGGCAGAAAATCTGCCGTGTCACCGAAGCCACCAGCGGAATGCAGCAAACCTTGCAGAGCAAGAGACCCTGGCAGGGTCGGGATATCGAGCAAACTGCAACAGCTTAAAGACCTGTGCACCCTGGGAAGCCAGGCTCCGTTCCCGATACCGAACACCCCCGATCGGTGACGCGAGCGGAGCCGGCCGCAGCGGCTGCGCAGCCTCCCCGCAGCGCCCGCAGCCGGGACGGTCCAGCCTGCAGCTGGGCTGGAGGAGCAGCGCCCAACGCCGGCTCTCCCGGCACCAAAACGCCAGATGAGCCCCGGACAGATTTATTTCCAAATCCTGACTCAATCACAGTATTGGATTTGTAATCACAGGCTCCAATTTTAGTGGAATAAATATACTAACAAAACTAATAGTTTGTTAGCTGCAAGGTAGGGACAATCAAAGTGTCTGAAGTGAAATACATGGCTCCTCAGGAGAAACCCCTACATGATAAAGACATTTAGAGTTTTATTTTTTAAAATAAATATATAGTGCGGTGTCAAGCTGTTTCCAGCACATGCCGCTCGCTTGCGCTGCATGTGTGTGTGCACCCAGTGGGGAGGGAGGGTTCGGAAAGTTCACCGGTGTGTAACTGTCTCCAGCCACTGCACGAGCTGCATCGGGAGAGGACATAAACCAAAATGACTCCTCGGGAACCCAGAGGAGAAGCAGGAACTGTTTGGTAGAGAATTATAGCTATGGGTGAAATTAGATGTACTCAGAGCCCCAAGGCTGAGAGAAATAAAAAGCATTTTAAATGGAGTGTAGAATTCATATTCCTCAGTCACTTCCAATAAATAAATCCTTGACAATTTTTTCTGTAAACAGTGGTTACACTTTGCTCTGTTGTCTCCATGTTGCATATTCCGGACGGCAATGTGGGCTCCGTGCCCCAGCCAGGATGGGCTCGCCCACCACCGCCCGGGCAGCGCGGCAGGGTCCGCGCCGAGCCCGTGGGCCGGCTGCGACCGGGGCTTGGGGCTCAGCGTGCAGGTTGTGGCATCCGGCGCCAAACCCCACTGCAACCCGCGCGTTTCCAGCGCCTCCCCAAAACCTGAATCCACACAACCCCCCCTTTCCCTTCGGAACCCTGACACCATCAGGCGGTGGACCTGCCCCGAGCTCCTTTGCACCTTGGAGCAATGCCGCTATGGCAGCCGCAGCAGCCCTGACGGGGCATCCCTGGCAGGCGGCAGGGAGGGTGCCCGCGCCGGTGCTGTGCCACGCAGCGTCACCGGCTGCGGCATGGCCACCCCGGGCCCAGGGCTCGGCCGAGCGCTGCCCTGCGGGCAGAGCAGCACCAGCAGTGCCCTGTTCTCCCAAGAGGGGCTGCGCCTCTGACCACCTACAGTCCTCCTGTTTCCGTCACCAGCTCAGCACCGCTGCCAGACGGGACCCCTCGGCACTCCCTGGGACCTCTCCAGCCACCGGGTCCGTGGGATCCTGTGGAGCTTCCCCGTGGCAGGAGCCCTGCAAAGCCCCCCTGGCTGGTTACAAGGCAGCACACACTGCAAGGCCCCTCTCTCTGGCTGTTCGAATTTCCATTTCATGAACAAATGAAGCATTTTATACTTTATGACTTCCCCACAATGGCAGTCATCCCATTTCACCTGTCTGGATGAGGAGATGATGGAGCGAGAATGAGAGCGCCAGGCTTTTGGCGGCTGGCGCTGAGCACACGGGAGGACACTTTCACATGCCCTTAACTTGCATCTTTTATTAAGAAGAATAATAACTCTTGGGTCAGTAATAATGGGTATTCTCCTCCGTCGGGCTGTCAAAACAGGAGACAAGCTGGGTGCACCGGTACACAAGGTGGGAAGTGCTCAGATGTGTCTTTAGCTGCCGCCGAGCCCGCCGTGCCCGCCACATCGGTGCCATTCGGGGATGCTCCCGGAGCGCATGTGCAGCCCCATGCACTGCTCAGGTGGGAGCAGCTGATGTGGCGTCTGTGTAAGGGGCTGGGGAGGGGACATGGAGAGCTGCCATCGTCCTGGGAGTCTGCCTATGTGAGCTCCCCAAGGACGTCCCCCCCACGCCGGCACTTGGCAGCCTGGGCAGCCCCCTGAGGAGCAGCTCCTTGAGCCTCTCCAGAGGGCACTCAGCAGGGAGCGCGAAGCTGCAGGGTCGCTCACAGAAACCCTGCGTCCTTGGGTCAATTGCAGGAATTATGTCCTCAGCCCCCGTTATCCGTCGGCCAACGAGCCCCCGGAGAGCCGTTGTGCGAGCAGCCAGGCTGGGAGCTCGGGGCTGGGGGGCTCCTGCTCGCTGCCACCGATGGTCGCTGGCTGGAGGAGGAGGTTCTGGTAAATCCTGCAGCTGCTGGAAAAATGCAGGCAATGCTTTTCTGCTGAAGGAGACAGCTTTGCAGAGTGTCGTACTTTGTGAGAGGTGGCAAATCCAGCCACCTTGGTGATTTAAAGCTGAAATGCATCGCTCCAGTTTTCGCCTTTGTTTGGAGCAGTTAGGCATTATTTTCACCTGATTGAGAGTAATTGATCTAAACAGCTGAGTAGTTGTCAGCTTTGTTCAGAATTTCATTTTGCAGAGAACTTTGGCATTCATTTTGACTTTGAAATGTTCGGTAGTCTTCACCTTCTTTTTGAGGGTTTGCCCTGAATCTCATTGGAGAAAGTCTCTCGTCCCTGGGTGATTCCTCGGAGGGGGCTACCGGAGGCCAGCTCTGCTCAGCTCGGTGGCTGTTTCGCAGTTGCTGTTGTAAGAACAGGACCAAGGGGTTGCAGCCGGGTTCATTGTATCAGAAACCACACAAATGCACCAAACACCGTATCCTTTCCCCCCAAAGCCCTGCAGCCTGCTGAAGAAAGAGAGTTTTGTGCAGTTAATATTACAGAGTCAGTTCTGCCGCACCTCAGAGGGTAACTAACACTACGGCACCATGATGCAGCTCCAGCAGCAGAGGTCTGCAGAGCAGATGCGAATAGAAGCAGTTCTAGAGGGATCTTGGAAAAACGGCAGAACTGCCAGGGGAGATGATTCAACTGTGCTTTCCTTCCTTTTCAGAAAAGAGATTTTATAATTCTCTAGTAATTTTAAAAGAAAATTAAAGCTTCTGCAATATGCTTATTGGACTATATGACCAGCAAAAGAAGACGAAGAACTCGAGATGCAGAGACAATGGATTCAGCCCCATGCTCAGTCATTTATTTTTGGCTAATTAAAAGTGCAAGATTTTTCTCTTTATTATGTACTGTTTGCCAAGTTCATTATTTGCTCACCCATAAATCATCTTCACTAGCCAAAGGTAAATTCCCTCTCTGTTGTGAGGCTGCCGTTAGTATGTGTCACAAACCCCACGTCCATGGAGCTGCTCCTTCCGCTCTGCCGCGCTGGTGCCGCAGGACCCGCAGGACCCCCGGCAGCTTGTTGGCTCTGTGGGAATTAGAGAAAGAACACGCAAAGCTTTGCTCTTCTCCCTGCTTTAGCCTGCGCCTCCTGAGCATCTCTGAAGTTAGTTTGATCTCTGTCAATTCTTCAGCATTCCTACCCACGGTATTCAGGAATTGCCTGGTACGGAAACCTGTCCTCTACTAGCTCCGCTGCCCAACGTCCTGCACTGCTGGCAACCTCACAGTCAGGTGCAATGGAAGGTGCTGCGATGCCCAGCCCAGGAGAGGCTTGTTTCAGAGCAGGGCTGAGCTGTGGAGCAGGCGAGTTCCCTGGAGAGAGGGGTGGCAATGATGAGCAGACTCGCCTCCACCTTGTCCTGGCTTCCAACAACTCCACTCCGCAGTAAAACCCAAGGGGAGAACAGTACCAGAGGAACCCTGTGAAGGAGCAGCAGAATTGTCTAAATCTTTCTCTGCAAATGGCTCCCAGAAGCATCAGCAGAGCTTTAAATCTTTCAGAAGGGTTGGACAGCTGTCAGTCTGCAGAAATCTGTGTTCTCCCCTCCCCCTTTCAGGTCCTTTTTCCACAAAGCTGTTTGCCGTCGCCTGGGATTCAGGAAGCAGGAGAGATGTGAAGAGCTTTTGCCTTCTGCTGTGGAGTCCCCATCTGGGAAACCCTGAGGAGCTCTGCACAAGGAGTAGTGAAGCATATCTAGTTTGTCCATGTAACATCACTCCTTGACACTGAAGTCTTCCTTTAGGCTGACATGGTGCCAATAAATTTACCAAACTTTTTGTAACTAGCAAGTTATTGAGTGTCACTTTAGTACAGTGTATGTGGAAAATGCATGGAAGGTGCCAAGAATGCTGCATAGTCTTTAACTATTACATTAAGCATCTGCTGCTGCCATTTATGGATCAGATAGCATTTTACTCTTGAGATATTTGATTTTATTACCTTCTAGGGAGAGAGCCAAACAAGTGTTCTTATTGATTTGCACATTAAATATATTAGTAATAAAACAACATCTCTGTAAACCGATTGTAAAATCAATATTAATTGGTACCAAAATATCGCAAGTAGTTGAATTACAATTAAAGAGGGTAGCTTCAAAGTCTCCCTACCAATCCAGAGGTGATGCACACCAAATGAGAGAGGGGCACCAAATCTGAGCAGAACAACAGCATTCAGAGCAATTAACAGCTGTTCCAAGCAAAGTATGCCGAGATACTCAGATATGTTTGAGCAGAGCAAGGGTCACTGAGGTTCAGTTCGCGGCTAGCAGTTCACTTTGCCTGCATGGGCACATGTTCAGCTGATTAAACCTTGTGGGAACAGATCCAAACCTTGCTCACATCTTTGTCTACAGGACAGCTCTTGGGTCTGTGGAATCCCTTTGGGCAGAGCTGTGGAGTTCTGGATCTGATCCACTGCTGGCAGGGTCCTAAAGCCCAAAACAGAGCCTACAAAGCACGAGTGCTGGGAGCAAAGCACTGCTGGGAGAGAGCAGAGCCTGAGGAACATCCTCTGCATCAAACAGTGAAACTCTTTCGCCTGGGTGAAGCGAGTCTGGGCATCTCCCAGGCCAGCAGCTCGTGGAGCCGATGTTGGTGAGCACCCGGCCGAGACTTGCACGAGAGCTTTCGGGCTCCAGCTGGGCTGCAAGTGCAGACGATGGGCAGTGTCCTGCTCTTGGGAGAGGGCAAAGGAACATCTCCCGTGAAAGTCAGAGGCATTTTATAACTGTGATGTGATGATCAAAGTGCAACAAATGCATGTTTGATGCCCACTATTCAATGCGCAGGTAAGAATAAGGCTCCCAGCAACAGATGTTGCTTGGCTCCTCACAAACGACTGCTCACAGCCGGGGGCCTTTTCCTCCTCTGGATTTACATGCACGTCGTGGTACAGGAGGCACTTGTAATTCAAGAAAAAAATTTGGAAGTCTGCACTGGTCCTGATAATTCTTATTAAAACCAAACCCCTCTCCCCCTTGCAACACCTGACACTAGCCAGGCTGCTGACATCTCTCACCTTCTTCCCAGAGTTTATTTGCTTTCCACTGCAAATGCCAGTTCTCAGGAATAAAGAATATGGAGATAAAGAGACATGTCTGTCTGCCTCTCCCCAGAGGGGTAATTGCTGAGCACTTTCTCTTCTTGCTGCTCACGCTCCAGCCCAAGCTGTACATGAAGTCGCTGGTGCGCTGGTGGGGATTCACACACCAGGACCTGCATGGGCCCAGGTCTTTGGGGGGTGTAAATCGGCCTCGCTGGAGTTCCCCTGGCTGCCACCGGTTGGGGATCTACTCCATGCTTTCTACAGGAGCAGCAAAATCCTGTCTAAACAGACAAATGTTTTCTTGGCACCTGTAAGGCACGGCTGGGTCTCATCAGTGGGCGCTCTGTCTTGTCTGACTTGGCGCAATCCATGCACGAACACACCGCCCGCCGCCGCCGCCAGCGCCCAGCACCACTCAGCCTGCTCCTGTGGCTCCCGTGGTCTGGATACCCTCGCAGGAGAGGTGCGGACACGTCTCCTTCCTGGCTGTCACTCCCCACTTGGGAGACCCCTGAGACAGCCGTGGGTCTGTCCCCACGGGGTGGTCACGGCTCACCCCCCCGCCGCTGCCCACGGGACCCTCCGGGACAGATCCACCCGAAACACCGAAGGCAAAGCGGTCGCCCGAGCCTCCCCTCCAGCACCGGGGATCTGCGCCGCTCTCTTCGAGGGGGAGAGAAACGCTGCGCCGGGTCTGGGTTGGAAACTTCGGAATATTGGTTATCTGAACAAACTGTCAGCAAACAAGTTGGAGTCCGAAAACTCTTCTCAGAAACGATATGGTGAATAATTATAAATAATTAATGACATTGAAAAATGTTCATGAAAAATTCTTCAAAAATACATTATTTATTACAATTATTCATCAAGTTCAGTTTGACATAGATTTTCCTTTATTTTTTCTTAGTAGTTACTCTGTTGTGAAAGTTTAAAATGTTTAATTTAGTGGCATTATATTTTATTAACTTTTTTTGCTTCAGGGCCTGCAGAAATTTTGCATTAATGATTTGTACCTTGATAAATAATTACAACAGACCACTGTGATTTAA
>Ga0065711_1005564_pt1:12500-20710 | contig 20710 bp, 16 predicted proteins | sample Hoacrofraction12_FD_59098 | JGI IMG/M metagenome (GOLD analysis project Ga0065711, IMG submission 59098) | Hoatzin crop microbial communities from Cojedes, Venezuela - Epithelial fraction 12 v2 (version 2) | ecosystem: Host-associated > Birds > Digestive system > Esophagus > Crop...
TGGGCTTGGAGTGGGGCTGCCCGGCATCCTCCACCGCCTTCCACACTGCGCAACCTTTAGCAGCTCTTTGCTAGGAATCACTTTCTAATGAGCACAACAAAGTGATAACAATTAATGAGGAAGCAAAGCATTTATTTCTGAGCCCTAATTAACATTATCCCAAGCATTCTCTCAATGCTCTTTTGATGTCATAAAGCATGCTGGAACTATAAATGAGCTGTTCTCCCATTAACACCGCCATGCCCCCATCCCCTCCCTCTGTTACCCAGACATTAACCAAACCACTACATTCACGGGAAGTTAAAGGCCGCATCTTTATTCACAAGAAAACAAGATAAACAATCTGCAGATGGATTTTGCTGCAGTGTCCCAGCATGGAAAAGGATTAAAATACTGGTGCCACAGCACTTGGATAGGGCACGTGGTGCTGACACGCTCACAGGTTCCTGTGCCAGGTGGCGGGGTTACCCAGCCTCTGCAAGCTTGCATGCAGAAGTGTGTCTCCACCATTGGAAGTTCACTTGAACCCTGTTTTTGAATGGAAAAATAATTCCAGCCTCTTGCCAAGCCAAACTGTCCCTAAGGGAGGCGAAGCTGCAGGTCTCCTTCCCTAACTCGGAAGTCTGAAGCCCACCGAGCTCATGCCACACGGAAACCCCCCTTCGTGTTCAGCCTGTCCCCCTCCTCAGACACAGCCGTTGCTCCCGGTCCTGGTTGCTCTCAGCCTGCTCCGCAGGGCCAGCTGCCCGCTCGGGGCACACGCCGCAGCGCAGCCGGGTCTGGGCTTAGCAAACCTGCGATGCGACGCCTTCCCTCCCCCTCCGGCAGAGTGCTGTGTGATGTGTCCTGCAGCCTGCGAGATGCACTCCCGCGGTTACTCTGGGACGCGAGCAGGATCCCAGCAGCCTCCCGGACCCTTCGTTTGGAGGTTATCCTGTTATCCTGGCACCAGAACAGCATTGGACTCTGCGGACGAGCCCTGCAGCCTGGCTGCAGTGAGGGAGGAAGCCTTGTGATATATGGCCAAGTGCCCCAGCAGCACCCACACTGATGTCCCCACTTTCACAGGGCTGCAGTGGTGGAAATGCACGTTCCTCTCAGAATATGATATGGAGATGCACAATTTCCTGCCTTACATAATTCAAATCCGTGTCTGTTCCAGCACAACTTGCATTTGCCCTGCAAAAAGAAAACCTGCAGATACATGCCAGGCTGTTACACGGAGATCAAGTCACTGCCAAGACCGATTGTGTTCAAATACAGTATCTCCCAAGTATTTATCTGTTTTATGTGACTTATCAGGTGCCAGTGAAACCTCTGTTCTTGACGGGGTAATGCAGGCTTGAAGGCAAAAGAAACCCTCTGGCTTCTACCACATCCGTTACTAATCCACTGAGACGCATCCCATCAATAATCAGCTGGAGAGGAAAGGAGCTGTCTCGCAGCCCCCTCCTCCGCACACGCGCTCAAGCTGCAGAGCTCCAGGTACTCTCAGAACAGGAACTGGGGGATAAAACTTCAGTCCGGGTGGGAAGACGTCCGTCCCGTACGACGTGGGAGTCTGTGCTCAGCAGAAGGGAGCCAGGGGAGGGAATTCAGTTCACTCGGATGCCTGGTTGTGTTTACAAACCAACCTCTAACTGTGCTGTTACAGGAGAGCTGCCGCTTCGACCGTTCCCCCGGCACACCTCAGCAAGCAGCCGTGCCGCAGCACAGGAGTGCCTCTTCCCCGTGGATTGGCCCAAGACTGGCACAGTACCAGCATTTTAATGTCCCTCTTCCTGGTGGGGGGTGCGGGACAAGCCACACCTGCTGCTGTGCAAACCGGCACCAGCAGCCGGACTGGGAGCACTGGGCGGCCGTGCGGTGCGGGGCTGAGCGTCGGCCAGCCGGGGGATGCCCAACGCCCTGGCCATCGCCGGCACCCCCCGGCCGCTGCCCGCGGCCCTCGTGTCCCATGCTGACCCCCGGGGAGCGCCGCGTGCTGCTGGCACCCCTGAAACCCCACTGCCTGCGGCATGGAGGGCTCCAGCACTCCGGCGAATTTAGGAGAATTTTTTCATTTAGGAGAATGTTTTAATTTTACAGGGATTGAGTGGGGAGGAGAAAATGGGTGATACCGGCTGTGCAAGGAGAGCTCAGCTGAGCATGCAAGAGGAGCTGCCCTGTGTCCCTGGACACCTGGAAAGGAGGGGATGCCCGAGAGCCCCCCTGCACCATGACACCCTGCCCGCACCCTTCATCATTAACTTGCATTTAAAAGCAGGAAGCTGTGCAAACCATTAGGAAGATAATTGGTCTCTCCTCTGTATTTCAATAAAAGCAAGGGACAAAACACCATGTATGTGAAATAACTACTTTAGGATAACAGCACCCGTCACCTTGACAACTCGGTCAGAGGTCTCGGCGCGGCGGTGCCTGCTCAGTGAGGTGTGAGAAATAGAGGACGCCGGGGACAGGAGGAAGATACTTGTCTGACCAGCGGAGATGTGAGGACCACAACAGGCTGTTAGCTACAGGATTTCTAAACAGAAAGCAGCTTTCACGAGGAAACGCTAGAAAAATAACCCCTGCAGAGCCGGTGGAGCAGTGGCGTGAGCAGTCATGGCTGAGCTGCCTGGTGCTGGTGGTCGTGACTGGTGGCCGCAGGAGAGCCCAGCGCCTCTGCCAGCAGAGAGACGGGGTGTGCAGCGGCGCGGGGGGCCCGCACCTGGGATGGGGGTTCAGCCCATGACGGGGCTGCAGCCAGCCGTGACCAAGCCACAGAATGTGGGTGAAGCGCCCGATCCCCTGCCCGGACGCCCCTCGGGGCCGGGAGCAGCGCCGGGGCTGTCCGGGGCCGGTGGCGCGGGGCCGGTGGCCACGGGCTGCGGTGAGGGGCTGGCGCGGGTGCCTGTGCGGGGTGTGCACGTGGCAGGGACACGGCTCCGCCAAACACAGTCCCGAACACACCAACACCTAAAACAACATAATATTGCAAACAAAAGGTGACAACGTAACATACTAATATGAACAGACACAAAATCAATGGGAATTTCTATTTGGGTGGGAAATCAATAGGAATTTCAAGGTAGGAAAAAAGGAAATTACCTTTAATTTGAGCTCTCTTCAAGCCTGGTTCTGCACAGACCGGCGGCGGGGGCTCGCGGGGCTGGGGCGGCAGGAACGCAGCGTGGGCTGACGGCGACGGCCCCTCCCCAGCCGTGCTGGCCCACGCCAAGGCCCCTGCCCTGCCCGTGCTGGTGCAGATGTGCCCATGGCCCGGACCGTCCCGGCGGTCGTGGGCATCTCCGCCTGGCACAGCCCAGCGCTTCGCCAGAGCCAGGCGAGGTCAGGCCGGGTGGCTGGAGAGGGGAGAGGGGGCTGCACGACACCTCGGGAAGGGAGCACCCACAGCAACGTGGGCACGGCGGCACGAGATGGTGTAGGGGCAGCTCTGAGATTCACTTTCTAGTGTTCTAGTCCAGCAGTGACGACCCCTCAGCGGAGATGTTGGCGGAACAGGCCATTCTTGGGAAGAAAACGTCTACACAAGGCTACCGGGGTGTGGGAGCTCAGCCCACACCCTGCGAGGCGACCATACAGCTGGGCTCACTGGTCCGCGCCGAGCCCTCCCGATGGCAGCACGCCTTGGCTGAGGTGCCGTGCTCTGGCTGCATGACGCTCTCAGGAAGATGAGGGCCTCCGTTTGAGACCCTGTGAATTGAAAGATGTTATGAAAGTGAGAGATTATTATTATTTTGTTAAAAGGAGAGCTAGCTGCATCTCAAACTCTGCCCCTTCAGTGACTGAAAATTAAAAGACTTGTAGAAGCAAGCATTAGTATTCCACAGAGGATCTCAAAATCACCTCCTGATGTGGTTGAAGGTGGAAACAATTTTAAGCCATTGTTTCCAGATATATTTGCATGCAGCAGCAAAGCCCGATGTACCAGCATTTTGCATTTCACTCATTCATGAGTGCTAAAATGGTCTGCTGCATTTTAATTTAAACATAATAGAAGGGAAGTACGAGCTTTGGTAAAAACTGGGCGAGACTGCCTTCACCAAGCGAATGCAGAGCCTGAAATGCAGATGTACCTCTGGCTGCAGAAACAGCAGGCAGCATGCTGGAGCTCCCCGACTCCGTGGCTTTGGCTGCCGTAAGTTCTTTCATGGTGTCCAAAGGTGCACTTATCTTCCTCCCAGTTCTCATCAGCCTCCCTTGGCAGCCCACCCCCGAGGGCAGGGCAGAACAAGGGCAAAGTCCATCTGGCCCTGGTTATTATTCCTGGATAGTGTTTCCACTTTTCTGCAGTCATGGGCTGCTCGAAACGCACATTAACCCCAGGTATAACGCTGTTGATTGGTATAATCAACAAGGGGAGATATTTTCAACAGAATAGGGACAAAAATGAAAAATAACCATGTACAAAGGATTTTCTTGGCAATTCTCTTGGTCCTGTTGCCAAAGGTCCATATGATGCCCTCCCCCACCATGGAGGTGTTAGAGACCTCCTGAGGGGACAGTATCTGGCAAAGGGCTTTAAAAAAAAAAGCAATAGTCAAGTGCAGGTTTGCGGTGCAGCCTGGCAGTTGTCCCAGCTTGGACCTCTGCTAGACCAAAAACCAACAACAAATCAGCTCCACTTGCCGAGGACACTAAATTGAGGTGAGTGCCGAATGAGCTAGCAACAGCAACAACAAAAATCCGAAGGATTTTATCATCTTTGTAGCAGAAGGGACATATGGTAAATAAAATTTAATGCTGCCAAATGGGGAGAGATGCACAATGACCTAAGAACCATAAAGCAAAGAGCAGCATGAATGGAAGTGAACTGGTGCAAGAGGGAGGATACTGAAGAGAAGGAAGCAACTGAAATCGTTACAACAGCATGAAATGCATCCATGGACATTTACCGTGGCTGCAAAACAGCCACAGGCCTGGCAGAGCCGCCTGCGCTGCTGGTCCAGTGCCACCTGGAGACCTGCTCCTGCGGGTACCGATTGTTCCTGTCCCTTTGTCTCTCTCCCCCAGACCGATCTCGGGAGCTCCCTTCCCTCCTGACTCCCCTCCCCTGGGGCAGGAAGAGCTGATCTGACATGTCACCTCCCCCGTTACAACGGGTCGGAGCTGAACGGCTCTCCCTGTGAGAGAATCCTCCGTAAGAAGGGTAGGACTTTCCCCAGATTTCATTGCCTGGCACTGGTCTGGACACTCCAGTCCTCCCTTCTGGCTCCCTAACCTGACCTGGTCTCTAACTCCTCACTCTTCTGGGGCAGCAGGGCCATGGCCTGAGCCGAAATTTTGCTGGGGTTTAGAGAAGGGTGCAAGGCTCGTAGACTTCTCTCACCTTTTCTTTTCCCACCATGGAAACTGCAGTCATCTCTTCACATTTCTCTGCAATACCATGCTTGTGCCTAATTAAGCTCTATTAATACTAATGAACAGGCTCACCATAGCCCATCACTTAAGTTCTTAATCTAATGCCATGTTGTGACACTTGTTCAATGATGATTTCAGCCCATGAATCAAATCATTGTGGTTCAGCCCATGTGCCCAGCTCCCTTCTCAGGTGGGACCAGAGAGAAATCTCATCCAGAAAATAGTAAAACTGGTTAACGAGCATTTAATTAAATAAAAAGGCTTTGTTGTCCCAGTGCTAAGTAGCAGCTGTGCGAAGGGGCTGGGCAGATGTCCTGCACCTCTGTGCCCCAGCCTGAGCAGACCGAGTCCTGCCGGCACGACCCAGACCTGCGCCTGCCTGCGGACCTACAGCCCGGGGGGGCACGCTAAAGGAGAAGGGGCACGGGAGAGAAGCAGAGACGCTGTAAGGGAAGGTATTGTTAATGAGGAAGGCCAACGGGCCCTTCTTTCTTCTCTTTTTCTCCCTCCACACCCAAGACACGAACCTAATCCATTTATTCTGGGAGGAGAGGTCACTCCTGCACTCCGATTACTGGCTTCTGGGCTGAATGTTTTGTTTAGATTCGTAAGCTCTGAAAAATATTTCCCCTTCAATCCCAAAAGTTTCATGGAAACAAAAATGTCTTCTCTTCCTGATGTGTCCCCACTGCTTGTCACTTAGTTTTGTAGGGTGATGCATGATTTAATTCTCTCCATGCCTGCAGATAATTTGCAAACTTTCTGTTTTCCTCGGGTACTGGTTTCCTCTGCTGCAATGGGCCATAAAGCATTGTGTCTGTGCTGGATGCCGGACCGTAACCTCCGTTTCTGTTCTCTCTTTGATGGTGCTGAATTATTCAGATGGGAGACTCCACTGAACTCCAAAGGCTCCAATAAGAAACATAAAAGTTAGAAACTCCTAGGTTTTAGGAAGTACTGGAAGTGAAAAAAATATTTCAGCCAGGCTGATTTATGGTTAAAATACCTAAATATACTGCTGCACTGATCGATGTGAATTGTGTTGTCATGCTGGCTGGCAGAAAGAGATGAGATTTTTCAATATGTTAAAGTGTAAATGTTGTTAAAAACACAGTATTAGAAGATTAAGATTCTGACCCTTTACGTTCCAATGATCGTAAAAATAAGACTTCCAGCCCATTAAAGAACAGCTTGCCGAGGCATTACACTGAATCACTCCACCACGAGGATGTTATAACCCTGTTCTAGCTTATTCATAGGCATCTGCTTATGTGGCATCTACATCAAACTGTGAATGCAAATGTAAGTCGGAGGGCTTGGATGTGCTCTAATAAACCCTGCCAGGTTCCCCTCCTCGCCTCCAAGCTCCAGGAGAGACAGCGAATGGCTCAGCCCGCCGGGCGTCTGCAGGCTCTGTGGCCACGCAGCTACGGCCGGTTACCACGCCTGTCCCAGACCTTCCCCTCACAGTTTTTTCTCTTTTTCTTCATTCGTCTTAAATTAGCCTTGCTGTGCATTGGCTGCAGGGAGCAGTCAAATTCTGGACAACTCAATGGAGAAAGCGCCATTGATTAAAGTTAATTAGGCTTTACTTTTTAGAAGATGGTAAGACACATAGCTGCTCTGCTATGTGTATGGAGCCGCATCCCCTTACGCAGTCAGCAGACACAGCATCAGGACCACTGGGTTCCCCCGGGCACCAGATGCAGGCTGGTCCCAGAAGCCGGGCATGGGGCTCGTCTCACACTGAGGAGATGGAGACAGGGACAGGGACTGCTGGCTGGAGATGCGCAGCTGCCAACCCTTCCAGCAGAATCAGTTGTTTAATCTAAGGGGAAGGATCCAAGCACTGGAACTTTTCAGAGAGGTTTAATGTTTTATGACGGACCAAAACTGTGTAATGAAAAAGCCTGATTTCATGTGTGGGAAGTTACTTAGAAATAAAACTTGTGCTGGCGCCTGGGGAGGCTGCGGCAGGTGAGGACCGGAGCCCCTCTCCCAGCCTGACGTTCCTCCCAGCCACCTTCCTCCGAGGGGACAGCACTTCTCACCCATCCCGTCACCTCCATCTCCGGGACGTGGCCGTGGCAACGGCGTCGCAGGGGACAGCAGGGATGGCAGGGCAGCTCCCCAGCCAGGCTGAACCCCCAGCACCCTGCCTAAGGACAGCTGGGGTTTGTCACAGAAACACGCAGATTCTGCCTCTTATTTGAGGCAGGTTTGAAATAGCAGTGAAGGTTATTGAAAACATAACCAAAGCTCCTCCTTATTTCATTAAATACAAATGTGAGTGGGGTCATCAGTTTTTATAGGGGCTCGTAAAGCATCCCTCTTGTTCAAATAGGCTATCAAATCACCCAAGGCTTCTCTCCGTGAGGAGTGCAATAAAACCAGAGTTTCTTCTTTAAGAAACTCATCTCAACATCATAATAAAATAACCTTAAATAATACAGTATGGAACAGTTTTTCAATAACATAATTATAGGCTTCCATTTTTTTCTTGGCAGGTCATTTCTTGGTATCTATTTTGGATGCCATATTGCAGAGGAAGGGGGTAGGGAGGAAAGCATGGGAGGACTTTGAGCATGTCCTCAGGTCACAGCAGATCACCTTGCCTTTCCTTTGTGTGACCCAGGCATGGACAGGCCTGGGAAAGCCGAGCCGGCTGCTGCCCAGTGCCTCTGCAGAGCCGGGACAGCAGAAGCAAAGGTCAGCTCTGCGCTTACCGGGCTTCCCCCAGGCTGCGGGCCACGCTCCTCAGCACCAGGAGCCCTGCTGCACACCCGCCTCCGAGCACGCTGGCCAGCACAGTGACGGTCAAGATTTTCGCTGATCTGGTGTCTGAG
>Ga0065711_1036683_pt1 | contig 20710 bp, 12 predicted proteins | sample Hoacrofraction12_FD_59098 | JGI IMG/M metagenome (GOLD analysis project Ga0065711, IMG submission 59098) | Hoatzin crop microbial communities from Cojedes, Venezuela - Epithelial fraction 12 v2 (version 2) | ecosystem: Host-associated > Birds > Digestive system > Esophagus > Crop | place...
CCTTCTCTGGAGATTTCAAGACCCGCCTGGACAAGGTCCTGTGCAGCCTGCTGTAGGTGACCCTGCTTCGGCAGGAGGGTTGGACTAGATGACCCACAGAGGTGCCTTCCAACCCCTACCATTCTGTGATTCTGTTTGCAAGGGTGCACGCAGGCTCAGTTGCTCAAGCCTTTTGCTTTCTCCCCTTGCAACGAACGCCTACGCACAAATACAGAGGGCTTAATAGATCAGTTTGGGGCCGTCTGTCACCACTTTTAATCTTGCTAATTTTTCCTTCCCTGCATGTACTGATCAGTTGATGATACGTGGAATGTGTGTGCAGTGTGATTGCTCCCTTCTCTTTTTGTGCACATCAACACCTTATCTGCTTCACTTTACTTGAGGCCTGGCTGAAAGTGTACGATAGACCCAAATAATTACCAGCATAAAAGACCGTCTTCCCCTACTTTGATTTTCTGCAGAATAAATGCAAACTGTTTATGTTCATGTGTTTAACTAAAAACAGACAACAAAAACCCCACAGGCTGGCTTCTTCATATTTTGGAAAAAGGATGTTTGGGGGTTTTTTATGTTGTAAAAGAAGACAACCTAACATGGGTTTATTAAAAATGAGATCAAAGGTTTTTCCCTCCTTTCCCTTTGATGAGCATTTCTCAGTGCGTTTCTCAGTCACATGTACAGTCCCCATTCCCACCCCTGCCTCTTCTCCTCTCTTTCAGTCAGACCAGCGACTGATCCTTCATTGAAGTTTGAATTTATAATTGTAGAGTAATGTAGGTTTGAAGAGACCTGTGGATACTGACTCGTACCACCTCAGAGCAGGGACAGCTTCAAAGCCAGGTCAGGTTGCTCGGGACTGTGTCCAGTTGTGTCATAAAAATCTCTGAGGTTGAGGTTGCGCAGCCTCTCTGAGCAGCTTGGTGCAGCACTTCACCATCTCGTGGTGATTTGTTTTATCCATCCTGTCTGCTCAGAATTTCCCTTGTTGAGAGTTGTGAGTGTTGCTCTATCCCTTTCTCTGTGATCCTCTGAGTCAGGCTTGGCTTGGTCTTCTCCAATGGCCAGGTAGGTATTTGGAAATAGAAAACAGGTTTCCTTCCCTTAGCTGTGTCTTTTCCTGGCTGAACAAGCCCAGCTCCCTTCTTATGCCCAGTGCCCTTCTTATGCCCTTATGCAAATTGCTAAGTGGATGGACAATATGGAGTGGGTCAGTGAATACAGGAACTCTGCTTTGCACACTGACTAGGAAAACTTAGGAATTACTGCAACAAATTTAGCTTCAGCCTATCTGTGTGATGTGCTCAGAGTGCTGTTCTGTCACTGTGAAATGGTTTTGTACGCAGCAGCAGCCAAAATATCGTAATTATTGAATTGCAGCACCTGTCAACTTTCAGGTGTCTGTACTTTGCTGTTAACTTGCTCTCGTAATTTCTAGAGTCGGATAACAAGAAATAACATCCTTGCACATACGATATACCAGGTAGAAGTGTTATTGTTTCCCGTAGCAGGGAGGAAAGGCTTTCCCCAGACCCTCCTTTTTCCACACAGACCTACTTTATGTAAAGAGCTGGAGATTTCCTACATTTTATTGACATTTCTTGGGTGCTTTTACTTTGTGGGAGTAGTTTCAAGCTAGACTTTTTTCCAGGCATGCTGTATGGCTGATGGGTAAGTGCAAACTGTATCGATGTATTTAGTGCAGGAACACGTACCTGCCTGCCTGGGAACCCAGGACCGGGGAAGATGAAGAATGTTTCTTCACATCTTGCCCTTACCTGCTGGGATGCCAGGTTCATGCTATGGAGACTTCTCTTGTGTGTGATATATATCAGAATTACTAATTTGATGGTAAAATGATGTAACCTGACGTGGAAATACAGGGATATATTCTCAGGTGCTCTGAGCTCACGTCAGCCTGCTGGCTTCGCTGGCTTTACACTGATCATCTTACACCAGGTGAAAACCTGGCCGGCTGCTGGTGACAGGAGCATGGGGCCAAACTCTTTTCAGTGGTGCCCAGTGACAGGACAAGGGGCAACAGGCACAAACTGAGGCACAGGAAGTTCCAGCTGAACATGAGGAAGAACTTCTTCCCTCTGAGGGTGACGGAGCACTGGCACAGGCTGCCCAGGGAGGCTGTGGAGTCTCCTGCTCTGGAGATATTGAAGACCCGCCTGGACAAGGTCCTGTGCAGCCTGCTGTAGGTGACCCTGCTTCGACAGGGGGGTTGGACTGGGTGACCCACAGAGGTGCCTTCCAACCCCTAACATTCTGTGATTCTGTGACTCTGCCTACATTAAACCTAATGTTGTTGCTGTGGCGGCTGCCCTGCCCTGGGAGAGTCCCACGTACACGGAGAGGTGTGCTGAAAATGTGTTGAAGTGTCACATGTGGAAATGTAGCAAATATCGTTGTACATGGGACAGATCTTGCCTGTTTTCTGAGCATTGTGCTGCCCAGAGAGGTAGACAGAGATGTGCAGATGTTTGAGGCAAGAGCCATCTGTGATTCCAAAAGCCTTGGGTGGAAAAAAAAGGGAAATGCAAAAAGCAGGTGTCAAAACTGGATTTTTTTAAACTGCTGTTGCAGTGTCATTCCAGCTGTCAGGGCCCTGAAGGGCTGTTGCTGTCCCTACCGAGCCTCCCGCCATGCCCAGGTCCTTGTTTCAGCCTCCCTCTGCGGCCCTGCACCCCGACACCTGCAGACTGCCTCGCGAGTGTAAGCGCCACCTGCGCAGAAACGAAGGGGAGTCTCAGCAAAGGCTTTGAAAGTGTTTTTATCCAAAATTTGTTGCTGAGGGCTTTGCACTGTTTGATGCAGTGAGAGTGGTACTTGATAACTTGGCTGATGGTGCTTTAGGACAGAATCACAGAATGGTAGGGGTTGGAAGGCACCTCTGTGGGTCATCTAGTCCAACCCCCCTGCTGAAGCAGGGTCACCTACAGCAGCCTGCACAGGACCACGTCCAGATGGGTCTTGAATATCTCCAGAGAAGGAGACTCCACAGCCTCCCTGGGCAGCCTGTTCCAGTGCTCCGTCACCCTCAGAGGGAAGAAGTTCTTCCTCATGTTCCAGAACTTCCTATGCCTCAGTTTATGCCTGTTGCCCCTTGTCCTGTTGCTGGGCACCACTGGAAAGAGTTTGTGGATTGCACACCTCTGCAGCCATGTAAGGAGGGAGCGCTACCTGAGACTGGCATGGTCCGTATGGAGGGTTGCGGTTGCTATGGATACACCTGGAGCCTGTGGCAGAGAAGCCTTCTCTGGAAGGTGCTGGTGCTAGGAAGGGCTTTAGACTATCATCAAGGATCAACCTGAGGCAGCAAAATTTCATATTACTCTGGTTTCTTATGTGGCTCCTGAGCATAGTCTTAGTAAGGTGTGCTTTGCTTCATCTCCACTTAGGACTAATAAACCAAAAAACTAAAAAAAAAAATGAATGATTAATCTGTGCTCGTATCTCCTTAGCTTAAAGCTAAGCACAACCTGAAGGGTTTGTCTGAACCAAGACCTTATGGCTCATAACACGTGTGTCTTTCAGAGGATCTCGCTGCCTGAGCAAGCACATGCTGAGGGCAGTAGAAGGCTAGTACTTCTCCCTTCCACCATTCCCCTTTGCCAGAAAGTATAACTTCATGTTTAATAGCCCTTGACAGATTTTTGACTTTCTATATGTTTAGATTTTTAATATATTCATGTTTTGGCAGCATGTTTTGCTCTCAATTCTGTTATGTTCTTTTATTTTTCTTCCTGACAAAACAGATACTCTGAAGCACAGGATAGACCCCGTATGTTCTTTACCTAACAACTTTTACTAACTGATTTTGCCAGCAGTGTGTATTTTGCAGTTTTTGGTCTGTGTTTAATACGCAGTTAACATAGTGAATGCCAAAATGCAGACCAACTGCAAATCCTCTGGTAAAGTTCTGTTCTGCTGCAGGCTTGAGATCTAGAGATCTGCCCGAAGTAGTCTGTAGCATCCTTTCACCTTTGGGATATTTACAGATAAAGATGTCTATATGGCATCTCAGAAACTGTCCCAAAGATTTGTGAACTACTGGTGTATTTTGCAACATTAAGTGCATGCAATGTTTATTTTTGTCCCTTTAATCAAAGCATAGAACAGAACATAGCATTTATTTTCTTTTTCCTGGATAGGTCATATTTATCTTGTATTTTTTCTCTACTCCTAAACTGCGTAGGGATGGGAAAGAGTGGGCGCATGACCCTTAAGGCTAGGGCAGCTCAGAAAACAATCTTTCAAACCTCTTTATCTCTGCTGTTAAGTAATGCCATCAATCCGTCTCTGAAGTTTCATATGAAGAACTCGGGTTGAGTCCAGTGGTGGTCAACAAATACCTCTGATATTGTGTGCTTGCATGCATTTTTCATTAGGGGTCATTGTTTTTCTCTACTGACAGAACAAAAGAGGCAACAGAAAACTGTTAACCTTACACAGCCCAGATCATTAAAAGCTACTGTCAGCAATTCTGCCCTTACAGTGGAAGGATGTCAGGAAATCTTTAAATCTCGCCAACTTTAAAAAGACATTCATCTGTATCACTTCTCTACTTTTTCTAGCCCTGAGCTTCATTTTTGTAGTGTTCTGTAGGTCATCTGTTGGGATATAGGAAACTTTTCTGTGTTATTTTTAATTGCATTTGCAAATCATAGCACAGCACCAAAGTCATTTGAATATTCTACAAGTGATTCTTCTGGTGTAAATTGTGGGGAACACAAATATGATTATTATGGGTGGCAGAAATTTTCCCATTGAAACTCTTTTCTAAGTTGAGAACAAAATGAGTTTTCGACTGTAAAGTGCCCCTTAGTGTATAAAATATTGTGTGCTTTGTTTGTTGATTACTTTCATCCTGTCCTGAAATTATTTTCATGATACTTCTAATTCACAGCAAAATCAGCAAAATTAATTTTACTTCTTGCCGTTCTGTGAGCCTCTTAGTTAAAAAGTCAGAGTCTCCAGCATAAAGTCAGGGCATCTCATTGTTTTAACTTTTATTAAATGTTTCTATTGGAAGTTCAATGTCCATTTAACTTCTATGAATTAAACAAAATATTTTGGCAGCCTAATTGACATAAAACTGGGATAATATCTATTTTCAAAACTAAAAAAAAAAATATTGTTTTCCCCTAATAAGTCAAAGTTTTGGGGAAAAGCTTCTGATTTCTTGAAACAAGATGCATTTTTAGGTAAGTGGTAGAATCTCAACAAATTACTACTTTGGAATACAAGTGTCTCTCCCTTCTTTGCTATCTTATGTGATACTGTGAAACAAGGTCTGCTGTTCTGCCTCTATTGCTTATTCTTCTTGCATGTTTCAAAACAAAATGTCCATGTTTCTTTGCGATTTTGTCAGCTCTTCGGTCTTTACTGTTGTATGACACTTTCAGTGAAATGTTGGAGTGCTTGGCTCAGGAGATTGTTTTCAGTAGTGTTCAGGCAGGAGACTTGCTCATTCCAGCTGCTCTATAGAGGAATCCAGCTACAACCTCAGGAGAAGTTCATAAAAGGTGTAGATATGATGAGGGAGTTTCAAGCAGGAAAAAAGATTAACCAAATGCTGAGCTGCAACATTGTATATCAAACAAATGTCTTAATGTATGCTGGGCTGGATGGTATATAGCTTAGATAAGGTTTATGGGGCAAATACACATGCTGCTTCTAGAGCACTTTTGCCATGAATGCTGAGAAGACAGCTTTAAATTACTTCAATTTATGAGTTACACAGGGACAGGTGAGATGGTGGATGGGAGCAGACCCTGAATAGTCACTCTCGTATCTCTGAAATGCACCTATGTATAGAAGTATTGAAAATATCTCAAAACAGCTGACCAAGAAGTTAGGTTTGTGTAACTACAACAGCTCAATGAAAGAAAAAACATTTCCAGTCCCATACCTATGAAAAGGAGTGCCAAAAGGACAGATGAAACTGATGGTTACTGAACTTACAGAGAAGGCATCACGTGTATTACAGGGAGGAGGGTAAATCCAGGGATGTTAGAAAATCCTAGTTTTAGGGGGGAGAGAGTGAGCAGAGTTAAGGGGGACATCTGTGTAAAGAGAGAATTCTTTGGTGCAAACATTATCGCTTCTGATAAGAGGCAGGTAGGGAAGAAAGACTCTGGTTAATGTGTCCCAACATCATGCTAACTTGGCCCTGCAGCTATCGCTGCTTGATGGAATAGGCAATGTATTTGACTGACTTCAGACCAGTGCTGGTTTCCCAAGACAGAAGGGAGGATGGGATGATCATCCATAGTAATCTGGCAAACAGAACCAACAAGCTGATATTCAGTAAAAAATGGACCCAAACCAGGCCATTTCAAAGAAGGAAAACTTCACTTTGGGATCAGAGCTAGTGGAGAAATGTTTATGAAAATGCAGAGGGTAAATTACTCAAGCCGGAGATATTAAGATCTCGGCTGGTGTCCTTTGTATAGCTTTGGGCAACAGGTCCTTGAAAAATACCTAGTGGATGTACACAGAGGTTCACAGAGAAAAAAGACACATAATAAGGGGTAGAGAAATTGAGTTTTCTTAGTCTATAATAGAAAACATTAAGTGCTGATATGATAAGTCTTCTCACATGTGAAACTGCTTGCTTTTGTTTAAAGATGATTGTGATCAACCATCTTCTCTGTTGGCTGGCTGTAAGACAAGATGCAAAGAGCTTAATGTGAAGAAAGACAGACTTGGACTGCTTATTAGGAAAAATGTTGTCTTTAATGATAATGAATCACTGAGTGGGTTTGTGTCTGTTGTTCCAGTTGATTGGTCTGTGTTATGATTCAAAGATGGATTATATCAAAGTTGAGCCTGCAAGAAAACCTTCAATTTCATCACCCAGGACTCCAGAGAGTCCACATGTGGAAAATACCTTGCCTTAGGAAGGAATTACTCTGTTGTTTGAAGCAAGATGCACGATTAGGGCAGTGATAACAATGTTTTTTTGTGTGAGCGACAATTCTCTGCTATTTCTAAGCAGCGTACTTGCACGTGCCCTTTACCCCATTATGAGTGCTGTAAAGTTTGTGTCTTCTGTCATGTGGAAGAATCATAATATGATAATAAGTTTGGAAATACTTTTGTCTTGTAAGTAGTACTTCTGGTGATTCTGCTTTCTCAGAACTTTTCTGGTTATCTTCTGGAAGCAATTTTTAAACCAGAATAGAAATTACAGACCTATCCTGCCCAAAGTTTAGCACCTTGACTGTACGCTTTTTATGGGCTAACTGGGATGGCTGAAGAGAGCTCAATGCCTGTTCAACTCATGGGAACTCTTTTCTAGATTGTCATTTATTCAAGAGCATTTATGTAAAATTTAATAATCGCACAACTTTAAAATTTTGGTCCAGAAGCTGTGGCTTGATTCGAAGGGTATCTTATATAAGGATGGTGAATTCACTAAGAAGGTTTTAAATGGGAAAGAATTAGATCTCACCACTAGGAGACTGAAGTAAGATTGGTGTTCACCGCAAAACATGAACAGTTGTGTGCATTTAATGTATTTAAAATGCAAAACAGAGCAACTCCCATGTTAATGGCAGGGGGATTGCTGTATCTTCTGAAGATTTGGACTTTTTTTCCCCTAAACTGCGGTCATGGTTTGCTAATGAAGGTCTGTCCTAGAACATGAGAAGTTGCAAAAGCCAGTCTTTAAATATTTAACTTGCACAGTCTTGAATCTGAATACTGGCATGGACTTGTTTATGAACGAGATTAAATTTTTGCTGGCTTTAAATAAAATATGAGCCATTGGAATGACTAATGCCTGCAGGGAAACCTTACTAAATATTTTTGAAGTTCTTTGACTTTTACTGAGCTGACAGTCTTTCCTTCTTTGCCCAGAATGCTCTTTCCTGCTAGACCAGATTTGTGAGCATCCATGGGGAGACTGTATCTTCCCCTGCTCCTGTGAAGGGGAGAGGGATAAAATAATAGCATAAAATACCCTGTCATTTAGGATATCTCTGTCATTTAGAGACAAGCTGCAGTAACACTTATTTCAAACTGTAGTAACACTTACTTCTCGCTAAATTTTGCTCTGTTAGCAATATTAATGTGTCTTACTACTTGTCACCATGCAAAGCAAAAGAACGTGTCACAGAAGTTGATCTGTTGTGACATGGCATAATAACAAGGTCAACATTTTCCTTTTGGGACCTCTTTAGGGCACTGGGAGGATCCAAATGGAAATTTCCAACCTTAAGATGTCGTTTGCTTCAGTTACAAACCAGCTTGGGTGGTTTGCAGGTGGCACACGCTTCCTTTCCTTTTCGCGCAGCGGTGTGGCACTGCTAATGGCAGGCTGGTGGAGACTAGCTACAGATGGATTACAAGCGGAGGAGGACTTGTTCAAATCTGGTATCATCTTGCCCTGCTCTGACAGACCTTTGGAGGCTGTAGAAGGCACCGGACTCGGTGATGTATCTGTGAGCTGCTCCCAGGATAGGGCTCTGCTTCAAAGGCACAATACCGCACTTAATTATTTATTTCGAGCATGAATTATTTCTTGACTTGAACACTGTTGTCTTCTGCCAAAGCCTGAATGGCTTAATGTGTTGATTGCTCACAGTTTTGCTCTCAAGCCTTGATTGTGATGTCTGGATCCAGGGAACAGATTTTAATTTTGACGAATGTGTAACTCCCAGAGAGCAGTGTGTAGGCATCAGGGACAGGATGCACCTAAAAGCAAGAGCTATAGACACAGCCAGCTGAGACATTTATTGAGCAAATACTCCCTTTGTTGTAAAGACCGTGAAACAAGCTGAGGTAAACTGTGTGATGGGTTACTAAATACATGCCTGTAATGTGTCTCGCATTGCTCTGACGTACCTGTGCCACGTCACTAAATACAGTGGAGCGAAGGGGTTACGGGGGGCCAGCCTAGGCAGGTGATGACCCCATGCTGAAAGTTGCTAAATGGCTGTAATCTCTGCTAGCAAAAGTGCTCCAGACATTAAACTAATTAATGTTTTCCCAGTACCAGCTTGCTGAAGGACTAAGCATCCTCACGTGCTGACCCCTAGTATGGTCTTGCTAACTCGTGCTCCCTACAAATGAGGTTCATTTCCCAGATCTGTTACACAGAAGATAGTTCTAGCATTCCTGTAATCCTCTTGACCTCCTCCTGAATGGGAAAAACGATTGAATAAAAATGCCATGATAGAAATCAGGTGGAAATAGTAAACGTAACTGGAACAATTATGGTGTGCAATGGTTTGTGTAGAAACACTGTGAGTCTTATGTTATTGTGGGGCAAAATATAATCAGAAGTGTTAATTTACACTGTAGATCAAAGTACTTGCCACTCTCTTACCCCCGGTCCTTTTTAACATCAAATGAAAGTGAGTCAAACTAAAAGAGCTCATCTGAATAAAATCTTGAATCTTGTAACTTGAAACAACTATCTATATGGAAATTTTCAAATGAAGATTCATTTGCCAGTAGTTTGGTGAATATTGTATGCCTCTTTTCAAATGTCCAGGTCTTTAGTGATTTGACTCATCTGAGTTTGCTTTCTATTTTTAAGCAATAATATTCAAATTTCAATAGAAAATAAGGAGGTGGGATGCATTCTAAGGTACAGGTATGCAATCTTGTGTCAGCGCTGAGCTTCCAGTGAGTGCTGACTGGGGTGTCTGGCTCTGCCTGGAGTGTTGGGGCTCTCTTGTACCTCAAATCAAAGGTGTAAAGCACTGAGACTAGAGCTGGTGGAGATAAAGAGAAAAGGAGAGTGTCTGTGGAGATAAAAAGAAGAGGAGAGTGTCACCTTCTTTGCTCTTCTTGTCATGCAAGCTCTCCACCTGGCATCACGAAGTTGAAGTACCTGGCACCTTGCCATCAGTATTTTTGCAGAAGCTGAAAAACATCCAAGGTTCTGCATGTGTTGAAGCATCTCTAGTAGTTTTAAGGCTGGAAATATGACTTTAGAAACTGTATTCAGATGATTCCACGGCAGCCTTTGTTCGATACCCTCATGCTTACTGGTTTCTAGAAGAGCTGGTGGTCCAAGGTGGCACTTGGTGATATGTGTGCACCAAACACCGGGGTCCAAGTGTGGTATTTCAGGTATGCCTTCCTAATACCTGCTTGGGATTGCATTTCAGTTTGTTTTTCTTAAGGCATTTGACACATTGTTCAGTGAGCTTTAATCTAAAACAGTGATTTTAGCTCAAGGTTTCTTTTGAAGAAGCGTCTGCACTGGGAGAGCAGGTGAACTGGGCCATGTGGGAGGATCTGCTCTGTGCTGTGCAGCATCGCACGGTGGTATCCAGCTCCCTGCGCAAGTGTCTGGGCACCCGCAGTGCTGTGGGCATGAGACCCTCTGCTGCTGGTCTTTAGGTTTGTTGAAACACTTCTGCATGGCTCGGCATCATGCTTGGTAGGTGCACCCGTTCTGTACGCAGAGGAAACACGCTGTCAGGCAAATAAGAAAAGTCAAGCTGAAATTTGTCTTTTTGAGCAATTCTTGCTGTTTGTGGCTGAACAGATCAAAGTGGAGTTACGTGGCTGGTGGTATATTCTGGTTTGTAAATCCTTCACTGCTGAGAAAAGGCTTTAATTTTTACAGTATAGGCTTACATCCTCTGTAAATTCCCAGAGAGCAAATCTATTATCTGAAAGTAAATAAATTTGAGTCATGGGCGTGATGGGCTTCCCTACCGTCTCTTCCATGCTGCCTCAAAGCTTCGGACTGCGATGTGTGCTGTCCTGAGAGACATTCCTCTCACCTTGCTGTGTGCCTGCTGAATAGCATTCTTGTTAAATGTTGGCTTACGTGAAGGAAGAAAACATGTCAAGGAACTATATATGCATTCCTCAGAAAAGATTGATCACTTATACCCTAAATGTAATTATCTGTAAATTATGTATATAATTTTATATACTATAAAAATATACCGTATGAAAGGGTAATACATAGATGAACTATTCATGTTACCAACGAACAGCAGTGTTTTTATATTCTATTATAAATAGGTTGAGATACTCCTCTGTGTTTACTTTAGGTTGTGGTTATATTTAAAGAAATAAATGCTTTCTGAGGAGCAGTTCAGACTATTTAATGGCAAGATAGTAAAGTGTTGAGATAAACAAGGAGAACTGAGATTAATTAATCGGACCGTTTTTTGTTTATTACAAGTTACTTTTTCTGAGCTGCTACTGACTGATTTGCATACTGCAAATATGCGTTTCATGTGATTAACTAGCAATAAGTACTTCATAACTTGCTAATGAATAGTAGAAGCTGTATGTTGCTACCAAGGATTTGAAAGCATGGTGAATAGCCAGCCTTGCTCATTCTGAGGTCTGCTAAGTTCAGATAAAGAGCCTCAAGACCTGATTTTATTTATTCATAGCCCCATCTTCAGAAGAGGAAAAAAAAAATGAGTGGTGCAGGAAATAAAAAATAATGCAAGTCAATTCTTTGATTAAAGTTTTCACCACAGTTTGTAATGCAATGTCCAGATCAGGCAGTTGTTACAATTATTTGCTGCTGTTAGGAATATTGTGCACTGATTGTTGTTGGGGGGGTGGACACTGAAACCGCTTTCTTTTATAGCTGTCTTTATGGTACTGCCCAAAAATCTGTTGGTTGTTTGACCATATGGCAAGAGATCCGCAGAAGAAAAGCACTAAAACAAGATTTCCTCCTGAAAGTTAACTAGATCGAACAGTAGCAGGCTATGCCTCCAAAATCATGAGCCTCCTGTGACTTATTCCCGGGAGAGGCTTTAGGAATAGGAAACTGTTTACGTCTGTTGCAGGAATATGAGAGTGATGCCTAGTCATGAGAGGCTGGCTGGCACTGCTGTGGCTGCACAGGGAGGTCTCCGCGTAGCTGGAGATGACAATACCAAAGCACAAGCAGGTGTCCGCTTACAGCTGAATGAATTATTCTTGTGGAGATAATATGTATTTCTGAATTTAATCTGATCATCATCTTCTTTTATGGTTTTTGAACAGACTACAATTTCTTAAAGTTTGTTATTGCTGTAGTGCACTTTTTAAACAGCTCTTCAATTATTTTTTCTTCAGGTTTACTAACCTCCAAAATGAATTTGTCGTTATTGTTGTTTTCCGTGGTCATTCACTGTCTTGTCTGTGTATAGACTCCATTTTTAAAAAATCAATTTAAAAAATAGTTTAACTAGTCATGCAGCTTTATTTATCAAGTAGTTTAAATTATTAGTACAAAACAAAAATACCCTTGATTTAAACTGGAAAGAGAAGTTCATTGAGCTGCATGTGTAACTATGAGCTAAAAAAAATTATGTATCTGGTCATGAGTGAAGCTTCTGTTGAATTGAGGCAACGGATCCTGGAGGCGAGGCCAAGGTAGATTGCGTGGTGAGGATTTTAGTTGGAGATCAACAACACCTATCATGAAACAAGGAGCGATCACAAAGATGGTGAGGGGAGAATGAGTTGAGGAGACAACTTCTTGAGAGAGAAAGAAATGAGAGTTGGCCTAAGGACAGAGCAAGAAAACAGAAATCTCGGAGATGGTGGTACAGAATAAGAGGGAAAAAGCAGGAATGAAAGAGAAAACCAAAAGGAAACGTTTGAAAGGAAACCGGTGGTGTTTGTGGAGCTGTGAGTGGAGAGAAAGGGGCAGAGAGCAGAACTGCACATCACTTGCACTCCACTGATTAATGTCTGCACGTGTGTTTAATTTGGAGGAGTAACAGTTGTTTTCTCTCAGAAATGCTGACTGGTTTTGTTGTTTTCTTGCATGACATACGTTGGGGGCTCGATGAAGTGTTTCAGTTTTGCACAGGAGAGTCTAGAAGAGGACAGAAAATCCTGATGTCACTTTGTGTGCCACCTGTTTGTAGTTGATGCGATTCTTAACACATGAAGCCATGATTCACAGAAGCAGTGCGACTGTGCACTGTACTCTTAAGGGTGCCTTGAAAGAATGGTTTTCTGAGTTATCGAAGGTTGCTTAACGATGACTGGGCCTTTAGCTATTTCTTTAAACCTGTTACAACATAGAAAGCTGGAGCAGGTTTTTCGTATCTGGGTAAGGATGCCCCTATTTTCATGGCTGCCATTCTTTTCTTCTGTTACTTCTGTTGCTGACCTGCAACCAAATTTGTGATCAAGTGTGCCTGTGTGGTAAAATAAAAAACAGTGCAGTGATACCAAAGCTGTGTCTCCAAGAGCTGTATGGCCGTGTTGGTGTGCTCACCAGAGCTGAAGAGGGGTTTGATTAGCCAAGATGGAGCTGCTATTCTAGCAAAGCCATGCAAACCCACCCAAGCCTGGTGTCTCTGCACACCCCTACACTTACGCTTTTCAGTAAGCCATCTGGTATTCATTTAACTGTCGTCTCTGCCTCCTTCCTTTGCTGCAACAGCTTCCAAATCCCTTAAGTCAAACAACAACTTTAGACATTTGACAGCAAGATAATTAAAATATCAAATTACAAGAAATTTAAAAAAAAGATATTTTTTGGATTGTAATTTTCTGCAGCAATCTGGTCTTTCCAATAGCAGAAATGAGGTTTTTTTTTTGTTTTTTTTCAATAAGAAAACCAAGGGCTTAGTTAATGGGCGAGTATCAACTGCATACTGCATATTGCTAACAGTACAGCCAGTACATTTTTTTAATGAAGAAAATACTCTGTGTTCTTGCCAGAACTCAGTGTAAATATTCCGCCCTGTGTGTCACTGGCGTGCCTATATGTATGGAGGCTCTGAGTATGTGTCTGTCCTGGTGCTCCCCTGTGCTGCATTAAAATAAAGCTAAGAAGCAGGTAACCTTCAGCGAGGACTTCCAGCTAAGCTCAGCTGCTCGTAAGTTTTCTTTCTGGCAGCATCCTCCTTCCCACAGCTTCCTCAAGCGGTGACGGTGAGCGTGTATTTCCATTCCTATGCTCAGCCTTTCCCTGAGCTGGAAGCAACAGGACTCACCTTGCCCAGGGACGTGGTGAGTCAGCAGAACAGCTCGGTGCAGGGGAGCTGAACCCGGAGCAGCGGACCCTGGATGAGCATGGTTGTGAAAAATGTTTGTTTACAAAAACCCTTTTGCAAGAAGGAAAAACAACGGAACAGATGCTTTAGTCCCACAAATTTCTTTTCCAAGAGTCCATTTTTCTTACAGAAGCAACAGCATCTTCCTATCAGAGACTATATTGTGATCTGGGAAGTATTTATCTGATCTCTGAGGGTAAGATTAAGAAAATGAAGATACACTGTTCTGATGCTAGCTCAACCACTACAGAAATACCAGAGCATCCTTCTGATCCGATGACAGCAAACAAGGTCATGTAAATGACCCAATAAATGTTGAGAACACATAATAGAGATTTTTATTGTATACCCAGATGTACTTTCAGTTTTTCAGTAATACTCTCCCATATCTATTTTTCCCCCTCTACATGTGAAAAACTCGTAAATTTGGGATAGTCTGGAGAAATTCTAGAAATGGCACGGTTGTTCACTATACTTCTCAAGGGTAAAGTGTCTTATTGACAATTAAAAAAAAAAAAACACCCACCAAACACACAAACCCACAAAACCTTTCTGGTCTGATGTCTTGGCATATGCAACCCAAACTGTAGGAATTAAATTAAGTCCTTGCTGTCATACTCATTGGTTTTAAAATAGACTTTTCAACCAGAATTTCTTTCCCAAAGTCTGAGTGAATTTTATGTGAAATACAACCCAGTTCCCTGTTGGCACAGCAATTCTAACAAAATGAGGTATAATAATTGTGTTTTAAAGGCCAATGTTGGACGCACTTCTTGAAAAGCATTGGAAATTGTTCTGCTAAGTAAGGAGGTATTTTTATATAATGGCTTTTAATCACACAGGAGCTGCACTTCTTGAATAAAAGGTCAATTTAAGCAGAAGTGGACTTCAAAAGGGCAAACCTTGTAGATAGACAAGAAAAAATAATTTCCAGCTTTGAACAGGGGAATTATGATTCTCCTTATGGACTCTTCTGCAGTTTCTTAGTGTAGACTTCTAAACTGTATGAAGGCGGTTCACTGAGCAGATAAGTTGTTCTCAGAAGAATTTCATCCTTGAATTGCTCAGCTCTCACCGCAAATTCCAGTTAAAATTTGGAGATGTCAATGTAATGGCCTCTTTGTGCAGCCTACGAAGATCAGACTCTCTGGGTCCCACAGGAGAAAGTTAAAACCCACAGCAATGAAGCAGTATAGGCTGGGACTGCAGGACAGCACCGTGTCCATCATGTCTCTCTTCACTTAACGAAAATTGTCCTATCTTTGTGTTTCAGAGACAGAGGAAGCTTTTTTTTTTTTGGCCTGTGATTTGCTTGATACCGGACAGCATATTTATGTTTGAGCTGTGGTACTCTGTAGTACTTCACAAAAAGAGAAAGAAGAATTCTTGGCTACAAAAGGAGATCTAGGACCTGCAGGCTAGGGAGAAGTCTCAGCACTATCGGTGTAGAAGGGGCAAGCTAGAGGTTCTGCTGCCCTGTTGCTTGCTACACATAGTATACAACACTTTCTGCCAACACGGAGCCTATATACTATCTTGAGGAATATACATTTCCTCTAAGTTAAACAAGGTAGAAAGTGGCAACTCTGAAGAGCTGAATACTCATCACCTTTCATATCCCAGCTATTGCTAAGGCTCTTCGGCTATTTGAAAGCTGTGAGTTTCTGGATTTGTGATTTGGAATTATATGGTGCAGAGGGAAGGAGGTTTCTCAACAGGGCTTTTGAAGGAAGTGTTTAAAATGGTGCTGTTGGATTCAGATTAGTGCTTGTTAAAATCTGTGCTCGCAGACTTTTTTTTTCCATGCCTGGTTATCTACGGTAAGTTTTGCTGCAGTGTATTCTGAATTGAAACTGGTAGAAAAATCCTTTTGACAGTAATTTACCTCATGGCATAGGAAACTGACAAAAGATGTTGCAACTTTTGGACAGATTAAATACTTCCAGTTTATCCAGAAATGAGGCTATTCAGTCCATAACTTCCATAATTTCTAGATATCTATTAATGCAGCTCAACTTCAGGGTCGTTGAACTGTGGCTATATGAGTGTCTAATTAGCTTTCAGTCCTCATCTCTTTCCGTTGGTATCTTTACTCTCTTGGCATCTTATTGGAATGTAAAATCTGCTCAGAGGAGAAAGAAAAGGCATTAAAATTATCTGGCAATGGTTGCGTGGTGGTTTGGGCAGAGATTAGATTTCTTAAGCTTACGGGTAAAATGCTGTAACGTTAAAGCCATACATTTTATGTCATTTTATGGAAAATGCATTGCATTCCTCTTGCGTAGTAATCCCTCTCGTACCTCCTGGGCTTTTTGTCCTGAACAAGGTAACAGGGTAAATTCCATTGTGGCTAATTCAAATTCTCTAAATCATCCTGGCGACAGAGTTAGGTGTTGCATTCTTATTCTTAATCTCTTTGATTACGTGATTGATTCCCTTCTGATACCCCTTCAATTTAATAGTGATGAATTCCTAAGTTGTCATGATGTGGAGCTGAAGTTTTGCAGGGTCCCCTCTATACTAAAAATGGATTTGCTGTTTTTTTGTGCTTTCAGTTTAAACAATATCCATTTGAGGGTTTTTTCCCTTTTTTTGTTCTTTAATAAAATGGGCAGACTCCCTACTATCAATTTTTTTTTTCTCCGATGAGAAAGGATATGTCAAGAAGAGAAGAAATCCTAAGCATAGAATAGTGTTGAACATGCACTGTCTACTGGCCAGAGGAGATGTGGGAGTGATGGGAAAATCTGCTCTGACCCAAGCCTGGCAGGTTTCCAAGGGGTTATTCAGCATATCTGTGGTTGCACCCAGCACTTTCCAACTGCTTCTGACCAGCACGGGCTGGCATGTAGGACAGCATGAGAGCCGTTTCTCCACAGAAAGAGCCCCTCTGGGGCACAGGGCTCAGGCTGAACCCGAGACCTGTAATTTAGTTTAGGTGCTCTGGCTGCCGAGTGCTTCATTTAGTAACCCAAATGCAGTACAAAGACTGCACTGATCACATGTATTGCATCTGAAGTGCAAATTCTTGTGGTATTGCAAAATCCTACTGTGATTCCTCATCTATTTGAGGCTGCTTAATGCTCTCTAGGATGCAGGGTCCTGCATTCTGCAGGAAATTGTTCTCATCTCCACGCTTCTTTTCTTGCACTGTTTCTCAATGCATGTGACTTACTTGCGGTGATTTTTATGCAGCTGCACAGTCATGAGCTCTTCATCTAAGAGTTCAGCACTGAAGAAGAGGAAAAAAAAAAAAGATAAAAAAGAGGGGAAAAAACGAAACAGAAAAGGCAGCAGCTCTTGGGATCTCTTTTGTATTTCTGCTGTTTGTTCCACTGATTCTTTCACTTGTTTTGGGCTATTAATAGTTAGCTGTGGGTGCTGTGAGGAGGGAGTCCCGCTCAGCAGGGCGAGGGGGAGCGGGCAGCGATGGGGGGGTCTCTGGTTGCCCTTAATAAGGCTGTGAGCCTGCAGCGATCTGTGTGTGGCAGAGCTGACTCTGACTTACACCATGTGAACACGGAGCCCAGAGTGGTTCTTGGCATTGCCTGCAGCAGCGATGTAACCTTTTAGTGAACCGCCAGTGCGTTCCCACCTTATGGAGAGCCTGGTGAATGTAGGAAGGTGGTTGTAAGAGAGAATAGCTTTTTGGGTGACAAAACTGGACTCATGTTAAGGGCAACTCGTTTTGAGAAGGATACTGCTTTGAGCAGTACATGTCTATTTACTTGATTTCGGAACACCCAAGCTGGATTATTCCCCATCTTTCTCTAGGGGTTGAGAAATTCTTCATCTGGTCTGAATTTTTAATAGATTTCATATGCTTTCAAATACCGCTTTCATATCTGATAATGAAAAACCTTCCTTTTCCATACTCATATGGAGTCTTGTATCGCGATGGTAAAACTGTCTATTTTTCTCTTACCTAAACATGACCCTGAAATCCCTGAAACATTTATATTTAGACCAGTGTTGTAATCCATGCTCAGTGATTTCCCTGGGACTCTGCCACCGTGACACTGAGAGATGTTCAGGCATTCACAGATGCATTTTATTCTGAAACAAAATAGTAAATAGCTGAAGGTTAGAATGAGAAGTGCTGTACTGACATAGTACTTTGAATCTGAAAACCTTGCTTTAAATAGTGTCATTGTAATTTAGAGCAGATTTAGAATCAATGAAGTTAATTATGGAAAGAGAAAGCAGAGGACTCGTATGTTGTAGCTCTGTTAATCACACTGACTTGCACTTAATCACACAGTCTTACATTAATCACACATCTTTGCATTTATATTGTTTCATCGTCCGTAAGGACCGCAGTGTTTTACGCAGAAACCATTTCTGGCACTGCTGAAACGCAGCTTCCTTCTGAAGGATGTGGCAAATGTCTCACAGCCCATAGCAATGCTGACAACAGCTGAGGGCATGTTGGAAATGAAGGAGAAAGTTAAGAAAGGTAGAACATAACAACTTAAACTGTTCTATTCATACTTCTGTGAAAAATATGCCGTGATCAATACCTGTGACTATAACAAGGTTTAGCTTCACTACTCTTATAAAAATACAGCATCTCTGATGGCCTCCTAGCAACCTGCTGAGGTGCTGGGATTAATTTAAATTTGAGGAAACAATGGCATCTACTGAAAAACTAATCTGATTTCTTGCAGCATCCAGGATTTCCATTGCGGTTTTCAATCTTGGTATATATCTGTTGCATAAAATTCATCTCCCAAAGAAAAAAAAAAAAAAATAGGGTAAAGATTGTAAAAAGGTCCAAACCTAAGAATAACTCCTCTGTCCTGTTATTACTTTACTTATTATGAACTTTTGATGTAGAGCCTTTGGTCTTCATAAAGAGGAGGATGTGGATAGCTTGGCAAGAACTACCCTCAGAGGAGCAGCATCATTATGCAGGGCAACCTTTCCGTTAGGTTGCATCTTGTCAACTTTCTTTGCCTGAGCACTGTGCCACAGTTTGGGAATACCTCACATAATCACATGCTCTTATTTTCATCAATTTACCTGCAGGTCTACAGGATTCATAGCAGTGCAGAGCATCACATGGATTAAATCAGCATGAGTCATGTATAAATTGAAATAAAAGGGGCATGAATAAACCAGGAGTGCTGATAATGAAAGTCTCGTCCTAAAGTTTTATCACTCAGCGTGACATGAAATCTAAAACAGGCATCAGGTTATCATGTGTGTTTGTAGTTTAGATCGCAATAGGATACGTCATAAGTCAATTTAAGGTTTCTGTCTCCTAGCCCTGGGATTGTTATGAAGAATTAGGATGTTACATCTGTAAAATTACACTCACTAACAGCTGATTCCTTGAGTTTATAATGTGTATTAAATAAAGCTTTTCATGCTTCATTTTCCCACAGCATGGTAATATATTAATGGAGTCAGAAGAGGTTTGTGTGTGGTACTTGATGATGTTACATTTCCTTAATGTCGTGGTTCAGATTTCAGTACCAATGGAGTTCTTCGCATTGTAAAAGGGAGTCTGATAAACATGACAGATATAGACAGATTCAAATTGATTTCCTCAATTTAGTACATTGACTTGCACCTTATGTATATATTAGTGGGTTTTTTTAGAAATTATATATTTCAAGAAGACTTGAAAAAGTAGTGTTAAGATTTCAATTATTTTGTAATTAAATTAAGCCATTTTGATATATTTTTATTTAAACTATTTCATATCAGTTGTAACATAAAGGATGAGTAAAAAAAGTCTTCAACAGAATCTTTGAAAACAGATGAACAGCATAATTATGGGTATATGATCCATGCTAATTGGTGATTTCTTAATGCTTTTAAAAAAAAAAAAAAAACCAAAACTCCAAAATTAGACATTCCTGGAGTACCTGAGGCTTGAGTGGGGCTATGCCATCTAGTCGTAGCAGAGGTGCTATGTAAGCTGGGGTTGAGTTATGCCAGACCACCCAGATGTGCCCACCTGAAGCAGAGATTGGCCCCCAAACTCTCCCATCCAGGATAAGGCCAGCACACGTGGGCTGTGTCTACACTAGCAAAGAGTGCGAACCCATAACGGCTTATCTCTAGATCAGAACAGTAGGTGTTGAGGACCTGGCACTCCACACGTTTCCAGGTTTTTTCACTTGGATTAACTCTAGTACGTGGGTTGAATGCCTGTTTGAGGCCAGAGTGTACTGCAGAGTATATATGCAGGTGTTGGGGGTGTGTATGTATACGTGGCTGGACAAACACGCATACATATATGTATGTGCGTGTGTACATGTGTATATGCTTTATGTATACGTATGGCTGTGTATATGTATGTATATATATACCCTTGGGCAGACTTACCCATGGATGCCTCATTCCCTGCAGCCCTTGCAGGTTTATAGGCTTGTGATTATCCCACATGCAAGGTCAGAGCAGCAGCGATATTAGTAGCTCGCTCTAGAATAAGGACTTACAGTAAAGTGTAGAAGTTGACTGTTTACCTGCGACAGGACATCAGTGTAATGGCCCCATTATATGCAAATATTTAGCTGTCTAAAGTACCTGTCGTTTTTCTGAGGAGAAAAGACAAAGCCTTTGCTTCGTTTGGGCACAAACTGAGGCACAGGAAGTTCCGTCTGAACATGAGGGAGAACTTCTTCCCTCTGAGGGTGACGGAGCACTGGAACAGGCTGCCCAGGGAGGTTGTGGAGTCTCCTTCTCTGGAGATATTCAAG
>Ga0065711_1036687_pt1 | contig 20709 bp, 22 predicted proteins | sample Hoacrofraction12_FD_59098 | JGI IMG/M metagenome (GOLD analysis project Ga0065711, IMG submission 59098) | Hoatzin crop microbial communities from Cojedes, Venezuela - Epithelial fraction 12 v2 (version 2) | ecosystem: Host-associated > Birds > Digestive system > Esophagus > Crop | place...
CCCCCAAGATGTTTCATTGCAAAATACGTTCCGTTTCACTGAATGTGAAATAGGGACCATGCCCAAGAAACCTGAGCACGTCAGCTGAGAGAAGCATGTTGAGTCCATCACCACTTAGGGATGATGGGTCAGCTTCAGCACACACCTTTGTTCCTACCCTGTACTCTCTCCTCTCAACTCTTGCGTTTTGCACTGCCTCTGGCAACAGTTGCCGTTTCTAATGCAGGCAAAAACTGCTGAAATCTCCAGGGAAAGAGCTCTGCATTTACCTGCCTTACTGGGGGTGCCATGACCTCCATTACGCCTGGGCGCGTATGCACGCTTGAGGAAAGGCACCAGACGGGTGGCGATTTCTCCTTGCTGCCAACCAACCCTATACCCACATGGGGGACCTCAGACACAGGTTTTTCATCTGAAACCCTAAAGTCACCAGTGAGCTCTCCCGCGCAGATTGCCCTGTGTTTGCAGCAGCTCGGGGATCCCAATGGCCTCCATGGGAAGCCCTCTCCTTTCCATCGACTCAGTGCGCCTCCTGGACAAGCTGCTCCTGATTGCTGGGGTCAGACCATAGGCTCCAGACCCAGGCCAAAGAAGCTGTCTCAGAGAAACAAGTACCTCGCAGTTGCCCCTTCCCTCTAAGTGCTACCCTGCCTAAGGGGCTTTTGGTGGAGGATTCAGCCCTCCTCAGTCCCAGCCCAATCGTGTTCACAGGTGCCTCTGATTTCACTGGCCCTGCAAGCCTCTCTTCTTCAGAGATAAGAGAAAAATCATTGCACACGCTTGACTCAACATCAGAAATGGATATGTGATGCCTCCCCAGAGCACCAGATTTCCACACAGTATTTTAACAATTAATCCCCCAAATCACCTCTCATTACAAGAGGAACAGCCAGCTAGAAATTCAGTCCACTCCAGAAAATGAAGTAAAAGTAACTTTAAATGCTCCGTTTGCCCTCTGGTACATAGTCCCTACCCCTGGGAAAAGCAAAATCCAGGGCAGAACCCCCCGGCTTCTCCAGCACAGGAATAGCCTGGAGAGTCACGACAGTGATTTCAAGGGGGCAAAACAGCAAGGTGATGTTTTTCAAAGCAAAATGTTGTATGTATAAGCAAGACAGTTTTAAAGGGTGAAGTTCAAAATAGATTGCACCCCACAGAGGAAGGGCAGCCCTCTGATCAGTGCTTTTTCCAAATCAGACTAGGCACCGTTTCACATGACTTCTCCTTTAGGCCAAATTTCACCACTTCATCTTACAGTAAACGACAGAAGTGAGAATTACTTACACAACATAGCAGAGATCACAGACTTGCATTTTCATGGGTTTTCAGACGTTCATTTTTCCCTGCCCATGAGCCACATGCAAGCATTCACACATGGGGCTGCCCAACACAGCTTCATTTCTTGCCCATATTATCTAGCAAGGCTGACAGTGGCTCTTCCCACATACCCACTTCAGAGCACAAGAAGACAGGCAAAGCAAATGATGATACAGCATTTAATTTCAATACATGCAGCTGGCCAGGCCAGCCACAAATAGGAGCAGCGATGAATGCTGCAATCCCACCATTTCCCAAAAACAAACAAAACACCATATTCTAAAAACAACAGTATGGCTGAACCAGGCAGTTCCCTCCTGCCCTAGGTGTTCAAGAGTATCAAAACCAGCTTCTCATCATTCATCATCCCTCCCCTCCCCTTCCTGTTCTCCAGCAGCTGTTCTCTTCACACAACTCTCAACAGCAAAAGCAGCAACAACCCAACACCACCCTCCACTCCCCAACCTTTCAAGCCTGCCTATAATTGCATTAAATACGAAGACACCAGCTCAGGTGAAAGAAATTCTGCTCTCAAACTCCTGTTCACCTGTCAAGCCAGACCTCTGCTGAGCCTTTGCAGGGGTCTGGCTAACTCAGGCTGCCCCACTCGATTTTTCTGGGCTTGTCTCTCCCGATGAAGGCTGCAAATGCTCTCAAGCACTTCTTCCAAGCAAACAACCTTTCAGGTTGTGTTTTGCAGCCAAAGGCTCAGAGCAAAGCTTTGCTGCAGATACAGGTCATCACACACTTTTGATTTATCCCCTCTCAGAATAAGCAACTCAGCTGGGAAAAGTTTGCGTAGAGTCAGCCTGGGGAGAGCTGGCGGTGGGGTACCCCCAGCGCAAGCGAGGGCTGAGCCCTCCCTCCCAGGCTCAGGACATTTGCTTTGATTCTCTTGTTGAGCTTCAAAACATTCGTCTCGCCCGTGGGGTTTATGGTCTCTGACTGCCATTTACATTCCTCTCACTGCCTTTTGGAGAATTGCTGCTCTCCTGGGCCGGGTCAGTGTAAACAGGCTGGGCTCCTACACTGCTCATCCTCCAAGCCGTAAAACACCCATCCCTGGCCTAGCACTGATAAAGCAAGCTGTGGGTGTCCTGCTGCCTCTGCAACCCCCTGGCAGCTGGTCATAGCCCCCTGTGGGACTGGGGCAGCTCTGACCCAGCTGAACACCTGGCCATGGTGCAAAGAGGCCCCAGCTGAGCTCAGAAGCCCTCCTGCTTTCCATTCACACTTCAGAGGGACTTTTCCCAGGCAGGAGGTAGACTGTACCTATAGCTCTATATATATACATATACACACACATAAAACATGTCAGTGTGGTCAGTCAGGACATGTGCACCTCGTGCATTCGTTTTACCGTGTGACTTTTCCGGAAACATTTCAATTGCTTTTTGCAAGCCAAGCAAAAAGACTTTTGGCCCACGGTCCAATACAGATCAGCCTGAAATGAGCTGCCTGACAGAATTGCCGACAAGGTGCCATCAGGGCCACCTCCATCACCGACAGCCCCTGTGGAACTTGCCCCAGCGCTACCCTGCCCACAGAGCTGGTAAAGCTGGTGCAGCTCCAAGGAAAGCCCCAAGCATGGCTTCAGCTGGCAGAGCCCCAAGATGCCAAAGAACAAAAGCCGGGCTGCAAATGGGTTGCATTTGTTGTACAAATCACAGTGGTAAGAAAAATACACAGCCACAGCGCTGTTTTGGCAGTCGCTTCTCAGTGTTGGCCTGCAGGAAAGGAACAGATTTGGGGATTGGGGCACAGGGCTTGTTTCATTCATTTGGATCCCACAGAACTTTGTAAGGCGATGCTCAAAATCAAGACCAGATGTGCCAGTCCTTGCAGGGGATCAGACCCACAGCTGGCAATGGTGGAGTCACTTGGGCAAGACAAACCCTCATGATGCCTCAGTACCTCAAGTCAGACCACCTGGATGCAGAAATTTTGGTCAGAGAAAGGCTTGGGTGGGACGTAGGTTGGGGCAGCTCACAGGGCAGTTAGAAACTGAAGCCTTTGGCTCAGAAATATTGTCAAGAAGACACAAAAGAGCCTCTTTCTGCTTGCTTGGGACAGGAGGCTTAGCCGCAGCAGTGCTCCAAGGTGGTTTACTTAAGCCACGCTCATAAAGTTCTCAGGGAGGAGAAAAGCACGACAGCAGAGCAAATCCCACTGAGAGCAGCCAGTGACAGCGGGCTCCTGCTTGGCGTTCGCCATCGGTTTCTCAACCAGGCAAGCAGCAGGAGCCAGCCATCAGGGGAGAAGCTCAAGGTTTAATTTTAGCCCGCACTCCCGGTGCGTATCTTTCTCTTTTATTTTTAATCTGAACTTCATGTAAAAATAGAATTTCCTGCCGCCCGATAAGGGATTCCTGTTTTTGCGGCAGGTCCGCCTTCTTGGGAAGCCGGTGCCTACGGGGTTACTGATGGATGCTTCAAAGCCCAGCAGCCCAGCTGAGGGGCTGGGACAAACGGCGGCGTTCGGGATTTACATTGTTCCTGCTCGCCTTAGGGGAAAAAGAAAATAAAGCTGTTGTGCCCCTCTCCCTTGACGAAACAACACCAAATTTATCATTTCCGGAACTCTGTTTTGGAAAATGTCTGTTTGCCTGAGTATTTTTAGTAGCGGGGTTCGGGTTTGCATCCTTCCCAGGTAGATGTTTGTGAGCTTGCCAGGCTCCAGGGAGGCGTATCCTGCCTTTTGAGCCTGGTCGTCAACCGGGAGACAAACGTAAGTGAGGGAGAACAGTTATCCCTCCGCTCCTTTCCGCTCCCCCACAACACGGCACCCACGCTCCCCAACACACGCGTACCCACGCTGCCCAACACAGCTCCCGGAGCTGCGGGGAGCACCAGTATGTATGGGCCTGCCTCGGGGGATGCTCCCCACTTCTCTGCAGTTTCAGGACAGGCTGTCTTAAGCCTGAATGCCGATGGTTTTCAGTCTCCTGTAATGCAAAAGCATCGCTTTTCTTAGCTGTGTCTGCCCTGGGCAGGTACTCACACACCGAAATCTTATTCCAAAGACACCAAGGTCACTAACATCATTTATGGAATAAAAACACTGGCAAGGGCTCTGCTGCCCGCCAGCTCGTACACTCTTGCCTGCTTTTCTCTGCGACCAGAGAAGAAATCCTGAAGTGCTAAAAGGGGATGTGCCGAGAGGAACATGAAGAGGAATTCACGCGTTTCCCAGGTCTCGAGCAGAAGCTTCCCTCAACCCCCAGCAAGCCGTTCCACCTGGCAAACGAGTAAAAGGGAGTGAGAGTTTTCCCTAAGAAGGGGAAATGTGCATTATTTTTTTCCTTTTAAGAATAAATCTCAGTTCTCTCACTGGGGCTGCGGATGTAGAAAACCTGGTGTTTGGGACTGAAAGCAGCTCTGGCTGCAGCCCATCCCTGAGATCTCCTTTGGTATCGCAGGGGGCTGCCAGAGACAGGTGAGGTTTTCCTCCTCTTTGCGCAGGTCTGAATCCAATGGGGCCATTCCCGGGGACTCGGCCTCACCACAAGAAAAGGCTCGGAAAGTCAATCCAGGCAAAGACAGCGTAAAGAAATGTCCCTTTAGGTCAACCTGAGAAATACCTCTGCTGCTGCTGTTCCCCAGGCTGGGGAGAGCAAGGGGGACCAGAGGGGCAAGGGCTGCCTTCAGCCCGCTGACGCTGGGGAAGCTCGAGCCTTCGAAAGGGAAGGACATCTCCTGCGACCGTGGGAAGCTTCAGGCTGGCTCCTCCGTAAGATGGCGGAACAAAGGCCCGCAGGTCTGACCCCAGCTCACTGACACCTAACCCCAGCTCCCAGGCTCATTGCCACCGAGCCTGCAGGGCTTTTGCGTGCGTGAGTGTCTAAGTTTGCTTTCTAAAAACAATTTATCCCGCTACAAAAATTAAAATATTTGACTTAAAGAAGACCAAGGAAGTGGAAATGTTGCAGTACCAGAGAGCCACCACTGCACCGCTTTTATTAATCAATCGAAAATCGAAATGTAAGCCTTCTAACAAGGCGTTAATAGCTGCTTCCCTTGTGGCAGGGCTCACAGCCTGCGAGTTTCCAGGCCAGCACCCTACAGCGCAGTGATCGGAGGCACGGCTGTGCCTGCCAGGAACCGAGCTCTCTGAATTTATAGCAGGAGTATTTATAGAGGCAGCTGGCACTGGCAGCTCTCCTGGGACACCAGCACGGTCTTCCGCAAAGGGGCTGCCAGGGAAGGAGTAAGGGAGTGCGAATGTGCTGGAGCAACACCAGACCACCAGCCAAGGGTCTAAAAAAGCCTCAGGAGGACCTGAGAGCCAGGTCCTCAGGTGCATTTCAGTGCTCCGCTCCAGTTAAACCCCAAGGGCGGGGGCTGGGGCAGCACTTCCGCAGCGATGCCAGCAGCGATGCCAGTTCCTACCACTCAGGAGCTGCTGAAAGCATGGCTATGGCATGAGGTCTACAGCATCTCCCCAGCCCTTTCCTGCTGTGTCCCCTGCTGGCTCGCCCTCCCTCGGGGGCTGAAGCGAGCGATGAGTGCCTGCTTGTGGGTGCCTTTCCCCAAGGTCTGTGCAGAGTGTAGGGCTCGCATGGGGGAGAACCCGGTGCTGCCTCTCCACCACCCATCTTCTCTGCATCCTTCTTCATCTTCGCCAGGAGAATCAGCTGAGGACGCTCAGCCAGGGTGCAGCGACCTGTTGGAGTCACAAGATCCCAGAGGCAAAACCTGCCTCAAGGTCTTAGGTCAGAGCTAGCAATGGTGAGTCTGAGTTCTCTGCTTCCAAAGGGCTCCCAAAATGGGATTTGTTCCCACCCACCGCATTCAGTGGAAATAGGTGTAGGGGAAGATGAAGGCTCATAGAGTCAGGTGGCTGCTGGGGTGAAACAGCTCTTCACCCCTCCTGGACCTTCTCTTCAGGCACAGAGATCTCTGGTCCTCCATTTTATGCCTTTCTTGCCCTGTTAGTTATGAGTTTCATTACCTGCTTTTGAATTCAGCACACGGGGCAGGTGGAGCACCAGAGCGTGACTTTTAGCAGCTGCCGCATTTTATGCCCTGCACTAGGAAGCATAGCTGAAATCCTCTGGGCTTCTTCAGACTGAAACTGCCTCAGCTCCAGGATCTGCTGCTTCTTTAATCATGGCAATGTGTGAAAGGATAGCAATTTGCTCATTGGCATAATTTTTCTTCTCAAGTGCTTTTTCAGTGTTTCCAGGCCCTTTCATTCGTAACATCATGCTTTTATTCTGCGGAAACTTGGTGCTGCAGGTGACAAGAAGCTGCTTCCCTTGTCTCCAGCCTGTTTGGAAAGATTTAAATCAAATGCACCTCAGCACCTGCAGGGAGACAAATGCGATCCTGCTGAATAATATTGTCACAACTGTTTGAGAACAACCATTTGAAGAGGAAAATAAAAATCATCTTTAAATCAATGTAATTTCACACATTACGTGGCCATGCTGAAATCGCTGCACCCCAACATGGAAGGGGCAGCACCAAGGAGGAGGTCATGCCCATTTTCAGTAGCAAGGCTGGTCACCAAAAGTGATGTCTTTCACGGCACAATGGAGGTGCCTGGGAGGGTGGTAGGTAGCAGGGTAATGGAGGATTTTGTGATAAGGCAACACTTCTTGTCAACCAAGATGTACAGGCGAAGATGTGGATAAACAGGAATGACAGAAGTGCAGGGCTCTTACATTCCCATCTCCCCAAATACCCCCAGGTGGGTCCATCAAAGCCCTGAGCTCCTGGAGAGTGGTTCCTTCGACCTGTGTCTGCCACGTAGGCTCCTCAGAGATGAGAGACAGGGGAGTGGGGTTTTCTCACAGGACAAAAATATCCACAGAAATTCCCAATTTACAGACAGTTAGGCGAGGTTTACAAATAAAAGTAAAATAACATGAGGAGGCGGCAATTGTTGGCTATGTTTGCCAGCTGTGAATGAGGGAGGAAAGACATTTCTCCTCTTCCTCCTTCTGAAAGCTCTGGGAAAAAACAATAGGAAGAGAAGTTTCTCTTTTCTTCACTTTTAGATAAAAATAACCCCAAGGATATTAAAAAAAAAATAATCTGACCAATTTGGAGATCACGGAGGAGGATGCTGGACCCAGCTGGAGCTACAGACTGTGGTGGAGCTGTGAGCTCCTGGAGCTTTCTCAAAGCTCCTGCCCCAGGGCGAAGCCAGCAGAGCGACCTCGGGAGCTGTTGAGGCTCCATGGGGGTAAAATAGGTGCTTGATCTCCCCAGCCAAGAAAATTCCTTTCCCCGGGCGTGTCTCGGCGATGGTGGTGCTGTGGGACCTGGAGGTCACATGTTTTTTCCCCTCCCTGACCTTTCCCTGTCAGACAAGCAGCTAGTGCTCTCCGCAAGCGTGTGATTTAAAAAATCAATTAAAAAAAGAAAAATCGTTTGGGATTGTTTTTATCAGCTTCCTGGTTGTGCCTAGTTGTGAAGGGCTGCCCAGCTCTATGGAAACATCTCAGGTATGCGTCTGGCTTGCAGGAGCGTGTCAGCACGGAGGAGAGGAGGGCAGAGCATCACTTGGCCCTGCACGGCCAGACTAGGGGGTGAGAAGCTCCCACATCCACAAGACCCGGCCCTGGGTGGGTGTCCCCGAGCAGGGACGCTGTACGTGGTGTGTCCCTAAATGAATCCTGCAGTCGCTCATGCTCGGACAAGGCTTGCGGCGAGGCAAGGGGCTCTGTCAGCCGGCTGGACAGGACCGGGCATCGACCCTCACTGCCTCAGCCCCGGCTTTGCTGCCGGTCCTGTTTGCAGCAGCTAAATCCCGTTAGCTGCGGGAAGGTGGGAGGCTCGGGCCTGGCGAGGGACGGGGACACGCAGGCATGATGAGCTGGTGTCCACAAGGGGTCAGGGGCCTGGTGCCCAGGGAGGGGAGGGTGGGAGCCAAGCAGAGCCAGCCCAAAGCCCTGCAGCTGAACCCCCCGTGCCACCTCCTGCCCTCTCCCTGCACGGCATCACGCCTGGAGGTGCCGTGCTTCGGGGAAAAATGCAGGGAAGCAGAATTTTTGTTTGCAGTTCACGTCCCAGGGATTCCAAAAACAACCTGTTGGATGGGGAGACTGACGAGGCCATCTCCCGGTGTCCACAGCCCTGCACCCCGCAGGAGCTGGTGGGAGAGGAGGACGAGGCAGCGGTGTGGGGCTGGTGCTGGGGGACGAGCTCTGCCCTTCCTGCGCATCTGCCACCAACCTTAATGCCACCAACAGGGAAAAACCAGGCACTCATGCACTCCCCATCTGGACCAAAGCACCCAGGCCACCCCACGCATAACACAAGTGGCATCAAGAGGCTTCTGGCAGCCATGCCTGCCTGCAGCTGGGTCCATTTGTCCCACACCGTCTCTCCCGATGAGAAGTAGATGTGTCATTTTCCTTTCACAGGACGTGGAGCAGCCTTATCCAAATATAAACAACCTGGGAGTATTTGCTGCCTTATTGTCTGGACAAGAAAGTAAAACAAACAGACCTTAAACCCTTTTCCCCCTGACACTTCTGGTGCAGTAAAACTGTTGGGACCAGAGACTCCAGAGTTCCCGAAAACCTCACTCGTCAGAAATAACATCCCGCACAGCCAGGTGCGGAGGTAGCCCAAGTGAGCCCTGCTGATGCCTCCTCTGAAAGTGGCTCACAGAAAGTCAGAGGTCTCTGAATAGTTGAAGGGTTTCTACATGAATAATAGAAGCACCCGGTGACCAAGAACACGTGATAGCCAGCAGCGTAACGTGGCAGCGCTCCCTCGGGAGAGGCCAGGAGCGATAGGCAGATGTCTGGGTGCCCTATCAAACAAGATCATCTTTCAGGGCATAGAAAACAGCCCGTTCCTGGGCCAAAAGCTGCCTGAGAAGCCATCCCCCCATGTCCAGCAACAGACACGAGAGAGAGCATTCCTTGCCCTGCCAGGCAGGAGCACAAAAAAAAAAAAATGAGGCAAAAAGGGGGAAATGCTCCCGTAAATGTAAAGCGAAAGTGCTTCCCCCTGAAAAACAGGGCAGGTGCAGGGTGTGAAGCCTGGGGAAGGGCTCTTTGTTTTGCAGTGAGGGAGCTGAGACTCGGGAAAACAGGACCCATGGGAGGCACAAGCCCAGCTCCCAAGAGATCCCATCTTGCTTTGCCCATCTCCTCCCAGCCCACACCTCCCCTTCACTTCAGGGACTGCAGGAGGGAGATCAAAGTCTGGCTCCAGTGAGTGAAGTTTTATGTCCAAGGTTTCCTTCTCAGCATTTTTCACCTCTTTTCCAGGAGGTCCTGGGATGTTTCAGACCCAAAGCTCCCCCATGCAGCCCCCAGCATTGCTGCTGTGGCCACCCAGGAAAAAACCCTACAATCTCTGTGAAGGTGGGGGCCAAGCAGAGGGTTTGCCCCCATATCAGCAGAGTGGAGAAGTGCCTCCTGAGGGTGCTTTGAGGATCCACCTCTTACTCTGGTCCCAAAGGGAAGAGCTGTCCAAAGAGGAGAAGCGTCTGGATTAAATATCTGCCTACGCTAACTGCTTGCAGTCAGGGCCCGAAAACATAAAATTAGCTGAAAGTTCACACCCTAAAGTGCGTGTTGTTAAAGAACATAACAGCCAGGATAAGACTTGCTTCACTTTAAAAACATGTGAAAAAGAAAAGGGGAAGGACTAGATTTTCCAAATTACCACACATGCATAGGTGCTGCCTAGTTTGTCCATGAGTGCTTCAGGTTTCTCCCAGGTCCCTGTGGTGCTGCTGCATCTTAAGAGTCAGAGGAAGAGAGAAAGGCCAGGAGGAGATGGGAGGTGCTTGGGATGCAAAGCAAGACTGGGATCTGGTTAAACAAATCCTGGGTGGCAAAAGGTTCTGCACTGTTTGGGCAGCAGCATGAAGCTCTGTGAGGACCTGCTTGGGTTGAGGTGATGGCTGCTAGTCCTATGGCAAGCAATGGGACAGAGGTGATGGGATGGCTGCTAGTCCCATGGCAAGTGATGGGATGAAGGCGATGGGATGGGTGGCTTCTAGTCCCATGACAAGTGATGGGATGGAGGTGATGGCATCTAGTTCCATGAGCATCCTTCCCCGGCATGCATGGATCCAAACACACATTGTTTTTCTCCATGAGATTCCCATCTGCTACTGAAGAGAGATGATGGCTGTAAGCCCCTTAATTTTTAAAACATTCAGGCTCATTGAGTCCCCCGGTCCACCTCTCCCAGGAAAATGCCCTTGTGCCTAATCAAGCAGAGAGAGAGAAGTCCTCCGGGCGGGCACATGGCGGAGGCTGCACGGCTGCCTCAGCCTCTCTCTGCCACGATTTGGTGTTCATGTTGATGTCCATGAGAAGTTTTACAGCTTATGTAGAAGTTAAGCAAAGCCTCTCAATATAGCATCACTAATTACGTGAATCCTCACTAAATTACCAATAGTTCATGGCACATTGTAAAATCCTCATGTAACAGCCTTAGAAAAAAAATGACACAGCACTGGCAGTAAGCCACACAGCCCGCATGGCAATTGCAAAGCACTTTGGATGTTTATGAGCCTTTTATTTTTTAAAATAAAAATAAAAATCTAAAACGTACATTTCCCCCAGTGACTCTGCTCCAGGGAGTATTAAAAGCAGCACCTTGACTCAGCCTACCATATAAACATCCTGCTGCCCCCCAACAGCCCGATATCGTCTTCCTCCCAGGATGAGGAGCTGAATAAGAAGTGACAATCACAGCTCCTGCCCGCGGGAAAACAGGAAGCGCCGGAGTTGTACAACCACTCCAAACATTGTCCTACCTGCTCCACTCCTTGGGTGCAACGTGAACTTGCTTTCCTTTCCTTTCCGCCTTGCCTAACTATTTCTGGTCCAGCTCTGGGCAGTCCTGGGATGCTGCTGCACGGGGCAGTCCCTGCGGCCTCCCGCTTCTCCCTGCCTGCCTGAAGACAGCCTGGTGCTCTGTGTCCAACACAGAAGAACAAGTGTCCACCTTTCTAACCCACCGCCAGCACTGGCAGCAGCGCTGAATGCAGGCGCTGGAGGAGATGCAGACGGGCCCAGGGCTCCAGGCAGATTGTCTTACCCCACAGCTGCCTGCATCTGGCAGGAGCTAGGTAGAAGAAAATCCCAAATCCTCCCCACAGTAAAGCCCAAAAGCAGCCAAGAATGGATGCTTTTGGCCAAATCTCTTAAATGACCCCAAGACCAAAGGACCTGATGTTTACAGACATGCTTGGGCTCATGCATTAAAGTGCTAAACCCGGTCCCAAGCAGCCCCTGCAACTAAGGCAGTCCTGGGGGTGGGCGATGGGGTAAGTCTGTGCCCCGGTGTCGAAGCCAGCTGGGCAGCCAAGCTTCTCCACAAGCACGCAGAGAGGAGCTTGGGAAACAGCAGGTGTGATGGAGAAGAGGCCACTTGCTCTGCTTGTGGCACCCCTGGTTTATCCACCCACTCCTGCCCTCGACTTTTTGGTTTGATTTCAAGCAATCCCCCTGCGCTCAGTGCAACACCTGGGGCCCTACTCTCAGGACCATCCTTCCTGAAAGCAAGAGACTCTTTCCATGATAAATGAGGCTCTGGGAACCGGCCAGCTCATTCCTTCTCTGTCTGCTCCTGCATTTCTGCTGAGCAACGGGCCCAATGTCACATGCAAAATGTAGACATCATATCAGAGTTTCCAAACAAGAAGCAGGAGAAGAAGGTTTCCTATCTGCTCTTCCTTTACTCTCAGTGTAGAAACATCTCTGGCCAAATGAGACGGCGTTTGCCGTCACTTTGCAAAGTTCACATTCCCACAAGCGCAGACGGGCACGAGGAGGAACAAGGCGGGGGACCAGCACACCAGCACCCGCGGGTCACGGTCACACAAGACAATACTTTGCAAAATTTGGAAGTGTGGGAGGAATGCGGGAAGGCTGAAGACCAGGATGTTTACTAACATATAAGAATATCTCCAAACGGTTTGTGTCCTACGAGAAAAAACAGGGAGCCTGAAGCAATCCAGTCTGAGCCATCGGTGGGGCTAAATCTGGAAATCCTTATTTGGTGATCCTATTGCTGGTGTAAAGAAAAAAAAGAACAGTTTTTTCTCATGTTCATGGCAGTAAGACTTTTCCTAAATAAGGTGAAGCTTCAAATGAATTCCCTAATTAATTCCTCATGTAATTGCATTAACTAGCAGGGTGCAAGTGCGTTTCCATGCCTGGCTCAGCCTCTGCTCCCAAAAAAGGGTGCTGCCCCCCTACAACATAGAGCAGGAAGCCTTTCCATTCAAGAATTGCAGTCTCAGGCTTGTTGGCCCCTTCTAAGAGGTCCATGGAAGATGAGCAAGGGAAGTCTAGCAGTAAGTTTAAATTTAAAGATTGTCTACAGACACTTGAGAAAAATTTTTCATCACAAAAAAACAAAAGGCAACCTGGGGAAAAAAAAAAAAAATCACTTCATTAAGCATTTAAATGGCAGATACAAGTTAGAGAGAGAGAGGAGAGGCTTCTCTCGTCCCCCATACCTGCCTCTGCTGTGGTCTTGGGCATGTTTGGGAGGTGGCTCTGCAGTCAGAGGGTAACGCCAGCTTTGCGAGGTCCTCACACCCCCAGCCTGTTAGTGCTGCTGTTGCTTGGGAGGAAGATGGTGACCACCACACGGGTTTCACACGGGCATCTGAGCGGCCTCCGCATGCTAGCACCCATGAGGCCCCACAGGGCATCACCAGTCAGCCGAGCCCCAGCACCGCCAGTCACCAAGGGGGAGTCCAACCTCCCGTTAGCAAACTTCACCAGTTATGCTTCATTAATGAAGGGAAATCTGCATTTGGGGCACAAGCCCCCCGCAGCCCCTCAGCTGAAGGGGACACAGCAAAGCAGCTGCTCCCCAGAACCAGCCCCAAGCAGCTCAGGAGCAGTTTCCTCCAGCTCGCAGACGCTGTATCTCACGCTCCTTTGAAGAGACCCATACTGATAAAACATTATAAGTGCTGTTCCCTTGCAATGCAAAGCAAAGGGGGTTTTTTTCCACTCTTTTTTTTCTGCCCCTCAGACAGAGAGCATCTCTTTGCTTTCACCTTATGACTGGAAAATAAAAATAAACTGTGTTTCTCCCTACCAGTTTCAGCTGCACTTTTGCTTGCCAGGGCTGCAGTTGGGACAGTCCCTGCTGAAATGTTGTATTTTCATGCAGGAAGGCACACGCTGCTGCCACCTGCTTAACTGAGAGAACTTGTAGAGTTTCTTCTGCTCTTTAACCTTACTGCAGACCATGAATAAAACGGACCTCCTTGCGCTCAGCTGGGGAGGAGAAGCCCTGTTCAGCCCCAGTTTGGTCACCCGGAGCAGGGAGGGCACACGGCACCGCTCTCCGCACCAGCCAGCCTGCGCTGGGGACAAAGCAGGGTGCGCTGGCTTGTGCAGAGCCCTGCTCCGCAGTCACTTCCCAGTGATCATGCAGCCCTTGTGGGGTGGTCAACACTACAGCAACACAAGAAACAATCATTTTCAGTTAACATTTTTCCTTCCTCAGGCACTCTCCTGCCCTAAGACCGATCGAGCCAGAAGGACCAAGCGTGGCACTGCAGCTCAAAGTAAAGTGCGTGTCTTCTGCTGGGAAAAAAAGCAAAGGGTGGCCATTCGCTCCTGCCCTCATGCACCCTGACCTCAGGGTTGTACTGCGCTTCTCCTGGGTTTGGGTGGACAGGTTGCAGGGACACATGCAGCAGGGTCAGGTCCCAAAACCTGACCTCCCAACATGGGGATCCCATCACCTACAGGAGACATATCCTTCTTGCTGAGAGATCAAAAGTATTTCACAGCCATTCCCAAAGTCCCAGCAGCTTTCCCAGGACTGGAAGGAGACCCAGCAGACTTTAAAAGTCACAAACGTAGCCACAACAGCCATGAAGTTGGTTCTTTGAGTGGCACTGGGGAAGCGTTGCGTGTAGTCCGAGTCCATCGGCTGGACTGGAGGCATGCAGGGGTTCCTTGGGCATGCAGCACCCTCTGGTGGGAAAATCACGGTTGTCTGAAAGAGACCAAATCCACCCGTGGCACAAGACCAGGCTCCACTGAGACCTCCCGGGAGTGGGTTTCCACCACGCAGGGTCGCTTCCCAACATTGCAGTCTTTGTGGCTGCAATAACCATGGGGTTGGACAGAAGCGGGTCACGCTCCCCAGGCTGCTGCAGTCCCTTTTGCCTCGGTCTTCATGGTTGTCACGCTCACCGGCCCCAGTCAGGCTGCGTCTCCTTGGGGAAGGGGAGTAGCAGCGTGTGCGCTCGCCCGCATGTGTGTGCGGCCCCTTTTTGGTACAACGGGGCCTGGGCTCTGCCTGGGGTCTCCGGCTGCTCTCACAAAACAAGCAGCACTCACAAATTTTAAGCAGCCGTCAGCGAAAAGGGCATGGGAAACAGCTAAGAGCTTACCATCCCTGGTCAGTCACGGACCTGCCAGGCTACACTGGATGTGTCCCATCACATCCCCTCTCCTGCCCCAGCTTCCACCTCAACAGATCCACCAGCACCACAGAGGCAGGACCCATGCCCCAGCCCCATGGCTTGTTCAGCCCCAATCCCAAGACACACCGCTCCCCACAGCGGCAGCATTCGACAAAAAGAAGCAGAGCAGCAAAGCCAGCAGAGAGCAAGGTGTTTCAGGGGACATGGGACACCTCACCCCACCTGGCTCCACAGGACCCTGCATGAGGACGTGGGTGTGCAGCTCATTTCTCACAGGGACTGCAGCCGTCTGGCATGGCTGAACAATGGGGGTGGCATGAACATTGACTAAAAAGGCAGATTCAGCCTCAAAAAGCTCACCTTGTAAACACAGGGCAGGAGGCACCTTTTGTGCCTCAGGCCATTTCCCTGCCCCTAGCTGAGCTGCTGCCCAAACAGTACTTTAACCCAGCTCTGGGTGTGTTTCCTCTTAAATAAACACAGGAGGTTCCCTGATACCCTTCTTCCGGTCCCCATCTGCTCACCAGCACGGCGTTCGGCTCCCAGCACCACAGCAGCACCCAAGAAATGCGTTTCCTTCCCCGCCTCGTCATCTCGGCTGCCCTGGGCATCGCCACCTTCCTGGGCTGGAGGCTGCTTCTCCAGAGCCCGACCACCGGCCAAGGAGGTAACATCTGGGTACTGTGGTGGTTCTTCATGGCTGGCAGCATTTCAGTGCTGCGCAGGAGCTTTTTTTGGAGGTTCTTGGGGAGCAAATGCCTGTGGCATGGAAACGCTGCCTACACAGCCCCAGGGGCAGGAGAACCTGCAGAGAAAGCCCTTTCTGGGGAACCCTGCAGCTTTATGTCCTTAGTGGGGTCATTGATCTCAGGTGTGGTGGGGAAACCAGGTGTCAGGCTGCTGGAGGGAACTCCTCAAACCTTTGCTGTGAAGGGTGAAATGCTGTTGGGGAGGCAGGAGGGAGCAGGCAAATCAGTGATTAATGTCGCCTTTGCCTAAAATATGCATCCCTCCCCTCTGGTCCTGGTCAATCCAGGGCAAAGTCATCACTAGGTTTTGCAGACACTGTCGTTCTGGGCAAATCGAAGAGCAGCCCAGGGTAGCTTCAGGCACCGCTGCGTTTCTTCCTGCGCTCCCGGCGTCCTTTTCCTAATTTTAACCGTGCTGCTTTTCCCTGCGCGACAGCCTCCCCAAATCAATGGGAAATATTTAACTTTCCAAGGACCGCGGAGAAACCATCAAGCTAACTGTCTCCCCAGGGCTGCCAAATGCCTACACTGAGCGATGAGGCAGACATGCTGCTGCTAAAAACAAAGTGGCAAGACAGGCCTTCATCCTCCGCATTCAAACTCACTATGGTCCCTTCACATCCAAAATGAGAAGATAAAGAGCAAGAAGCAAAGCTGAACTTTGCGAAATTAAACCGACTGTCATGGAACCTTTTTATTTGTTTTTGCCTTTTGTATTTGATCTGTTGCCTTTTTGCTTCTATTTGCTTTTTGCTTTTTATTTGCTTTTGCCTTTTTATCTACAGGAGAAAAAAATTTACATATGGAAGTGATGCAAGAAGTTATGTCAGCTGAATTCCTAAATGGCCCGGAGCTGTGAAGAGTAATCTCTTGCGTTCCATACATTTGATAGCTGGTGTTAACCAATTAACAGATGCAAAAGAGTTTGCAGGGAGTTGTGTATTTGTAGCTACAAACCAATTTACCACTCAGTCTGTCAGAATATTTCTGACTTTCTTTGGTAAACCCACCTCAGCTAAGCTCGGTCAAAAGCAAGGAGTTAAAAGGAAAAATTATGATTTAGTGGAGAACAGGGTCCGCAGCACAAAGCTACGGTCGAGACCGTGCCCAGACACAGCAGTCTGGGGAAAGTGGGGTCTGGGTGTCCATGAGCTTGCGTGTTCACGGGGACAGAAACCTATTTCCCCAGCAAAACTGAGCTCTTTGCCAGGCAGGGCTGGCCTCCCCTCTCCTACCCATCTTCTTCATTCATGTCATACTCTTTCCACGCTAGAATAACTGGAAAAGAGCCTGCCACTGCGTCCTGCGCTGGGGTGCTGGCTCAGGGCAGAGGTCCGCTGTGGGCTTTCCTCACCCCTATCTTCAATTGGTGTTTCCCAGGTGACGTGTCCCCCAAGATGAAGGAGGGCTTCACTTTGACACTGGACACCTTCCTTCACGTTCAGCAGCTCAGGAAGAAGAGACTGAGAGCTTTCTGCAGCCAACCAGGCAGAGTCACCACGCTTCCGAGGAGCCAGGAAGAGAGAGCCCACCTGCTCTCAAGTTTGAGGGTGAGCACCAAACTGGACCTCCTCTACTGCCAAGTGCCATCGACAGGGATGGAGGGGTGGCAGCAGCTTTTAGGGAAGCTAGAGGAGAAGGAAAACGTGACACTCCAGGTGCCAATTCCCTACCCTCAGAGCCATGCTCTGGAGACACGGCTGAGCGAGTTCAACCTGACGGCGATAGAAGCCATGTTAGGGTCTTACACCAAAGTGCTGTTTGTCAGGGACCCTTTCCAGAGGCTGGTCTCCGCGTTCATGCAAGGCATGGGCGGCAGCCCTTCCTTCAGCAGCTTTGTTCAGGACGTTTTAGACAGCGGGCAGCACAACGCCAGAGAGAATTGGAAACCGCTTGTCAGTCTCTGCCGGCCCTGTCTCGTCCAGTATGACTATGTGGTGATGTTTGGTTTCCTCAGGCAGGAGCTGGGTCATCTGCTGCGGCGAGCTGGGCTGCCCGCAGACATCCCCCTCCGCGAGTTCACTGACACCCAAGTGCGGTGGACCTACAGCTGGTTGTCAGAGCAGATGTTCAGCGAGCTGTCTCTCCAACAGAAGAAGCAATTGTCTCATTTCTACCGCTGGGACCTTTCTGCTTTCCTGTTTTCTAGCAGTTTGCTGTCAGACCTTCTCAGCACCCCAGAGACCTGGTAGAAATACCTCAAACTGGAGGGACTGTTTTGAAGAGCGTTAATCCAAATGCTAGCACTTTGAGATACCAGCCGGGTCATAGACAGACCCTTGCTTCAAGGCTGCAAGCAACACATTTGTCCATGTCCATGTGCCAGCTCCAGTAGGCATGTCAGAGAGCTGAACTGGACCACTTACAGTGACAGGGTATCAAGGCTCTTCACAGGGCTGAATTGCGTTTAAATGCCGCAGGAGCAGGCGCTAGCAAAACACATGGAATTGGGGCTTGGAAAAACTGCATGAACCGAACTGGGATGGGGTAAACAGCTCTCAGCAAAACTCACGTTTTGGGGTAGGTTGGGTTGGACCCACAGCAAGCTACAGCAGCATCTGCACATGCTCCGCCTGCGCTGCCATTTTATGTTCTGGGCTGTCTTTTGGCCAAGAAGTTTGGCAATGTCTTATTTGTGACAAATCTCCCCAGGCAGATGCAAGAAGCACTCCCAAAGGAGCACATTATCTGGAGTCTGTCTACTCTGCACGAGTAGGTGAGGTATGGCGCAGCATGGCAGGCCTTCCTGGGGAAAAACTGATGATATCCCTAAATCCTTTCATGCTCGGGGAAGACCAGGCCCCGCCCAGCCCATCATTTGGTCTTATCTGTGTGAACTGTTCCTGTTTTATGAGCTCACATCTGCTGCATGATTAGGCTCAAGAGGGCCCCAGGAAAGCAATGTGATGCTTGCTCCATTCACAAGTTTTGAGTGAGGTTCTCCCCTCCACAGAGCTGAGTCAAATGGGCCAAGCTGAGCTTTCAGCTCTACTCACTAGCAATGAGATAAGGATATGGCAGTCTGGACCAGGTAGCAGCCACGCCACATGGACAGCCAGCCCTCCACCCTTGTCTCAGCCGCTGGTGGGCCCAGTGGAGGTGGCTAGAAGCATCAGGATGCGTCACTGTGCTGCTGCGGAAAACAACATGGCTACTGCAAGCTCCTCCTGGCAGAGAAGCACAAGGACCAACTCTGCTTTCTTTCAGACTTGGCTACTAGCATGGCCTGGATGAAGGCCCAGGCTCTCCAGCTGGCTCACCTGCTGCATCCGGCTGGGTAGCCTGGAGCAACCAACCACCCTCTCCCAGCCTTGGCCACTGAGCTGCTCTGCCTCACAGCCTCTGGGAAGGGTCCATCCTTACCAAAACACCCAAGGATGAGATGAAGTTGTCCAGCTTTCAAAATCGTGGCAGGCTTTTACCATAGCATAGTAGTTTCCAGAATAGTTTTTAGCTTTATTTTGCAATGTTGTGACATTCACAGAGAATTCCACATACAATCATGTGACAAAGACACCTATTTGACAATGTTCATTAAAGAACAATAGTGAAAACTGTTGATTAGAATTGACCTAAAACAATTACCGCAGACTTGGCCTCCCTCTCTCATTGAAGAACACGTAATTAATAGTGATAAGACATCAGATCAGATGGCCTCCTTTCATCCTCCCACAAACTATCCAGCTACAGCAATTACTAAAGTGCCGTTCTTGTGCGTAATACTTTACAGTCTAGCAAGATGGCGTAGCTTCTCTTCTGAGGATACAGTCCTGGAAGGAGAGAAGCAGCAAATTTCCCGTTATATGTAACATTAGAGTCACACATCCATGCTGTATTTCACTGAAAAGTACTAGGAAAGGAACATTTTCTCTTCATAAGCAGCTTTCCCTTCAGTGATTGCAAGCTGAAATCCCACGCAGCACGATGTGCATGAAGAGACCCGATGCAGCACCTAGCAGAGGACAGTGCTGTGCACTCACAGCGGGAGAGCCGTTCTCAGGCAGCTTCGTAGTACAGACACATTTTAAATTGGGCTGTCCTACAGCAGTATCACCTCTTCCTCCCAGCCCTCCGCAGCAGGTCCCAGTCCTCCCCCAAGGTATCTGGCACTTCGTTCCATGGGAAAGCAATGTACGAAATGTTAAGACACTATCAGAGGTGAAATGAAATGAAAATTGCAGCTTCATATTCCTTAGGGTCCCTGTGCCACCCACAGCCCAGCCAGGTATTACATTGATCTCTTCATTAATTCCTTTTAGTCTCCAAATGTCTCTTTTTCCTACACCCTCAAAACCAGTTTCTGTAATTACTTTGCAACCCTGATTTTATACCACTACCACCCCTCCTCCCCTCAGGTGTTTGATATCATCTGCATTCAATTCCAGTGCATGCCTAAAGGAAGATGCTTCTCCTCCCATCAGCCAGTGGCTGTGGAAGGGCAAGAAGAGGTCCCTGAGCTGGGGTGGGCTCGAGGGCAAGGAATGGTGCCTGGGAAACAGCAGGTCACTGATGCTGCAGCAAAAATGGCTCCACAGGCTAAGGTCTGCACTGCACTAGCCTGCACCGACCATTGCATATACATGTAACTTGGCAAATACACATCAAATTAATGCACAAAGCAAGTACCAGAGAGACTCGATACATCTCATTTTAAAAATTTCAACTGACTGGGCAGTCACCGCAAACCTATTCTGAAATGATGAAAAAGGTGTTCCCAGACTCACGGGGGATAAAGAGCACTTAACTCATCCTGCTAGTGACATCCCGTCACGTCCCAGGACCCTCACAGGGAGCAGGCCTCTCATCAACACTGGCAGCTTTCCCCCGAGATGACGCTGGAAGCTCCTCGATATCGCAACTCTTTGCCTGGAGCTCCCCGTGTTCCATATTAACACACATCACGCTCCCTTTGTACTGCTTCTCGGCCTGGTTTGAATGAGCATGTCCAGCCATCCCATGAGGTGGAATGCCACAGAAACACTGCCAATACCAAGCTACCTTACAGACTTTGTATTTTGCATCCCTTCCTGGACATCCAAGAACATGAATACACAGGTTCCAATAGCTGTTTTTGCACACAAATGATCACATTTTCTTAGAATCATAGAAAGTTTTGGGTCAGAAGGGACCCCTAAAGGTCACCTAGTCCAACCCCCCTGCAGCGAGCAGGGACACCACTAACTAGATCAGGTTGCTCAGAGCCCTGTCCAACCTGGTCTTGAATGTTTCCAGGGATGGGGCCTCCACTACCTCTCTGGGC
>Ga0065711_1036688_pt1 | contig 20709 bp, 9 predicted proteins | sample Hoacrofraction12_FD_59098 | JGI IMG/M metagenome (GOLD analysis project Ga0065711, IMG submission 59098) | Hoatzin crop microbial communities from Cojedes, Venezuela - Epithelial fraction 12 v2 (version 2) | ecosystem: Host-associated > Birds > Digestive system > Esophagus > Crop | place...
AAAAAAAAAAAAAAAAAAAAGTAATTTGTACATTACTTCTAGAAATCAGTGAAATCACGAGTTTAAAATTTATGGAGAATTAAAAAAAAGAGGCATAAGGTCAAAATTTGTAGAAATGACAAATGAGTCCAGAAGACCAATGTGAGACTGAAGTGCACTTGATTTTTCAGAAAGGTGTGCTTGAAGTAAAATAAAACTTCAGCATTGAAAAATCACCTGCCACTTTTGAAAGCTATGACAATAGACATTCATATAGATAATAAAACCATCTCATTTTTACTTACCAGATTAAGGGTAAAAATTCTAATGCTCCTGATCATATCCCAAAACATTCCTAACCCCACTTCCTCTAGTTAAGGAAAACACCCCCTGGACAGGTTTATACAAGTATTTTCCAAGATGGACTTTTTGAGCATTGTCAGATTCATCAGGCAACATCCACTGTCAGAACCACAATGGAGGACCGGAGAACATAATGTGAACTGATAGAACGAATCCTGTATGCCTAGCAATAATGACGGAAAAACCCTCTGCTACAATAGCTATTTATAGCCTTTGTTAAATTTGAGTGAATCTTATGCTCAGGGCTATGAAAAGCCACTCTCAGTGAGCAAGCTGACCCATGGTAAGCTGTGTGCACGCTCTTAGCCCATAGCAAAAGAAAGGAATATCAGGGTGGTTGAGTTTGTTTTCTCAGCTAAGATTTACCACAAAACAGCTGATGCAAGGTAATTTGTCACCCTTGCAGTGATGTGTTAATTCACGTGAGCTATTCGTTGGATTCATAGTGCACAAACGCACACCAGTGAAACAGGCATCAGCAGTAACTCCTTTTCAGCTGTTGAAAGAGCAGCTGGAAACAGAACCAGTCTCAATGTGCCTCCAGCTCAGAACCGAGGTCAAATTATAAGGCACTGTGGAAAGACTTGCACTGCTGCTAACTGGTTAGCTGGGTAGGGGGTTAGTTAGACTGTAGCCAAGCTGCTTCCTAGTCACCCCCCTCTGTTTGCTGAGGATATGCATGAAAGGAAGGAAAGCAATAGAAAAAGAGACACAAGTGAAGGTGACCAGTCAGAGAATCAAGGTATTACCTGAAAATCTCTGTTAACTCTCTCAATTTCTTGTAGTTCAGAAGAGTTTTCCTCAGGCTTTAAGAAACACGGGCAAGCAGCCCTTCAGCAAAAGAAATACTAGAATTAAAAGCCAACCTGGAATAGCCTATGCAATTCTTCAGCAATGTGTTTCTGCTTCAAAAAGCTCAGGATAGGTGCTCAGATCTCACGTGCAGAAGGAGAGCCACCTCGCTGGCTTAGAGGTGGGCAGATACTTCAGAAGAAAAATCCCTGTTGACTTAGTTTTCAAAGTGAACACCTGTCACAGTCAGTAAGAGCTGCAGGATCCACAACTCTGAGTCAGACACACAAGTGTTTAGCATGATACACATTAGCAGGAAATCACATGTGTTAGAGTTAAAACCCTTCATATAGGCTTACAGCAGAGTTTAAAGATAGAAAAGACAAATTGTTCCCGTAGTCTGACTCCTCAGACCAACATGTTTCATTCTGTTAACCCCCATGTCAAGAGGTAATAACTTTTGCTTCACTGAAATACACCCTCTAAGAATGTGCTTGGAATGGATATGAAGACATCAATTCACTGTTTTCCCTTCTTGTGTGTTCCAGTAGTTAATTGCTTCTATTATTAAAAATCCATGCCTATCTTCATTTGAATTCATTAGGCATCAGCTTCCAACCACTGCTCTTTGTTACACCTTTCTCCACTAGACTAATGAGCCTTTTCATGTCCACGCTGACTCCTGTAAAGGCACTGCTGCTTTCTAAAACAAGTCCCTCAGTCTTCTCTGAGTTAGGACTTTGGTCTCCTCCATTAGGTGTGAGAAGCAGTTCCCGGCTGTGCACTCTGCTATACGCAGCCCAGCCTGCACCACAGGCAATGCAGCACTGAATACAAGGGGAGGTGTCAGGGATGTCAGCCTGTGCGGCTGAGCAGTGAATGGCTGGGCGAAAAAGGCTTTGAAGTTCAGTAGTATGGCAATTATATGGTGACTTGTGCTGTGACATGGTGCCTTAGAGCTGAGAAGAAAAGTGACGACTCTGCTATCTACAGGCACATGGCTTTGAGCTGAAGTATTGGAAGAAGCAATAGAAAGTCAATGGGAACTAGTGCATCAGGTAAAGGTGGCAATGAAAGTAGCTTGGAAAGCTCTGTGTGGATGTCCTACCGTAGCAGCAATTTAGATTTTGATCCAAAAAAATAGCACTTTAAAGGCAAAGACCCGTTTTGCTCACTCACTTTGCTGTCAAAGCGCACTCTGAAGAGCTTGCCGCGATCTGACGCAGTCCAGAAATCTCTAGTATCTCCACTATGTTGACAAAGACTCTTGGAAGCTGCAGGGATTATAATAACCAGACATACCAAATCACAGAACATGATACCACTACAAAGTGAGAAATAAGTGCCATCCGTAGGTCAGGGAGTCAGCACAAACTGCACCGCCTGCAACCAACGGCATGCGCAAGGACGACATGTGAAGGGAGGGGGAGGGAGACGCACAGTGGATGCCAGCCAGAAAAATCCCGGCAGCTAGTACAAGCTAGCTGAAATGCTGCTTCACTCCCTGGGGCATTTCCATTTTCTCTAGGGTGAATGAAACCTTGTACAGTTGGTTTAGCCATCAAAACTGGCAGTAGGGTTGTGCTAGGTTTGGTCCATAGCAAAAATACTGTGCAACACACAGTTTTTCTGAAACTGCAGCCCGCTTTCTCAGGGTATTATCTAATGCAGTTGTTGAAATGCAGTGCTGAGGAGCAGTCTGACTCCAGCTATTTGGAAGATGACCTTGTATGAAACATAATCACTGACAGTCTATCAGAGGTGCGAAAAACATCGGTGTGCTTGCCAGGAACATAGCTTGCTAGGGTATCTTAAAAGCTTACCTCCTCATAGAAAACATCCAGAGTGTCCTGAAGGTGCTTTACATACTTCTGCACTGAATAGGTTTCCTGCATAATTTAAAAATAAAAAAAAAAAAAAAAAAGATCAGTCTCAGGAACCAAGGAGGATTCCACAAACTCTCTCGTTGCAAGGCACTCCATGAGAAGATGTACTGACTCGATGCTGCTTTTTGCCTTTGTTGGCAGATATACTTTCAGATCAAGAGGTTTATTGCCACATGCATACAGGTTATATAGTGCTTGTGTTTATGTGTCACTAATACACTCCTTTAATCTCTCTAGAAAATCCTGAGGTATATAATAGTTCTTGGCAGAGTCTTTGCCAGATGAATAACTACATAAATCACATCTTTGGATTTCATGTTGTCTTTTATGGGACGCAGACCAGACTTATGAACAGAGTGATTTTATTTTATTTTTTTAAACTGCCAATCTGGGCAAATTGATATGGAGGCAGTCAGGTCCCACAAAACCCATAGGCAAAACTATTTTGAGTGTAATTATAGAAGTGTAACTGTAGGGGCAAAGACTCCAGGCAGCAGCCTCTGAAGGGAAAAGCGAAACTGAGAGAACAGTCCCCGGTCATTTCAATAAGCTGGGGTCCAGGCCCCCAGTGCATGCCACAGGAACCATTTTTGAGCAGATGACCACTGATAGCTAGATAAAAGCCATCTTTTGCACTATAAGCTGATGTTATTTCTTTTGGTGTCATTCTGAAGAAGAATCAGGCATCTTCAGTAATTATTGCATGAAGACGCTTTCCAGAGTAAAACTTCACTTGTGTCCCCATAACAACATGCTTAAGACACCGCGCCGTCGTGATTGCTTTGCCCAGTTAAGCTGGGAGAGGTCTGCAGTTTGTACTTGGTGTTTTGTTCAATATGGGGCGGGTTGCTGGTTTTTAAACAATGCATTATTCCAGAGCTGCAGTGCCCCAATATTTAAAGCCGTGCACTTCTTTCTCATACAATACAGATTAAAGGAACAGGACTTCTAAGTGCTTTTGAAACAAAGAGGATCTTTGGCTCACTGATGGAGAGAAAGGTTAAATTTCCAGGGTTGGTCAGCTGCCAAGTGCCTGGATGAGCATGCCTAATTCAGAGATACAAACCTCATCCAAGCAGTACTGGCATAGGTCGTTGCCTCCAACGAGAATAGTGATCAGCTTCCAGTCTTCCTTGAAGTTAATTTTCTAGTGGCACATAAAATAAACACATTGCAGCATCCATTGCTTAGGCATGCAGAGGTCACTTTCACAAACAGGGCTAAACGGGTACAGATGGCACCGCAGAACAGAGAAAGGAGGCGTGCTGAGTTAAGACAGCAAAAGAAAAGTATCTGTCCAGGGGGAAAATGTGAACTGTTTGCTAGACTAGCTGCAATTCACCTTGACTTTTGTAAGGAAAAGTCTGCCTTCAGCAGACAAGATCTGGCAGGGTAGCTGAGCATGGAAATGTCTCTGTGGCAGCAAGCATGACTAAGTGAACGTCAGCTTCAGGACAGGGATGGACAGGAGAGATTTGCCAGCCGTGGCTGAGCACTGCAGCCAGCGTGGGCATGAAGTGGTGTGGGAGTGGATGCTGGAGTGAGTCATGGAGCTGTGGAACTAGAGCTGCTGGGGATCCCTGCCAGCAGAGCAAGTATTACCCCGCAGCAAGTAGGAGCGAGGGGTGCCCCAGGGAACAGGCAGCTGGATTAAAATAGAAGAGTCCAGGAGGCTGGTGACTTCACTGAGCTCATATAAGGGCAGCTGCAGCATCCACGTCACCGCAAGCTAACAATAGGCACTGCTGAGAGCTGGATCTAATCAAAACATTTTGTAACGTTCAGTACAAAGAAAGGAATCAAAGGCAACTATTTTTAGTGTGCTGCATTTACATAACAAACATCTGCAAAATGATCCCACAAATAGAGGAAGGGCCTGGGAATCACCCACAGGTCTGAATTCTCCTCCTTAACCAGCACTTTGCTTGGAAAGCCTTTCATGAAGAGGCAAAGTGTGGCAGGGACTTCCCCCTCCCCCTTTTTAAAGATGCATAAAAAGCAGTGAATAAAACAAAGCTCTAGAGCCACGTACTATTTTATTGAAGAGCCATGCCAGCTCCCTTCACTCTGCCAAACAATCAGTAATGCAGAGTAACTGACAGTGGGACTAGCATGCAGCATCCATCAAGAGTGCTGGTATGAAGAGACACACGCTTTGACAAATCCTGCTTATTCACTACCTTGCTTTCCCATGCAGCCTGAGCCAAGGGGCACCAGGCACTCCCATTCGCTTACAGGGTGCTCTCCCTGAACCAACAGCTCACACCCAGACAGGCATCCGCTCAATTCTGCCGGCACTTGGAGCACGGCAGCCTTGGTTTCCTCACAGATTTCCTGCTTCCACCTGAAACTGCAGCAGCAGCCACTGAATTCAAAGTGAGTCATCCTTTTGGTGCCCTTTGTAGCCCTTAGCGGAGCTGGCACAGCAGGCTGGCCCACAACACTAGATCCCCTGCTAATTCCCTAAAAGCTTGTGGCGTGACAGGGATTCACTCAACCTTGAGGTTTCTGATTGCTGATTAATCACTTGCCTGTTCAGAGCCAGAGTTTTCAGTTTCAGGCCTAATCTCCTGGGAAGACTTCAGTTGTCCCCCTTCCCAGTATTGCCATTTCCCAGACTCAAGAGTGAACAGTGTGATTCATGTTGGTCACCAGGTGCCTGCTTCAGCGACTTTACACTAACATCATTTAGGACCTCCACTTCAAATGCTGCTGTTCAACTAAGCAGTCCTGTGATCTTCCCAGAACCTTCAGATATCTCCTCTTCCTCACTACCATCCTTAGAACTCTTGGCTGCACTGCACCCTTCAATAGTTTCTGCCTTGTGTGTTTGTACCTTACCTGCATGGATTTGTGTAAGTAAATTATCATCTCCTAAAGGTTAATCCCTGGCACATTCATCTTGGAAAGCACACCAGAGACATGGACATTGACTTTGCTTCCATCAGTAAAGCAGTCTTCACTAGTCAATCATCCCACCAATTTCAGTGAGCTCCCAGAGACCGTGGGAGCACTGACAGGTGGCCCAAATTCCACTTACCGAGCTGCTTCTCATTAGCTCCACCAATTCACGTGCTTGGGCTGACATATTCCTGCAGAGAGGGGACAGAAGCATTCTAGATGCATGGTCTGAAAGCACATCACCTTCTTGACCCCCCACACCTCACTTCAGTGAATGTTAGGATCAGCAGAAATCAGTACAAAGAAAGTGATGCCTCAAAAGAACAAGCAAACATAGAAGGACCAAGATCAGCAGCAGTTGCACAAGTGAATAATCTGATCTGAAAGGGCTTCAGCTAGGATGGCTGCCAAGTGGCAGGCAACTGGGATGAATTCTTCCCGTCTCAGAGTTGGCTTAAGTGCATTGTGTCTGGAGAAAACCACTAATGCCCAGATGCACAGAGACAGTTAGTTGCATAACTTCCTTCAAAATCTACTGACGGAGTTTGGTGCTTACACAGAATTTGGGCACCTAACCAGCGTTGCTGACATGGCCTTAAATTCCTATGGCTTGCCTTATGGCTGGAAGATATTGCTTAGAAAGTGGAACTGCCAGGCTGCAGAGTCCCAGTCCAGCTCTGGGCAGGATGCAACGTCCACAGAGTGAAGCACAAACCACCCTGAGACACCAGCTGGAAACTTCAGCTCCTGATATACCAGCATGAGACTGGGCTTGAGCTAATAAGATCTGCCACTCTCCAGCACCTACACAAACGCAGTTACATTATTTGCACTCCTGCAACCATACCGATTGTCCTGAGTCTTTGCTCGGGGCACCCATGAAGTATTTAGTAGCTGTACAGGCTTTGCGAGCTATCCTGACACTGTCCTGCAGTAAATTTAAAGACTGTTAAAGGTGTGACAGGAAGTCTTGGAAGCTTATTCCATGAGTATCCATAGAACAGGCACAGCGTACGGAATACAAACTCTTAGACATTTTTGTACTTAACAGAGTTTTTCTTCAGGAGGAGAAGAATTCACTCCCAGCTGCTCATTCTGTTCTTTCTTTGCACTGCAAACACGGATAATTTTTAATGCTGTTAGGGGAGAAGTGGGCTTCTATTTATTAGTTTGAGGCACATTTCCCAAAAATCAAGGCATAAATGAGAGATGCTCATGAATTTTTTCTCATTATAGATATGGCCTGACAGTGAATCAGGGATCTGCACACTGAAGGCTGGGCAGAAGAAGGTACTGGTAGAACTAAAAACATAACTAAGACATTGGCTTGGAAAATCTGGGCAGAGGTCAAAAGAAAAAGGAAGTTCCTCTCTGTTCCTAATTTAGAAAAAGATACAAATAAATCCTCCAAATACTGAATTAAAAAAAAATAGAAAAAACAATTAAAAACATCAGCTCATAGAAACATGCTCGGTACAAATAGGTCACCAGTATTAACTCAGCCTGAACATGCGGTTCAAAGATAATCTGCCTGTCCATCACTTCTCACCCCTTTGCCCTTTCTCGGTTGCTATTGTGCTTACTGTGCTGTGGCACCTCTCTCCGCAACATTGAATCCAGCTGTTTCCTTAGAGGTGCCAGTGGAGAAGCCGAAGACGTTCGGATTGAATTTTTTCAAGATATCTTAAAAAGAGAAAGCACAAGGTTTAACCATCCACTGTACAACTGGCAGTGTTACCTCCCACAGAAGCGCAAGCCAACTGAGTGGTGAGAATATGGACCTGGGTTTTCCCTTCCTTCGCTGTGATCTTACAGAAGCTGTAGACACACCTGCCTTGGAGAATCTAGTTATTGTCCAAACTTCAGCACTGCGACTATTTCCCTCCATGGCCTGGAGGAGCTAGGGTCTGGCAGCCAAGGAGATTCACAGGTCCCAGGTGACTCATCATTCTTGAAGTTAGGTGTCAGAGTAATCATGGTTACTTTCCGTCATGTACCAGGAGCAGATGCTCCGAATATGGCCCTCTACTTCCCACTCCTCCAGCTACCCATCAAGATAATAATATTTATTGCAGAGCAGTGAATTTTATTCACTTTTCTAGATTTCACCAAAGCCCTCATCAGGGAAGCGTGATGTCTGAAAAATGTTATTGTTACTGTGTCTGCAGTACTGTCTGAAACCTCTTTAGAGAGTCTCATTTATAATGCATAAACAAAATGTGCATTTTATTTTTCTTTAAACTCAGCAATGTGCATGGTACAAGACAAAACATATCAGATTTTATTACCAACAATGTCAGGTATTGTCAAATCCTCCACAGTGTGGATCACATACAAATAGATGAACCATTGTGAACCAAGTCCCCTCCAATTTATGGTCACACTGACCACTTCATTGTTTCTATGGCAACTACAGGGACTGATTACACAGAACACTAGGACAAGCAATTGATAGTATTTTTAGATTTTTTTTTTTCAGTGCAATGTAGCAACTTGAAATCATCAGGAGGAACCATAACCTTGTCAGCAGTCTGTCTAGAGAGGGCTGTTAATTGTTTCATAACCCTTCATTTGGTCACAGCCATTACTGTCGCTGGAAAGCACAAAACAAAATAAGGGAGGAGCAGGTCTGTCATGAACTTCTGTCATCTTCAGCACATTTACTCCTAATCATTTCTGTCAAAAGGATGATACAATCACATGTAGGTCATGTGAGTTGGAGGGGCTGAATCAACTTTACAGTGTCAGGTCAGTCTGGGTTTCTGCTGTGACTCACATGAACTGCTCATATCCCCAATAGATGGGTATCCCCCACTGTTTGCAAGGAAAGCATGACCATTTCCAGATGTTTCCTAGCATCCATTTAGACTGCTTTCAGAGTAATACTCTCCTTTTGCTTTTCTCACATTGATTTTCCAGGATACTCACTGGGTAAAGTAGTCTGGGTCTCCAGGGTCCCATCACCTCCAATACTACAAAGTGAAAGAACAAAACCACCAAGCTGGGTTAATCGTGCAACCATCTGTCTTATTCTCACCATATGTTGCTGTAGCAGCGCAGGAAGAAACAAACAAACAAAAGGCTAACCTCAAACAAGACTAAGGAGGTAAACCACAAGAATTCAGGGAAAGCACTGAAAGGAGATTTCACATTAAATCAAGCAGGGTATCAGCTAAGATAGAAGCTATGCCTCCAGACTAGCAATAGAACATACTGGGAGAACTTATTTTTCATATAAAAATGTTGGGATGCCCATCATAGAAAGGCATATTTCCTCACAAAAGTTGCTCCACATGACCTTGCTGAAACTACATTTGTGTGCAATCATGTATAGAAGAGAGACTGCATTAAATACTCATTAACCACCTATCTGGGGTCCTGCAATATTGATTATGAAAACAGGCTCTGCCTCTACCATTCAAAACTTGTCTGTGTGCATAGCCAATACATTCTTATACTACTTCTGTTAGCCCCTCCTGAAGATATCTATGCCTGCAAATACATACAAGGGGGAAAGAAAGGATAAAGAAAAGAACGTGTACATGTGCACACGCTTATCAACCACACTTCTCACCATATGAAGGAGGCAGTTTCCTGCAGCTCTCATGGATACTGAGATTCACACCCACTCTGACATGTATTGTCCTTGTTCACTTTGCAATAGCAAAGATGTTTGGGACATCTTTACTGAACATGCATGTAGTGCTCTCACCATGTTCATGCCAATGCACACTCACTCAGGTTCTCTAGCATTAGATAATCACAGCAACAGCAATATTTTGAATAATCTTCAAACAGATTAGCAGAAGGCTGGAAGAATTCACTCATATTAATAATCCAGTACTGTCAGACACACAGGACAATGCTTGTAGCAATCAGGTCTGGTTAAAAAAAAAAAAAAAACAACGAACAGAATCCCCACAAAAACAAACACAACCCCCCCCCCAGAAGAATCACTCTCTTCCTCTTGCAGTCCTGAGACCTCCAATCCTTACCGAGCAATGCTTGCTCTCAGCATCCTACCCCTGCATTTACACACAGAAGTATGTAACTACACAACCAGGTGGCCCACACTTTCAACTGTGCCTGTGGACAAGAATAGAGAAAGAGAAAATTGGCCATTTTCACCTCCAGGAAAGTCCCCTCCAGTCTGTTTGTAGGTCAGTTGCTTTGGCTCCCACTGCAGTCTGGAAAGGATGGAAACAATCATTTATAAAATACTAGAAGAAAAAAAAAGTGTTACAAATTTAGGTGAGACAGACATCATGATTTGAAAGTGCTGAAGAATTTTGGTAACTTTACTCTGCATCCAGACAATATTTTGCAATATCCCAGTTTTAGCATAAATGGTCCATGTCCTTATTCACCACCACACACTGGCCTCTGAGCAGCCCTGCATCACCCAGGCTTCAAATTCACAGGCTGCTCCTCATATACAAAAGCAGCTCATCTAAACAGTAGACCGCGGGACATCAAAGGAGATATAGTCCAGCCAGAAGGCATCAGACTGCAAGGCCAAGGACATAAGGCTTTAGCACTACTACTCTAATATTGTTTTGTCAATCCAGTGGGACCCAGATTAACAGCAAGGGACCCGGATTAACATCAACCACTTTGTATTTGTTTGGATTTTCCTGATGGAAAATGCTGCATTCTGGCATTTCCAGAAGAAGGCTGATTTTGAGAGAGCCTTAATAATCCAGGGAGGAAAAAAAAAACAAAACAAAACCAAAAAAACGATACTGATGAAAAATTCCCAGCCAGTTTTAGCTGTAAATAAATCAGTAGAGGATCTGCTTTTTAATCTGCTAAAAAAACACATCTTTGGTGTAAAATTCACTTTTCCTCTGCTGGACCTGGTCTGCTAGTCTAACACACACACTTGATGAGGTGTAGGGAGAATTTTTTTTGCCAATACAGATAAGCATGTTGGCATATTTATTGCTTTCACTGTGTATTGGTGCTAAGAAGTCAGACGGATGCATTCTAGCCAGTGACATGAGTAAATTGCTCAATGTTTCATTAATCTCCAGCTGCATCTAGGCTGAGAACAGCTTTCCTGCACTGTGAACTTTAATACCTTTTAAAAACTAATAAATAAATAAAGCCATCAGAACAAAGAAATTTGTGATGTGTTTGAGCAGCTCACAGGACTGGGATAGACCTGTGGCAAGGTCAGCACCCTGACTCGCATCCAGGACAGCAATCGTGAAAATGGGTTCTTCTGCAGCTTTACAGTTTCTTAGTGGTTTCACATAATTCTGTATTCTTCAAAAACACATAGTACCAATTCAGCCACAAACACCGACTGCATTCAGGATTCTTATGGGAAATACCAGGAGGAAAATCAGTGTCTCAGTGGACCAAGACAGATCTTTCCTGCTGCAGTTGCTCTGTGCCAGGGGTGGTTAGGCAGTGCAAAGTGCGCACTGCTGCTGGCTGTACTGCGCTTTGTGTGCGGGGAGGGTGTGTGTGTATCCATACATACACATATGGGAAATACTCTGTCATTTTTTTGCCCCCCCTAACCCCCCCAGAAACAAAAACCTTAATAAAAACCCCAGTCACACCTCGCTTTGACAATGGCAACAAATAGGAACTGCATGAATAATGGCAGTATGAAAAACTGCCTCGCTCAGCTCTTGAGACAGGGACCTCAAGCATCAGAATCTGTCTGTTATGACTAGGGCTCTCTGAGACATTTCATGCACTAAATGAATTAAATTAAAAAAAAAAAAAAGAAGAGATGTGTGTTAGTGCACACATCTAGCACTAGATGTGGAGGAGGAAATCAAGCAATTAATTTTAAGAGTCATGGCATTGAATAGTAGGGACACTTGCAGGGTCATTACCAAGGTCTTCTAAGAAGAGTTCAAAGCTCAGTGGGAGGAAAAGCTGGGATTACATCAGGTCAAGCAAAATCAGTGTCAGTGCTAATAAGGAGATGAGGACATGCACACCTGCCTTGTAGATGGGCCTGATCGTTTAAGGGCTTCAGTCCCTTCAACTCCCTCTGAAGTCTATGGGAGCTGAAGCTGCTAGAATGAGCATCAGTGTAGCTCAGGAGTTAAAATTCATGGGAACTGTCGACACAAATGTTTGCTTTCATCCCATGCCAGAACAATTCTGTAGTGCTGTGTAATTCTGGAAGTTTTTCTCAGAAAGCTTCAGTGCAGATCTGCAGTATTCCCTGTTATTCTGTTATTTTCTGGGGCCTTTGTTTTCTGCACCTTACTCTTTCTTTTCAGCTTGCATTTCTTGGTACATGAAATACATCAGAGTTTTAACTAGCAGATGTCTAAACCAGGAAGGAAAATCTGAAAGCAAAATTCTGAAATACAGAAGTATCAGAATTATCTCAAGTGAGAAGCCCTTCATTCTGCAATCAATTATTTCCATGAGAATTTTCATTAAGATCTCTCATTGCTTGAAAAATACCAATTGCTTACTCTTGTTTTTATGTCAGAAAAGACTATTCCTGTAAAGCAGACATTTCACTTTTCAAAAACACTTGAATAAACTGTGTGCAATAGAGAATGTGATCCCATTTCTGTTCTGGTCTGAATTATTCATTGCTGGATTGCACAATTGCCAGTGCCACTCCTATCCCTTCAGGCTATTTCTTTGCAAAGAGGGACACAGGTAGATGAGTTTTGCTTTGCCAAGCCAAAGCAATTTGCTTTCTACCTGATGATGCCTGACATGACCATATCTGGGTAGAAATTGACAACTACTTTTCTCATGCTAAATGTGGGAATACAGCAGTACTCACAGTCAAGGAATCTCCCAGTGCTCCTATGACTTTGATGTCAGCAGGTTGTAGCTCATGCGCTAAAAAGCAGTAGGAGAAAAAGCATGCTTATTGATAACTGACACAAAATACTGTTTAACAGAATAAAGATCCAATTCTTTGGTTCCAACCTGATAGTATTTTTACAGACTTTTAGGGAGAATGAGCCTCAAGTTATATGCGTCATCTAAGCAAAACGCTTAACTTCTTGCCTTTGCTTGGAACAGTGTACTCAACTAACAGGGAAGCAGAAGGACCTTAAAACACCTTAGGAAAAAAATGAAAACATATTAGATATGTTTAGGGATGCATACATTCAATCTCTTTTAATTGGTTTTCTGGTTTGGGTCATAGATCAATACTTTCCATTAGCAATCTGCCCGTAAACCCTTCTAACTACACAAAGTGCTCCTACTGTGCTGCTTACCAGAGTAGGCTCACCAGGTGGGTCAAACTTGCTGAGCCACTAACCCACCTAGGCAATTTTTATCTGCCATGTTGCTGTATATGATAAATGTGATCGTATTTATCCACAGAGAGCACACCTGTTGTGTTGAAGAACTTGCTGTGTATGGCAAGAGAGACTTTCTTCCTTTGCTGATAAATACATCAGCTTTTATTGTTTCCTTTCTAGCTAGGATTTGCAATTTCAGGATCTCATTGTTTTTAGAAACAAAAGGTGAAATTTTTCCTGTTTGTGATTTTAGCTTACAAGTTGTTTCTCACCTGAGGTTGGGACACGACTGGATGGAGCCTGTTCAGAACATGACAGGTCACTGCCCCAATTCTGAAATGGCAAGTTAAAAACTTGGTTCACCTTTGGTTAGAAGATAATACAGAATTCACATATGGTTTAACTGTACAGTGAAGGGCAAAGCCAAGTTAAGACATAGATCCTAGTTTGGTGCCTACATAGCTCTACAGTCCTTTCCTCTTCTTTGTGGAATACTGTCCAAACTCTAATTACTTTTAGTGACATTTTGTAGCCAAAGAATAAAATTTTTCCAGAGGCAGACATTTCATCTAGAACTATTGCTTATGACAAAGTTCCATGAGGAGGATAATTTTTTTCCTCTCCTCTACAGTCTGGAGATTTTGTCCATGACCTAGAAGGTGAGGTCTCCAGGTTTGAAGTCCTGCTCTGTCTCAAGAGACATCAGATGTAAAACCAAATAAACCAAAAAAATAAACAATAAATCCTCTGAAAAGTTATAATATTAATGTATTATATTATTATTTCCCATGTATCTCACTAGAAACCGATTTTTTTCCTAGAAACTTTCAAAAAGGACTTGCTTTCACTGGATACAAAATTTTAAAAAATTATGAAGCTTCAAAAATTTCAGTAAAGAGAGCTATCAGCCTTTAAATAATTGGACTTTACCACACATTTGTAGGTGATATAGTGGCTGTTACATTTATTCCACCAGTTGAGGAAATTGAGTCAACCACACATCGCAGAACATCTTAATTCACCAGCAGAAGCAGCTGATGAAAGTGTTGCCCATGCTCTTTGGTAGTGAGCAACAATATTAGCCAAGGAGGCAACGAGGGAAAAATTGTAATTGTTGTAATGGGCAGTCCCTGTAAGAGCAAGCACAGTTGCTTATGCTGATCTAAGAGCCAGCCCTGCTTGGAGCAGGAAGGTTGGACTAGGGATGTCCTGGGGTCCCTTCCATCCCCTGTTATTCCGATTGCACAATTCTACCATTCAAAGAAAAACTACATGGTCCAATGGTCTTCAGAAAGCATGAAGTACGGTTAGTGTTAAAAAGCAACAAGAAAAACTCATCTGTTCTTGTAAAAAACGGTGTAATAGGCTCTGCTATGAGCCATCTAGTTAAAGGCTGGTTGCAGAGGATAGAAAGGGCAGCTGGGCTTATTTTTAGATCAGAGAGGAAACTGTTCCTTTACTCTCTCTACTCTTTCTTTCCTTTACCCTATCACTTCAAAAGCTATTGCTGCTGAGATTCAGTGGAAGTGCAAGAATTACCCATTGAAAGTATAACTCTAGCTCTACAGATAAAAATCCCATTTCAATATTGCAGACTAAGGCTTTCTGAAACTATAACAGCTGTTGCTCTTTGTAGCCCTCAAGACACACAGAGATTTTTATAATTTGGCTAGGCGTAAGGACCCCCAGTATGCCAAACTAGCCCAGCCATTTTGACTGCCATCTCCAACCACACTCAGTCTGCATGCCTGTAGCGATTTATCAAGAGTAAATAACTGCCCCATTTCTTCAAGTCCTACACCAAATTTGTTTCTGCAGCTTGTTTAATCTACCTTGTAGTAGTTGCTCAGTCACGGTGGAAAGTGTTTCCCGTTGAAAATGGATTCCTATCACCTCCTTCGTATCTGGCTGCATATCCAATATGTAAAAGTGACTGCCCTCCACAGGTTAAGCTTACTTGGGTGCATGGAAGTACAGTGGCTCAGGAAGGGAATGTGTAAACCTTCCTCAGAATGTTTGGGGGCTCGGGGTTCTGAGTTATCTTCTCCCTGTTGTAAGGAACTTGTTATCTGAATTAATGATGCATCCCAGGTGACTTACTGTTGAGCACAGTTTTTCTACAATTGCACCAATTAATACAATTAGTTTTGTTTGGCTTTTAGGAAGAGTTAAACATTTGTTTACACAGCAAAAAATGTAACGCAAGATAGACTTCCCTTTCTGAAAACTAGTAATAGTTTATCATCTCATCTATAAATTCAGGACGATGCATGAACAGTCATCAGGTACAGCTTTGCATAGTTCACCTAAAATCCAGCAAAAATTGCAACAATTACCTCTGTTGGTTCGTTAGTGGGCTCCACAGATGGATATGTGTAGTTGCTATTCTTGTATGTTCCCAGGAATGGTGTGTCCTGGAGAAAAAGGAATACAAAAGTAAGAGAAATTAGTCAATAAACACAAGGCACAGACCATAGCAAGTCATATCAAGGCATTATATCATGGAGAAATTAATTGCCTAAGCTGCAAAATGGGGATCTGGATTTTGAAACTATGCTCGTTCCTGAAAATTCAGAAGTAAGATTTGTGTTTTACACATTATGGCAAAAATTACATATGCCAGATCTCAATTGCAGTTTAATATTTTCCTCTCCTAAATTTCCACAAATTACTTAGACTTTATTAGATGTTTAGTCCTTTCAAAATACACTGATCTAAAGTCTAGAGAAACCTGGGCAGATCTTCCTGTGTCAGCAGAGGGGAGATGAGAGATTGATTACTGAAAGGATCACGCTTCCCTCCAAGAGAGGCTGTATAAATTGCTTGGTTATTTTTGTCCCCTGCTAATGCAACATGCATTCAGGAAGACATGCACATTCTATAGGCTAAAAAAAGTTTCACAAGGATACCCACTTATCTCAATTAAGAGCAATTCCGGTGTCTGCATGAGGAGGTCTTACAAAGCACTAAAATCAGAAGGCATATTTAAGTGATTAGAAGACGCACTGTTCTTTTATTTGCAGGGTTTTATCCTACTTTCAGTTGCCTCAATACAAATAATTTTCCTTGGCTTGTTGGGCCCTGACAATCTGGCACACCTGATATTTCACGGACATGACTCCCTGAAATAGGATTCCAAAACTGTAGTGAGAAACTCTGGGAACAATAAATGGAATTTGTGGGTGTCAGAGGGTGAATTAATTTACTACTCCCTTTAGTAGCACAGAAGGTGAAATTCCCTGGAAACAGTCTATTTATTCCTTTGTAGCACTGCTTCATAGTCTTTATCTCGAGCTTTCTGAGCAGGGAAAGCTCCTGGCACTTCTATCAATGACTTTTACAAAGCACTTACGGGCTTACCATTTCTGAAAACAATGGCCATGTATTCTTTGCAAGGGATATAAAACTTTTCTATGCCTACTTCTGAAAAGGAACATCTTTGAATAGGAGGGGACAAAGGGAACGACATATAAAATCCACATTATTTGGCACTGAAGAAGTTGCTAAATTAATTTAAGCTGCCTGGGAAGAATACTGGATAAAATGAAGTAGGATGAATTTAAATGAATCTGAAGAATTTTGAAACATGCTGATTAATAACTCAGCAGATCTTGCTTTTCTGACAGGGTGGACACAATATGGACAAAATCCTTCTGTATTATTTGAATAACTGTCTCCAGACCAGAGAGAACAACTCAGCTCCCTGATCTGTTCAGTTCTTTGGCCTCCTCACTTAAACTGCTGAAGAAAGGGAGCCAGCTATTGCCGAGTGCAACGGTCATCCCCACGTGCTGATACCTAGCAACTGTACTGCAAGTTCAGCAGCTTGTTTTATAACTCTAGAAGCAGCTTCCAAAGAATCTGAGGTTCCCCTGTTATGGATCAGGCCAGGAAAACCAACCTCCCACTAATTCAAGAGAGAACAGATACTGGGGTTTTCAGAGCTACTGTGGTGCCCAAACCCCATTGATTCTGATGGGAAAGTTAATGCAGCATATTCTGTTGTTTGCTGCTTGAGCTGCCTCTGTACTTCACCAACATAACAAAACACAACCTCTGCTACAACTGAAAACATGCAAATCAGCATGTTGCAAATCAGTATTCATGGCACACTAAAAGGCCAAGAGACACCAGAGCAGGTACATGAGATCTTCCACTCACTCAGAGCTAAGCAGAGAACAGAAGTTTTCAATAAATTTGTTCCAGACACACTGAACCCTGCAGCAAGCACAAGCACGTACAGCCTCCTGATACCCAGCTTCCACAACGTGGGTATATTTACCTGAGTTGGACAGTCAAGGACAATGTCCGCCATGAAATCAAAGGAGTCAGCTTTCTGGCCTACAGGCTGTAACTAGAAAGGAAGACAAAAACCTCCTATTTTGTAACCATGTCAGGTCATCTTACATTTGTATCACAATTCTAATCCAAAAGAATCTAAATATACCTCCCAAATTTATATAAAAGCTGCCTGTATCTACAGACCTTGATTTACCCAAGGCTGAAATTAATCTACTTCTCAGAAAGAACATGGCAACTGCATAACAAAACAGCAACTCTAGAAAAAAGCTTAAAATGGCAAGTGGAAAGCTACACTGAATCGGTTTAAACTCCTGGAGGATTTTGGCAGGCACGTGAAGTACCTTGGAATTTTGCCAGAAGGCAAGGTCGTAAACTCTCTTCTCTTGCATAAAAGACAAGACACTAAGCGTCCCTCAATTTTTATAGTTAAGCTGCATGATGGCATCTCCAACAAAAGGCTGTTTTTGCACAGAAGATTAAACCAAATTTAATTAGAGGTGATTGCAAGCAATCACATCAGCTGTTAAGACATTACCCTGGAGTATATAGAAGTTACCATCCAGGATCTGAGATGCTGCCTCCGACTGCATGTGTACTTGTACTGCAATGCTAAGTAAAATCAGTTTGTTTAAACAACCTTTAATGACATATTTTTATCGAGCTTTACTCATTTCCAAAGGTAGTAAAACTAAACTGAGTTAAAGCCACTTTAATTCTAATGAGACATTCACAATACATGGATTTTAAAACTAACTTCTAAGTAATCCAGTTTAAATTGACATATGCAGTTAGAAGTCTTTATTTGGTGGTTTCCCACATCAGTTCACAGAAACAGCATCCTTATTGAATACTGTCCTGCCTTTTGTGACAATGGGTGAAGTAGACTTGAAGTTGCTCAGCTGAAATCACAAATGACTGTGATCATGCACTTGCAGCACCTCTCTCCTCACACACTTTCAGGGAAGAAGAGACTCTAGACTGAGCACAGGGCCAGAATTTTGAGGATATCTGACTAGTAAAGAAGAAACAAAACAAGGTCCAGCATTATCCAGGCCTTCATTGCAATGTTTATTACAGAGATTACTGTAACTGTTGTCAGGTCTAGGTAAAGACCACATTGCATGCAGAGCCTGTCACCTTACCATAGCACTCCAGAGAGCCTTGGCAAGCTGAGAGTGGCCTTTCTGGCTTGGATGGAAGCAGTCAGGTGAAAAGTAGGAGATGTCTGGAAGGTCATCCTACAAATGAAAGTGTAAAGGACATCTGAGTGCAGAAGAATTCACACAGTTCCAACTTGGTGTTGATGAGGCCAAAGCAAAGACAGTAATGGGAGGTTCATGCTACTTGTTCTTGCTGTGCCAATGTGGAAAGTCTCATGATTTCCTGGTGATACAAAGTGTACGTACTTCAGCGGTCCATGAGCTAGCAGAAATGCTTTACTAGAGATGCTTATATGCATCCAAGGGCAGATCCACTGAGAAGCAGCAAAACTACCGTTTTCAAATGCATGTCTAATCTCTCTTCATGTTCTACAACAAATATGGGTTCCTCTCCTCGGCACATCATCAGTACTGGCTCCAGAGACACCACCACGCTCTGCAGTACCTTTACACAGTAACAAGCACGTTACAGATGTTTTACCAGAAGGCAGAGAGCCCATCTGCATTTTCATAGCTGTGTCAATTCTGCAAGTTTGAAAGGAGCAAGAAGCAAATGTTCGAGTGAAGGCAGCCAGGCTGACCGAGTACACCAGTACAGTCTCCTTTCTGAGCAAAGCTGTACTTTAATACAGATACTGGAGCATCTGAAGGAAATGGAGTTTGGAAATTTAAATATCTTGGCTTTCATGTGAGGACTGAGATGAGAGAGCATTTAGAGCACAGATGACCGAAAGAACATTTTGTTCGTCAGAGCAGTCCTTCAAAACTTGAGCACGTTTTTATTCAGTGTGTTTGGGCTAGCTTATCAGAAGACTACTACCAAAATTTGAATCTATATCTGACCTTTTGTGAAGTTTAAAGGCAGAGTTTTCAGTTCAGGAACATTCGAATGTTGTGTGAGATAAGAAGAAAAAACAGCATCCTGAGGTTTCTTAAAATCTGAGCTAATGCTTGTTAGACTGTAAAGAAGTTCAGAAATATTTTGCTGCTTCTGTTTTTGTTTCTGTGTTCCCTACCTCAGTATCAAAACACCTAGTGACGACTTTTCACAGGAACCAGCTTCACAAACAAACAAAACAAAACAAACAAAAAAAATGAAAGCCTGTTTTTCCTGTGAAGTTTTCAGCCAGTTTTTCAAGTTTGTCTGCAGCAGCATCTGAACTTTTCAAACTTGTCACTAGCTATTGCCAGAATTCTCAGGATCACTCCAGTTCAATTATACCAGAGCAATGCCCGCTCAGTATTTTGCCCCATCTGCTCTTAGTTCCAGGTGAGATGAGGAAGTGCAGATGCATGTGAAAACTAGCAAATGGAGTTTCAGAGATGATTTGGGACATTTGCTAGGTTTATCAGTTACTGAGACTTACCATTTAAGGTACTGAAATATAATTGCAAATAACAGGAAAAAGCATTCACTACATAAAACTGCTACTTCCACCAGATCATGTGTAAACTTTGCTTTCTGCCAGACACAGAAGAATGAGTTATGGCACATGAAGAGGAGGTGATGCTGTAGTCTCCAGTGAGCAATGCAGCTATGTTGCTTTAAGAACTGTAACTTAATAGCTCTGTCTTTTATTAATAATGTTACATTTTCAGGAAAAAAAAACATTATATACCCTTGAGAACATACACAAACAAACCTCATAATTCAGGTTTTGATTCATTTTCCAAAACAGTAATTCATATTGACAGCATAATATATAAATCAAAGAACTGCTAACTATATGAAGAAATCTGGTGTACTATACCAAAAAGCAGCAAGTTCTAATAAGAAAAGCACAGAACAAGCTGAAACTATTTTGCATATAGTCTCTAAAGGTTAGATACCTGCACTTAGTCCTTTGCACGCAGAAGTTTCTTTAGAACATACCTGACCAAGAGGAATCTTGGGATTTTGGAGGAAAGGCTGGATGACCACTGTGAAATTTTCATGAGTATCATATCTGCCAGACTCCACTAGGTTCCGAATGCCAAGCTGCAAGAAACAAAAAAAATGTCCACCAATAATCCAAACATCTCTGCATTATAACTGGTTTGTTTGGGTTCTTTTGTGGTGGCTTTTTTTTTTTTTTTTTTTTT
>Ga0065711_1036685_pt1 | contig 20708 bp, 17 predicted proteins | sample Hoacrofraction12_FD_59098 | JGI IMG/M metagenome (GOLD analysis project Ga0065711, IMG submission 59098) | Hoatzin crop microbial communities from Cojedes, Venezuela - Epithelial fraction 12 v2 (version 2) | ecosystem: Host-associated > Birds > Digestive system > Esophagus > Crop | place...
AAAAAAAAAAAAAAAGACAAAAATGATGGTTTAGCTTGTAGCTGTTTTTTGGTACAGCTACGCCCTGCTCACTCCATCATCCAAATTTTTCCCCACACCAAAGACAAGAAGCTTCCTTCTTTCTCCAGAAAAGCCCTTCTCTCAGCCCTCCTGCCTGCCTGCCCTACCACAGAGGGAGCTGAAGGGGGGATTGCAGAAACCCTCCTTGCAGCCTCTGCAAGGATTAGGAGCTATTGAAGTTATGGGCATAGGTGCATTTCATATGGCATTTTATGCTGTCCTATTTTCTTCCCTCTTTTTGGCAAACAAGAAGGAAGTCAAGACAAAATAGTCTTTAAGAGATATTTACACTAGTTTATGTCAGAGGCCAGAAGAGCATTACTGCAGCGGAAGGTACCACTTAGTGGAATTATGATTGTTCCTGTTCTCAAGTTACCATAAAACTTTGGCTCTTTCAGGGGCAAAGGGTTTCAGCAGAGTACTTCACTGTCTGCTGCTTCCCAACTGTGTGGGCATATTTCTTTCCCTCTGTAGCATATTTACCATGAAGCCTCCTGGCTTAAACATGAGGCACTCCCATCTCCCTGGGCCCCTGTAGCACTGGTCTCTGCTATACCTTGCCTGACTTGAAAGTTGCTTGAATTGTATGTACTTCTTCACCAAAGCTTCTGCCCTATTCCATGCCTTTTTTTTTTCCCTCTTTTAGAAGGTTAGTGGTTGGACTAGAGGGGCTTGTGCGATCTGTGGTAGTTTCATCGATGCACCATACTACCACATCCTTTAGAGCCTTTATGCATATTCGCTGTCAGATCACTCCCCTGGATGCAGCAGAGCAGGGTTCCAGGTATTCTTTTTGTACCCCTTTACTGACAACAAGTTAATCCATCCTTCATGTCCAAGACTTGTTTATTTCCAGAAAGCCCCATTACCATTCTTACTGTCATTATTTCTGCTTTCCATTTTAATTGTAGTTAGATTATGTCAGCAGTACATAGAGGGAGAGGCAGAATTACTCTAATATAAACTGAACCAAAGGGGAGGATTTTGAGTATCTCCACAGATAATGAACCAGTCTCTAAAACTCTCCTGTAATTCCTTCTCTTTGAATGCAGGCTGTCACCACCATAATCAGACTCCTATTCAACACAGCCATTTTTTTAATGACCTAATTCTCCGATACATCCTGTATCAGGAGGTTCAGTTTGGGCTTTCATTTGTGATTCTTTTTACTCTCATCACATCTTTACACATCAAACCCACTTTCAGAGTTTTCTTTTCACATAGCTACCTCATCCATACCTCCATCCTCAGGCTTTGCAAGGGCCTTGTTTTCTTCAACAGCCAAAGCTTTTCTTTCCTAAAATGTTAACAGAAGTAACAGGTTTGCCAAAGTAAATCTTTCTCGTACAAAGCGGACCTTCTAATTGTCAAAGGCAGAATTTAAATAGATCACTTTTTGCCTGGTATTTTTCCTTAAAAGCAAGTAATAACACCTTAAAAGCAAGTAATAACAGCAACCACTTACTCCAGTCCACTCTTATTTATGCTGTTACCTATTGTAACGTGCATCCCAATTAAAACTTTCAGCAAGACCATGTTTTTAAGAGTCTTGGTCATGAGCTTGTCTTCTCTTCCACTGCAGTTGTTTCCAGTGTTTGGTCTCCTTAAAAGCCCCAAAGCAAGTCCTCCTTCTGCTGCTGCTTGAACCCCCTTCAGAGTGTACATCTCTGTGCTGTTTAGTAGTTTTGGTTTCTAAGTTGTGCAGTTTTCTACCATTTTGGACACTATCTCTCCTATATGCAGAAAGAGGTGTAAGTTACAAGAGCCATTTCTTATGCATAGCACTTTACCAGTTGGGAGGAGCAGAGTGGGTCTGTATCCAGGCTTTCCGTTCTGTGAGATATACTCCAGTCACTTGCTTGAGCCCTCATAGATCTCCACAAGACCTCCTCTAGAATGACTCAGGGTGAGGCTGGGGGTGTTTGGGAGCACACAGCTTTCATTCTCTGATCGTCTGCTGCATACCACTAAGAATGGTGGTTCTGCCAGCTCTCCCCAGATGCTGCTACGTTTTTTTCAGCTGAACATGATGAATACTTGAATTGATCACTTTTATCCAGTTTGTACTAAATTGTGACAACTGCCCCACAGGTGTCTAACCCGAACTTTTGTATTTTGAAGGTTGTGCTGCTTCAGATGTCTCTTAGGAAAAACAACTACTCCTCTGGCTTGTGCCAATGAGAGACAGATGAAACACCTCGTGTTTAATTATATTTGGAGCTATTTTAGGAGATATACTTACAGACCCTGATGATCCAGAAAGAAAGCTGAAAATAGGAAGAGATATTCTGGATGTGTGTTTCAACAAAATATGTCACTCTTCTCCGTCACACAAAACAGAAATAGCATTTCAAAGTGGGAAACACTGTTCATACAAAGTCGGCTGACCTTTTGGAGAAGTCTGAAATATTTTGTAGACCTAAATCAGATCCATTTGACAGCTAGAAAGTATTAAAACCAAATTTCTTCTCTGCCACCATTTAGGAAAATTTACAATGACTTCATATTTCCCCTCTTTACAGTTCTACACAGGGAAGCCTACAATTATCTTAAATACCTGTGCTGCAGGCTAGCATTAATGATTAAGAGCAGTAATATAAATCATGTATAAAGAAGTTTTTTTCTAAGTACTTCTTATGGTAAAAAACAAGCTTTCACTAAAAAAAGGTATGTAAGTGCACGTAAACTAGATTGTTGGGTGTGCCTAAACTCCTCTCGTCTTTGCCTCTTGAATGAAACAGCGAGTAAATGCATCAGACTACAATTTGCAGGAGGATCAAGGCCAACATTAGAGAATCAATATGTTTCTGGATATTCTGATTTTTTCCAGTAGAAGTAATACATTTAGAAGAAAGAAAAAAATTAGATTTTACTTAATATGCCATTTTCTGTTAAATTTTCTGTTAAAACTACTTTCAGCCATCTCTATATACAACTTTCATATAAACAGGTAGTTAGGTTACAGCATAACAGCTCCCACCCTGCTTTTATTACTACTACTACTGCATTAGTTAGGATAAAAACCCTTATTGGATTTGAATAGACTACTCCGTAAATAGAGAGAATTGGAATTGCAGATCAGCATCCCATAACAGTTTACACTTTTACAGAAGACTACTGCAAATGAAGAGACAGCAGTATAACCAAACACCGAGATAATCTAATTATTTAAATATACATCACATTTTTAAGGCTAGGGACCAGAATGCAAATTGTCGGTTTTAACTGTTGGCTTTGACTGATTTGTCTCTCTTTGCTGTCATGGAAACCTACATTAAATTAAAGGCAAAGAAACAATGGAAGCTAATTAATGTCCCATGCATCTTCTGTACAGCAGAACTATTGGACAGTTATCTGTAACACTATGGCAGCACCCACAACGTGCTTTTCAAATGAACAGTTAAAAGATTGCTTCTCAAAAAAAAAATGCATTTACATGAAAATATAATCTCTGTAAAAAGAAAGCAGAAGTTTGAAGCACAAGATGGATAGAAGAGACTCCCTCCCTCCTCCTTTCCCACTGTCTCATTTATTTTGAGGGGTGGATTTAAAGGAGAAAAGGCCATTTTGAACTGCCCTTTTATTTAGTCCCTGCAGCCTGGCAGTTTCTCCATTACAGCAAGAACCAGACTGGGCTAAAAGCAACGGCCTGTCAGGTTGTCTTGAGAAGAGATGTCAAGGGTGTGGGCACCAGTAGAGGGAGGAAGCATCAATAAGGTGGTGAAAGGATGTTAAAGAAACAGTTAAGAAAGAAGGATCTCTCCTTATTAAACACTACTTTGTAACTTGCTTTCTTTCATTCATCTACGCACTCTGTTATCTTTGTATTTTACTTCCAGATCTGATTTTTCCTCAAAGACTCAGTGTCTGAAGAGGTGAGAACCACCACATCTTACTTTTCTAGACTAGTTCCTAGAAGAAGGCTCTGCAGGCGTGATGGTACGCATGATGTTTTTATGCTTCTGCTGCAGCTTCAGGTTAAAAATTCAGTATTCACAGAGAATGTGGAATAAGGCAGAGAACAGCATGTGTGAAAGTCCTGTAAGCTTAATTAGGATTTTTTTTTTTATTATTTAATCGGGTTCTCCAAGTACGTAAGACAGGATGTTAAAAGCAATACTTTTTTTCCCCTGGATTAATTAATGGAGAGCTATAGCAATTTTTCTTTACCACTGATTCTAGACCGAGACAAAAAGTGCAGTGTCTTAGTGAAGGAAGTGCTTGTTGGACACTATCATTTGATTTCACTATAACTATAGATCCTCCACTCCCAGGAGTGATGAATAAACAAAACAAAGCATATTCCCAAGGTTAAACTGAATCGCTTCACACATGACTGCCTAAACGGGGGAAAAAAGTGTTTAAGCAGGGAGCGTATGGCTTTCTGCTGACGCACTACTGAACTGCCTGACCATGGCAGTGACGGGACCCCAGGGCCAGCTGCCCCACGCTGCCAGCCTGGCTGGGAGCCTTGGCTGCGGCTCCTGCCCTTTTCTGGGCACGAGGCTGGAAAACACCATGTACAGTGCTGCTCCCAAACCCGACTGCATTTGACAGCTCCACTACTCTGAAGCCACTGATAGCATCCTTAGTTCCTCGTGTCTTATAGCTTAAAACCAGGTTATGCCTGCAAGGATGCAGAAGGTGTTGTTCAGCTAGGGTTCCCTGCCTGAACAGAAGATGGACAACAATTTGAAGGGTCCCATTTTTCTCTTGTCCTTGGGAAAGAGCACAGACAACTCAGCAGACCACAAGAGCCTTGGTGACATGATAAGCTTTCAGATGTCTCCTGAGTAAGAGAGATAAAAGCAAATAAAAATTACTTTCTAGAGCGTGAAATGAAACTGTTCATTAGAACAGTTACAGAATAATGAATAAAGGATGTCATTAAAGCAGGCAATACTTGTCAAAGTTTGTGATAACACTAATTAAAGATATTATTTCATATGAATTGGAGTATCAGCCATTGCCACTAATGCAGTTAATGTGCACATTGCATCAGTTGTACTAAACAGACAGCAAAAGAACGAACCACAGGCAACTCAATATTTGTTGATGTGGCATCCTAAAGCTGGTGTATCAAAACACTATCAAAAAGGTCATAAGATACTCTTGAATTATTTAGAAAAAGAAAAAATAGAAAGAAAAAAAGAAGAGAGACATTAAAAAATTCTCAGTTTATCCAGTCACATTTCAGGAAATGAAACAAACCATTTTAAAGAGTTCATTAGATCTCAGCTGCTTTCATACAACAAAATGGACTGCCAGCCAGACAACTCCAGAGAAGAGTGGGACTGAGAGGAACAGCAGGTGTTCACATATAAACCCTGGATCATCCAGTAAAGCTGTTTAAGGAAGCGAAAATCATGCTACCTGTCATTTATACACGGCTGGTTGTACCAACTGGAAAGAGGGCAACGCTTACCCTTCTCTAAGGAATGATGTACTGTACTATCAAAACTACAGATGTCACCATTCACAAAGTAATGAACAACAGTAATAAGGATAACACCCGAGACCAGCATAACATATTTTATCCCTCTCAAACATCAATATCTCAACATGTAAATTAAGTCTCTGCATTTTTCTACTGCCTTGTGAAGCTTAACTCCTAAAAAACCTTTTAAATGCATATGCCTTGGAATATGCTGTTCTATTTTTATGATATCATTTGATCATTTATCATTTACCAAATTGTTTTCTCTATGAAGGAATATTTTGATTTTGAATGTTATATTCAAATAAAGGATATTTTGCTCACAGAAGTATTTCAAGTGTTCTAGCTCAAGGTGAACAAAATATTTTGGTTATTTTTTCACCATGGTTGCAGAGTTTTCAGCTTCCACAGACACAACAGCATGCACAGAGGGCTGTAGCTCATCTCTTCTCTTCTTTGGAGGGACCTGAGAAACAAAACCTGATTATCTCTTCTGCTTTCTTTATTTTCATTTACCAGTAAAGGAAGTTCAGACCAAGAATCTCACTTTTTGCACCAATATTTGTTACATTTTCTGATTAGATTTTGTACCCACTGAAGGTGAAAAATGTCTCATCCTTTCATCCCACAGTTCACATCCCGCACCAGGCTCATTACCACTTCTGTTTGCATTATTTTCTCCCCCCTCTTCTCCCAACCCATCTGCTGCTGAACCTGTGAAAGCTGTGGTCCAGAAGAAGTGTCACATTTGCTAGCTGCATTTTGCTTACTGGCTTGCCATCAAGACTCACTTCCACCACCTAGGCTTTCTGCAAGGAAGACTTTACCCTCTGCGTCCTGGATAAATTCTAGTTTAGGTAGTTAGAGAGAATTTGACAGGCAGAAGGCATTTTTCCACCTGACCACAACTGTTTTGCAGAAGAATTTAAATAGACATGTTCTTTGTAGCCCATGACATTTCCTCGGTCAGGACATAGTTGTAAAAAGTGCAACATCAATAGAATAGGAACCTTAAATCCTTTATGTGGCATGTACTTATGAAACATGAGAGTTAGTCTCTTCTAATGAGAACTTTACACTGCAAAACTGTCATTAATTTAGAAATAAGATACCATTAATCACTTTCTGAAGTCTTAGTATCAGCTTCTCACTGCACTTTCTAAGTACAATAAATATCATTTTAGTTCAGTAAAATGGAATTAAGTGCACAGTTATGCTGTAAAAATCTGTAGCTGACTTTTAAAATAATGAAAGCTTCGATAAATTTTAATGAACCAAGGGTCCCCTAAGCAGGCAATATTAGAACTGTAATGCATTACAGAACTTCCTGCTTTGGTTCAATCCCACTATTTGCCATTTTAAATCCAGTCTATTTGATACGATTCTTACAATGCATAATTTAAATGAAAATCTTGAGTGTGAGGCAATTATTTGTTTATTTACATTTCTTAAATCTCTGTAGTTAAACTTTTGTCTTCTGTTCTGTCCTTTTGTACATTTGGCAAAAAAAGTCCCCAACTTCTAATAGCTGGCAACATGAAAAATAGTCTTGGAATTCTAGCAGAAGTAAAAAGGAAAGATCTGACTGGAAGAGCTAACCTCTTACCTGAACCACAAGACGTTACTTCAGTTATCACTATTTTCATATTCCTGGCTTGTTCCACAGTGTTGGGTTTTTTTTGTTTTTAATATTGGTGCCCTGACTTTTACATCAACCTGTTATAAATAAAAAGGAATTCACCTATGTGTTTCATCTCTGTTTTGAACTAAAAATATCATTGCTAAGACCTCATATATATTCTGAAGTAAACTAGCAGGAATAATTTCCAAGCCATATTACACCACCAGTAGTCTCCAAGAATAACATTTTTCTGACTAGGTGTAGATTTGTAGGATCTGTTCAGTATCAAAGTTTTGCAGTGAAAGTATTAAGCACTTATTTTTATTCTGTAACAATCACCTACTTTGCATTCACTCTCTGGATGTCTATGGACGATTTTACAAGTACATTCAAGACAGTTTTGCAGTCTGATGGCTGTCCCACAGTTGTAGAGCTTTGTTAATGCAGTGCTGAGCTGCATCTTATACAGTCTACCTTTAGCAGAGCTTTCAGTACAGGCTAACTGCAGTCCCAGTTTCCATTGCATAGGTAAGAATTGCTCATGCCTGCCTGAAAACAGTAGATTTGCATTATGAACCCATTACTCTGTCACTGACTATGAGAACCACTTTACCTACAGGACCTTCGTTATCAGTTTAATTACACGCTCTTGCTATCATGTTTGGCATTCACAACCTTTAAAGCAGAGAATGAAAAAAAAAAAAAAAAAGAAGAAAAAAGGCACTGCTTGCCTAAATTGGCAATTGAGGAGTCTGGAGCAATGTCTAAGGGCTTTTCTTCTTTCTTTCCCTTCTCATTAGGCTGAGAGCGCTAAAATACTGCTCCCCTGAATGCTCACCTGAGAACACCCCTGCCACAGCACAGGAGCTATTCTTCTGGCCAAAAAGGAACAATACTCATCCCTCTCACAATGTGCAGGGAATTACTGTGACTATCTACACCACAGAACTGAGACATGGCCATGGCTAACCCCAAGCTCATGAGGGTCTGCTCTGGATAGCAGCTGTCCCCTTGTGAAAGCAGAATGAGGCTATAACAGTGAATGCAAACAAGGAACTTGACTGAAACTAAACACCCTTAAAGCAAAAGGGATTATTTTTCCCAGAAGTTTGATGATTATTTGTATTTATAATAAAAGTCCTCTTGCAGTGAAAGCTTTGTGTGAGAAAAGTTTCTTACGGGTCAGCAAATACAGTCTCTGTCTCTGTAAGAATGATGCAGAAGACAGGCTCCTAAGAAACATCCCAGGATGCAATGAGACATACATGAGATGAAATACCTGTTGCAGCAGTTATTAATACAAAAAAGATCAAAACTCAAACTATGTCAAAGGCCAGTTCTTGCTTTTATGAGGAACATATTAAAGTCCAAAGATATATATTTCAAGGTGACATTAATTTCTCACAGGAAACAATTAGTCACCAAAAAAAAATTCAATATAGGCTGACTTAAGACAGTTTTCCAATACTGGCAGTTAGTTTATTAGTGTATTAATATCAGTACAAAAATAAATAACTCTTGGATTATGCATTCATCAGTCATTGAAGATGTTACAGCTAACATTCATTTAGCACAAGCATCCAGAGGCTACCAACTGGCAATGTTGAATCCAATGCAATTTCCACAGTCAGAAATATCATCTTGAATATTTACAACTCGAGACAAATTTTTCCTATATTCTCTTCTTCCAATTATCTTACCCTTCCTGCTGCTTCATCACCTTTTCCTGGCCTTCTTCCTCCATCATTATCTCTTCTACAGCTCTAGAGAACAGACATTTTTTTTTCGATCTTAGATATAAAACTTCTATATCTTTACCTATTCCAGATTTACATTAATGCAGCAATTAACTGATCTAGCTATTTAAGGAAAGTACTAATCCTTTGCTCCCTCTTTAGCAAAATAATTCACCCATCTATGCTCTGTGCAAGACACCAAAGACATCTTTCTCCCTCGATTTACAATCTCTTCTTGCCTGGAAAGGAATCTTAGAGCCCATCAGATATCTAGAATGGTCCAGGATTACATGGCCTGGGGTTCATGACCTCAGTTAAATTCACAAAAGAAGTAAGAAACGTATATTGTATCAATAAGCATGTCAGTGGCTGAAGCACCGAGACCAAATGCCACAGAAAAATCTGTGCCTGGACTATTAAACTGTCAGCCTCAAAAAACAGGGTGATGGCACGCAAGCTGCCTACTGGGAGCAACCTGGCTGCACCTGAGGCTTCTCTAGGATAACGCTCATGCCCTAGCCAACAGCTAGGCTAGGACAGGGTCTAAAAATATATAGCAGTATCGAAGATTGAGTTCAAGAGTCTAGGAAAAATATCCAGATTTAAATTACTAGCATAGATGTAGCCAAATAGGGCAATGTCATAGCCTTTCTTCACATAAACCCAGCAACTGGCTAATAACCAAAGTGAGCACTACTCTCCAGGAAAACTGAATGTTTGTCAGGATGTGTTGTTTCATGACCTTTTGGTGATTCACCATGTCAGGATCTGTTGTTTCATGACCTTTTGGTGATTCACCACATACTATTAAGATAGACATCATTACAGCCTGACTTTCCTTTTCAGCAGGACTCCTTGCTGCTGAAGAGGCAACCAGGCTTCCTGCAAACACCCAACCTGTGTCCTAGCATGAAGCACCACAAGTCCCCTGCTCCCTTCCAAAAATATCACGTAATTTTTCTTTTAGATCACGGACTTTACTCGCAGCCTTTAGTCTCATGAAGCTCAGAAAGCTGGTCATATTAGATATCAGAAAAGAAATTGTCCATCCTTTATCAAATACGTTCACTCTAGCCTAGGCCTACTATATCAAGGCAAGTTACACAACACTGCAGCCACTAAGCCAACTCACCTCAGACCAACTTAAACCACCTCCTCTTGGTGCTTGGGGTCTCTGATGAGTAATTGATGCTCCTTGATTGCCTATTTTCCACTCCACCCATCATTATAACACTTGACCAGGTGTTCTTGCTTCCCTGAGTTTGTAGGTTTATGCACATTTCTGATGCCAATCTGAGCAGCAGAACCATGCTAAGAGGCAGTCCAAAGTGATGTTTCTCCCAGCCCATTCTAGAAAGGGCACCTTGGCAGAAAAGTGATAATTTTCAATTATGCATGTGTGTACATTAAACAATCCATCCAAGACTTGAAGCTGAACAAATAATTTCTTCTCTCCGGCATTCTTTTTTCTGTCTTTTACCTTCACTTTCTTTTGAAGACAGATTGGGATATTAGGTGAATTCAGAAATGCAGGAACATTTTTGCTACTGTGTGTGTTCTTCACTTGTTCCAGTTTTCACTAGATTTGAAAATTATTACTCTGTCTGGTAGCAGTAATGTACTTCTGTAGATCTGTCATGAAATACATACATTTTCTAGAGACTGATGAGTAGAAAGGAAAATACATCAAAATATAGAGCCACTTGGAGAATGAAGCTAACACTTCTTTATGGGTAGTTAAATATATCAAACATTGTTCTGTCTATAGGAAAATGACCTATAAGCTGACAAAAGTAAATCTTCACCGTTCTTTTTTTGCTGCCTTTGAAATTGTTCTGACAATTTAAAAGGGCTATAACAGCTTTAGCAAAGGCTCTTAAAAATAAGATCACTTCAGCGTTCCAAGAGTTATCAGGATTGATCCAACATTTTTTGAGATTTTTCTGTTCCACATAAGCAGAGAAACCATTTTGATACATGATTCTTTTGCAAAAAAACTTCTGGCTTTTGTAGTAAGCCGTGTCACTTCCAGAGCAGCCAATGGATCTACTTGTGTTTGAAGACAAGTCATGTAATGACAAGTCTAGCCACAGTGGTACATAGGGAGTAACCTGGCTCTTTGCTCAGTCCTAATGCATGTTGTGAGAAAGATATTTAAAATATGGATGCTTTCAGGAACACTATTTACCTTGCCCAGGGGACACCCAGATATGTGGGGAAGGATAAACATGAATAAAATGCTGGATCTTAGTGGGGCACGTTGTAGTCTCAAGGTGGGACTGTTAGCAGCTGACATTTGTACAGCTTATTTATCTATGCTTGAAATACACAACATACAAAAGGTCTGATAAAAAACAGGACTGCTTCATTTTAAGAACAAATCTCTATTATCAGAAATGCCTCTAACAGTGATAAAGCTGGCTACAAGGCTCACATATCTTTAAGCATTTATTCAATTTCATTTCTAAAATGAAGGTTATAAATCAACCCCAAGCCCTTCCTGAAAAACCCTGTTATTCTGCAAGCTATTATGAGCATTTACAGAAGAATGATTCTTTTCTGTGTCAGATGTTATGAAAGAGAGTTCATACTTCAAATAATATGATTTATAAGTTGAGATTGTGAAGCTAAATTTAATAAAGCTCAGAGGAGATACATGAGCTTCAAAAAGCTTTTTAATATAGATCTTTTGGAGTTGAGAAGCTACACTTGTTTTATATTAGCTGTTTTGTATTCTTGTGTATGCTGGGCTTACTGATGGATGCCAGCAGAATTACTCACTACAGAAGGTTTGCCTTCTTTCTGCTTCTCTTTCTCTCCACCAGAATTTAACCGGTGACAGATTGCTTACGCATATCTCATGACTTCTTTGTGCAGTTATCATGCATAACTAAAGGGATTTCCAGCCTTCGTGTTTGTTTCTTGAGTTGCCAACTTTTCTTTTTGATGATGCAATTCCTCAAAGCAAGATTAATGTGCTTGGTTAGTATTCCCTTTGGTTCAAGGAACTGTTGTGAGATTTACAAATATACTAATTTTATTTTGAAAGTCCAGATGATTGACTTTTGAAAATCAGCTGTTCTGGTCAGGGACAGTTCCCACAAACGCATTAAAATGTTGTCATGAGCAGAATTTCCTCCCAATATGCTTTTCAATATGGATTTGGGATTTGACATTTTGAACTAAAATAAGTAAGATTTTATTTCAATTCATCCAAAACTGTGTCCCATAACATCCTTATAGGGCAGCTCAGAAAGTGTGGGCTGGATGAGTGGACAGTGAGGTGGATTGAGAACTGGCTGAATGGCAGAGCTCAGAGGGTTGTCATCAGCGGCACTGAGCCTAGTTGGAGGCCAGTAACTAGTGGTGTCCCCCAGGGGTCAGTACTCAGCCCAGTCTTATTCAACTTCTTCAGGAATGACCTGGATGAAAAGATAGACTGTACCCTCAGTAAGTTTGCTGATGACACAAAGCTGGGAGGAAAGGCAGATATACTAGAAGGATGTGCTGCCATTCAGCGAGACCTGGACAGGCTGGAGAGTTGGGCGCAGAGGAACCTGATGAAGTTCAACAAGGGAAAGTGCAGGGTCCTGCACCTGGGGAGGAACAACCCCACGTACCGGTACAGGCTTGGGGAGGACCTGCTGGAGAGCAGCTCTGCGGAGAGGGACCTGGGTGTCCTGGTGGATGACAGGTTGACCATGAGCCAGCAGTGTGCCCTGGCTGCCAAGAAGACCAATGGGATTCTGGGGTGCATTAAGAAGAGTGTGGCCAGCAGGTCGAGGGAGGTTCTCCTCCCCACCTACTCTGTCCTAGTGAGGCCCCTTCTGGAGTGCTGTGTCCAGTTCTGGGCTCCCCACTTCAAGAAAGATGAGGAACTACCGGAGAGAGTCCAGCGGAGGGCTACCAGGATGATGAGGGAAGCAGAGCGTCTCTCCTATGAGGAAAGGCTGAGGGAGCTGGGCTTCTTTAGCCTGAAGAAGAGAAGGCTGAGTGGGGACCTCATAAATTCTTATAAAGGGTGGGTGTCAAGACGAAGGGGCCAGACTCTTCAGTGATGCCCAGCGACAGGACAAGGGGCAATGGGCACAAACTGAAGCATAAGAAGTTCCACCTGAACACGAGGAAGAACTTCTTTACTTTGAGGGTGATGGAGCACTGTAACAGGTTGCCCAGAGAGGTTGTGGATTCTCCTTCTCTGGAGGTATTCAAAACCCACCTGGATGAGGTCCTGTGCAGCCTGCTCTAGGTGACCCTGCTTCGGCAAGGGGGTTGGACTAGATGACCCACAGAGGTCCCTTCCAAATTCTACTGTTCTGTGATGCTGTGATTCTGTGACAAGCGATAAACTATATTTTGATAACACTAAAGTGCTTCTTACAGAAAATGATACTTCGAAAAAAATGCAAGCATTTTGATACTAAAATTCCCTAAATTTTTCACCATGTTTATCCCTTCCAGACAGAAGAATGGCAAATCAGACCTAGGCTACATACCTAAGCTTAAATCTTGATTCATATAACTTGGGGTTGGGGTGGGGGGGCACAAATCAAGTGAAAAGGACAATGCACCCAAAAGAAGTATCTAATCTCCCTTTCAAATCAATGGAGAAATGTAGATTTTTCTAAGATGTCTGGAGCGTCATCCAGACTGGTCCAGGCAGCTAATTTTCACTGAGATTGCAAGGGGCAAAGAAGATAGATACATTTATATCAACAAATCTCTTGTCGCTATCACCACTTTTTCTGTGTCAGACAAGTAGTCAGCTCATCTGGACAGCAGGAAACATGAGCTCTAGGCTCCCTTCAGCATCAGCAGCCAGATCCCCAATTCTTCACAGACTGCCTGACTGTATAACCATAAGCCCACAAGGTGTTTTGTGCACACACTTTACTACAGTTCCTCATCCAAAGTCTGTTCTCAGTTTTTCTCCAATGACAATCTAATGTAAAAAGGCACAATTAGACCATTTTGGAAAAGCTGCTCACCGCTACTTATCTTAGTCTGAGTCCAGCCTAGAACTGAATTTCTGACTTTGTCTAGGAGGGTTAGTGGTTTTTTAGTTAAGTGAACAGACCGTCACTGCCTGTCTGCTGATGTGGGGCTGCAGCAGAGCTCTCGATGACAGATTGGTACTTACCTTCTCAGAATAATTAATTCTGAATGTCCTTGGGAAAGCAAAGATGGAAACCCTGGCTAAGTAGGGAGATGCCAACTAAATTTATTAGGCTGCTGGGATTTCTGAGTCTTAGTCACCAAAATCTTACCATAAGCAGGATATCTAAAAACTGATATGCACCCTTTGAGAGTGTGATAGAGCCTAGAAAGACACACTAGTCCAAAACAGCCTGGCCAAAAGAAACAACATTTCCACAAGCTGCAGCTGTGTTACTGCCCATACACCGTGACTTAACTATTCCTTGCTACATTAATATTCTGGTTTGTGAAACAAGATAGAATTAGTAGCTCTTGTTACAGCCCATTGCACATTTACAATGCAATTTAAAAAAATGAACAGAAAAAAATCTAACTCAAAAAAATGAAACACAATTCTAGCTGCAATTACTATAGAAGAAATGCAGCTTCAACTGTTTCCTTCCATTAGTATGCAAGGAATTGACTCATCAGAGGAAATCTCATGGATTCCTGCTAGTCATCTAATGTAAGTTATAGCTGCAACGTAAATGTATTTGATGCAAATTATTATTGCAATGCATTAAACAGGCTGCTAATTCGCCAACAATCAATGAAAATGCTGGGTTTTTACGAGATTATTTCTGGGAACATAGAAAATATGTTTAAGGAATATTCCTTTTGTACTTGCAGTGTTCCTTTTTTTATGGTAGTAAATAAACTAAATGTAGCTTCAACTATTAAATAAATGAAAAACAATCAATATGTTGAAGAGCTTCGTATGGCTTAGTGTTCATAGAACAGATGTGACCATTATTCATGGATCACTTGTGATTTTTTATGTTTTACCCCTGTTGCAGTTCAATAACAGCAGTCATTATCTGAAGACAATGTGTAGAACATGTTGAAATTCAGGCAACAGTTGAGATACAGCATTCAGAGGTCTGAAGCATGCTACTGAGTCTGCAAGTGTAGAGAGTCCAGAAATATATCAGAAGCTATTTAAAATTCATTTAGGATTGTGCAAGGCTAAACATAGAAATATATTATGGGCCTGGTACAAAGAATGAGTTATTTGGGGTAGGCTAGATTAATTTTGAAGAGGCTTGGGTTCAAGACTTTCCTTTGCTGTGACAGCCTGGGGTGACATATGGATTCTCCAGTACTTCAGTAGCTCACTCTGGGGTCAGGACTTTGAATCTCTAGACATTTGAATGTGTAATGTTTGAGGCGAACACTTCAGGTGAAAATATTAAGTGTCAATGAAATTGTTTTTGGAAAATTTTCTACAGTTCTAATTGTGTAAGTCTGAGTCCCCAAATCTCAGTAGTCTCTTCTGTGTTTGGAATTTGACTAGAGTCACCCACCTTAAACAGGAAGGATGGAGGTTCCTAGAGCAGGATCTCCTACTCTCATTCAGCCACTCTGGTTATCGTAGTAGATGAAACAAACTGGGGAGCATTTCCAAGCACTCAGGCCAGCTGGCAGGGAGCAGCTCATGCCTCTGCTAGGAGGGCCTTGCTGCTGAAGGGTGCTGGCCACATCACACTGATCTGTGGGACACTGTGACTCTGAAACTATCCCAGGAGCTGTTGGGCAAGGGGCTGGTTGAGTGGGATAGCTGCATGCCAAGGGCCAGTCCAGCTGCATCAGGCAGCACCTGGGAATGTTCCTGGATGCAGTTTCACCTACTAACTTAGCTTTATCTTCACACATTCATCTGGCCCAGAGGAGAAGCAAAGCATGTTGTCTACATGGACATTTCAGTCTGTGAAGCACTGAGATGCTAAGGCTGCAGGGGATGAGTGGCTGCACAAGCAAACTGCATTTCTTCGCAGGACTGTCCCTGAATGTGGGCACTGATTTTAGATCTGGGTGTAAGTCATCAGACTATTCCACGTTCTCCTGTCTCATATCATAGACCTGAAAACTAAGTTTGGTGACAAGGAGACAGGACTGTTGGCTGCTGAGCTGGACCACGGGATTTAATGCAAGTGATAAATTTCAGTCCCCATCTGTGGGCAGTGACATGTCTTTTATCACGGGATCTGATGAGTGGGCAGGCCCGCTCTTGCCTTCCTTCAAAGAAAAACCTCATCTTTCTACCTAATAAGCATTGTAAATAGACCAGTCAACTATTACCATTGTGAGAGACATTCAATATAGAACACTGTTAGTGCACTGGTGCATCTTGAATAGTGTACTTTTTGCCTGAAATTTTGTTAATTCTACAGTACTAAATTTCTCTTGTATTTTCTACATTTCTCATATACACATATAGTATAACATTGGTGTCTTGAGATCTTGTAACAGTATCTCAGACGCACAAGAAAAATAAATTTATTATTTACAATAAAAATCGTCATCACACCCAACACATTTTAAGGTAGTGTTTATTTCAGGTTTGATCTTTGGCATGAAAAAAGAAAACAAGAAAGAATATTCATTCTGCAATTGGAATCTAGCATACTTTTTGTTTCCCAGTAAATATTTGATCTTTGGTCCTTCAGCACTGTTCTGTTTCCTGAAGTATCCTGTAGATTACATTAAGCTATGACTGTTTCTGTACAACATCTAGTTACACAGTGGAACTCTTTCCCACCTCTTCATAAATAAAAAATTTTGTGTGAGTTCAGAAGAGATTAGACAAATGCGTGAAAGAAAAATCCACAGGCTCTTAAGCACAGAGATACCATATCTTTGGTGAAGAAATCCCCAGAATACAGGTTACTAGAATCTTGACAAATATACTGAGAAAGTTTTGTATTACAGTCAAAATAGTTGTATATTTTTCTTTAAGCCTCCAATGGGATATTAGGTTAGTTCAAGTATGACCATTCAGATCAAGTGGAGAGCACTTGAGACATATATATGTGATTAGGTCCTTTTTGAATGCATTTTGAAATCAAATCCTTTGCTTGTATAAGTGGATACAATTACGCTAAAGCTGTGTTAACGCAAGCCAGAAAATAATGTGGCTTTTAGTTCGTGAAAGATGCTAAGCCTGCAACAATAAATTTTTCACCTGCACAGGTCAAGAGTGAGCTGAAGGATGGGCAAAAGACAGCAGGTTTGGCATTGACCTCTGGTAAGTCAGCTAGAACTCAGAAAACAGAAGGTCTGTTTGCACTGTGACCATCTGCAACCAATCAAGCTAATCGTGAACTGAACAATTTTCATATCACAATGTTTTATGTCCCCTTTTTTATAATTACAGGGGTCATTTTTAGATAAGGGAGAAAAAGTCTGCATCCCATTACTGCTATCACTACATAAAAGCCAGCAAATATTTTAAGTTGGTGGTTTAGTTGAAGCTGGTCATTACTTGACCAACATGTTCTCAATACTCCTATGTGACCAAGGTATGCAGTGGCTAACACTGGGAAGATAAGAGAAATTCCAGATGACAAAAAGATGTTTTTCTGTTGTTCCATGTCAACCATATTTTAAGAGTAACTGTGTTTTGGATTTTCTCTGAATCAACTAAAAAAATTTTTAACTGAATGGTTGGCTTTGATATTCCACAGCCTTATAACAGATGTTTAGTCCAGGTATTATTAAAAAGAAATGATGAAGCTGGACAGAACAACACATTTCTGTACACTGTTGTAACAATCTGGAGACCAACAAACCAGAAATGCAAAGGTGAATGTGATGTTTAAATATTCCAATGCAAAAGGGCATCTCTTAATGAAAAATAAATACATGAAAAATAAGACCATTTACAAGTGTTAAATATCTTTTAAAAAGAGATCATCAAAATTTTTTTTTTGTATTTTTCAGCTTTCCAGCCTTCCATAGCCTGAACTGATTCATCAACAAGTAGAAAACAAGAGGTCCTTGACAGAATTTTAAAAGTTTGCTTACCATAGATTGACTAGGAAGGGATGCTCCAGGCCTTGCATTATCTGTAGCTCCCGAAAAACATTTCGAACTTCATCTCTCTCAATGCATTTCTGTTTATTCATATATTTCATGGCATACATTTTCTTGGTGTCTCTCTTCTGTACAATGCACACCTAATTGCCAGCAAAGTAAAAGAAAAAGGTTGACACCTACAGAAAGGAAACTCAGTTGTGGCTGAAAAAAAGGAGCTTTTCATGATATTTCAATAATCCAGGTCCCGATACTATAACCTAAGAACACCTTCAGAAAGTCCACATTACACCAAAGCAGGATTCTTAGTAATAGATTGTGATTAATAAATTAACAAAAGAACATCCCACCCCTGCATAAGCAGAAATGAGGACCAAGAAAAGTGGCATAACTTTCAGAAGTTACAGGGTAAAGCTGGGAGGAATACACTCCAATTGTTCAAATCACATACGATTTCATTAGTCACAGAAATTACTTTCTCCTACCTAGGAAAACGCACAATCATTGTCCTCATTCCCACAAGTCAATACGCACATCTTGATTACTGCATCACAAACAAAGCCTATGTTCATAAAGCTCAATATTTCATCTAAATACCAGAATTATGCTCCCTTAATTATTGCTGAAAAGAAAAAGAATTTTTGTGCAGAGATTCATCATAATATTTTTGAAGTCACAATTGACCATTACAATGATTTAGTGTCTGGCAATAAATTTCTTTGCTTTGACTTTGTTTTCTTTTTTTGAAAAAAGTTAAATAATTTTCTATGGAAGAAAATCTTAGTCAAGAGAACTCCTGTGTAAGGCCTGGATTGTTTTCTGTCTTGTCAGTTGGGCTTGTGAATGAAGCTGGAGAGTGTCACCAGTATCACATGTAAGAACCATCATTTAAAATATGATTTCTGTCAACACAGAAATATAAGCTTGTTTGGTGTCTCATCCCCAAAGCTGGTGTAAATCTTGTCTTCATAACAGCCCTACATAGACACATAGAGCAAAATTTTATCTTCATCAGACTTCCACTCTGAAAGGTTTTTCCTGTTCATTGATCAGGACTTTTTAAAGTGACAATCCTAGGGTGTCTTCACAGTCAAGGGAATACTAGTTGAAAATAATATTTGGGTGCAATATTTATATTACTGGTACAGCCATAGGCTCCAATCAGTATTTTTCATCATCAGGATGCATACAGACTATGTACTGGAAGCATCTGGTTTAGATATCACAACTCTGTAGTGACTAAATTCAAAGGTATTCTGGATTTACTTGTTGTGGGCACAATTATTGTATATAGGTTTATGTACATACACGCATGTACACACACACTCTCCCATGTGATACACACACAAAATTATAGTCTATGCACATCATATACGCACATAAATTAGTGCTCAGAGATCAGATTACAACATGGTGCTAACCAAAAATAAATCCTTTGGTTTTGAGTTGTGTTTTAAGGAACTTGCTTGAAAATTCAGAAATGCTCTGGAGAAGCTGAGACAGCTTCCCACAGCTGAAACTTCTGCCATCTGGATTCTGGACCTGGTGACGAACCAGCAGCACCAGGATGAGGACCCTAGAGAGACCTACTGTGTGGTCACTTGTTTCTTAATCACTGAGGAAAGGCTCCAGGAGCATACCAGCAACATATTTTACTTTCCCTACCTTTTCCCAGTCCCTCCAAGAGGAACTGGGCCAAATCACATTTGTTTTTCTGCAACTCTTTTTCCGTGAAGTGTATCCTTGAGCTCAAATCTCTAAAGAGAGGAGTTAATAGAGTACTTTTAACCTATAATGATAAGGAATGATTAAGCAGAGTTTCTAATTACCTTTCCTTATATCAGGAGATGTTCTGCTAATTAAGTAAAACATGGATGGTAATGTTTTGTCTTGAGCCCATCAATGTTGCACAGTGGTGAGGACTGAAGATTTGTTTCATGTTCCTCCTTGGGCAGTTATGGAAAGTCTGTTGGTGATGTCCTTACGAAAACTAAAGGTTCACACGTATGTGGAAAGAACCCAGGCTGTGAAACAATGGGGAATTAGGGTTGGTCTTTTGGGGGAAGAAGAGGTAGCAGGTGAGGCTGAACGGAAATGGACGGATAGAAATGAATTGTTCAAGATTCCACAGTTTCTTCAAAAGTATAAGCAGAATTTGCAGGGGCAATTCTTGACGTCCTGTCTGAAATTATGAGGACACTCCAATGCAGTGAATCACATTATAAAGTATAACATTAATGGATTTCAGCTCAGAACCCAAGTCCAGAAGATGACAATCCATTCGCTTACATGAATTAGTAGCACACTTTTCGTATGAAACTTCACCAAGAGTGAAGTGTTTGCAGAAGTCTCCTATTCCATTAGAGAAAAAGCCTCCCTATTGAACCATTGACTAGTGAGACTGCTGAGAGAATGGGGTTTTACTCGGCTGAGAGTTGCAGGTTTGACCAAGGAGGCAAACTAGGATCATTTACAGCACCTAAATATGTAAAGTAAACAGGTCTTGAAACACTGCTGTGACTCCAGAAGGCACTCGGTTCTCTTACCTGCCAGTAAAGACAAGGGTATTCAGCACAGCTGAAATAGACCTTCTGTTGTTAGTAGGAGCTTGCCTAGCATACAGCTTTCAAGCAGAATGATAGTAAACATTGTCTAGCAATGTGTACCTCCACACATCTTTTAACATGGCTTCAAAATCATAGAATCATAGAATCATAGAAAGTTTTGCGTTGGAAGAGACCCCTAGAGGTCATCTAGTCCAACCCCCCCGCAGCAAGCAGGGACACCCCTAACTAGATCAGGTTGCTCAGAGCCCTGTCCAACCTGGTCTTGAATGTTTCCAGGG
>Ga0065711_1036689_pt1 | contig 20707 bp, 6 predicted proteins | sample Hoacrofraction12_FD_59098 | JGI IMG/M metagenome (GOLD analysis project Ga0065711, IMG submission 59098) | Hoatzin crop microbial communities from Cojedes, Venezuela - Epithelial fraction 12 v2 (version 2) | ecosystem: Host-associated > Birds > Digestive system > Esophagus > Crop | place...
TGCCCAGGGAGGTTGTGAAGTCTCCTTCTCTGGAGATATTCAAGACCCGCCTGGACAAGGTCCTGTGCAGCCTGCTGTAGGTGACCCTGCTTCGTCAGGGTGGTTGCACTAGATGACCCACAGAAGTCCCTTCCAACCCCTACCATTCTGTGATTCTTTGATAGAAGTAGTAGTCAATATTAAAACCTGACATAACCTGATTTATATCAGTGGTCTCCATTTAGGACAAGCTGGTACATGCCAGAACACCTACAAAGCAAACTGAAAAGTCCAGTCACTATGGTAATGTTGGATGGGCAAATTGACTCTGATGGTAGGATGACTCAGTTTTTTCCCTCTCTGAGTCTGTCACGAAGTTCTGGCTAGACCCTGAATTGCAAACAGAATTTAGACATAACCTAACCCATACCGAGTAATGGGGATCTGCTAATGCTGGATAACTCTGGCCTAGATTCATTACAGAGCTTTCAAGAGAGGTTTCACATCTTTGGATGTTGCTTTGGCTAGCTGGAGGTAGTAAGAGGACATACACAGCCTAACAACATATAACTGGGCAACCAGAACATCAAACAGGCCACCAGTAGAGGAAACACTTCTGAAAACAATAATAAACAGCTTTCTGTGGCTTGTCAGGCTTAGAAAAATAAAAAAAAAGCCTCATGAAAGCAGAGGATCACCTTCAGCTGGGAGAAGCAAATGAAGGCAGGATTGGAAGTCGTTTCTATGGGTCAGAAATCAGTGCCTTCCAGGCCTCTGAAACCCTAGCTGTGGATCAATGCTAGTCTCAGGAATTAAATCCCTGATGACTTTTAATGGCTAAAAACATCAAATAACTTGATTTTATCCAGTTTTTATTTAAAAAAGAAGTCTTCCACTGCCCCCCTACACTCTAGGGGAAAGACATAGTTGGACAAGGTTACTGGTTAAGCACAAAAGGAAGAAGGAGAGCACCTCATTTTTCCCTTGGTATCGAGTGACCTGAGAGCTTGTATCTCCTTGGGTGGCAACATCGCCACAGCCCCCCTCTGGGGATTAGTAAACAGTCTGAGTTACTGCAAGGAGCAGGCAAACACTTTCCAGAAGGAGAAGAGAAAGCGCTGCCAGAGCATAAGGACCCCCCATGCTGGGATATTATGCCTATTCCAGGCTTAAGTAATCAAAATGCCTTCAGCAGCCATTGCTCAAGCAGTGCATGTCCTCCACTCTCCCTCCCAGAAGGCTTTAAGAGATATTAATTGAGTCATTTGTTTGTAAACTAAAGTGTATGGATAGCATGGGATTAGGATGTGTACTTAATGGTGGGTAAATGTCAAGATATATTCGCTTTAGGTAGATTAAATTTCATTCGTTTTTTTCACTGCAGTAAGTTATGCAGCTTTAGAGAAGTAACAATTGTTATGGATGCCGCATCAGGTATCCAGCCATTTAAAAACTGCGCAATGTTTGCAATTTGCAATCCCAATGTACATTGACCTAGCCCTATGATTTAAGAGCTAGGCCTTAATTGTCTTCTAGCCATTACTCTTAAAATGCAGAAACCCTTTCTTTCTTACACCCATTTACACTCTCTCTTTTTGCTTTCTTAGCAACAGTGTCCTAGTGCCTGAGGTCATAATTTGTACAGTGCAGAGCTGCTACTCTGGAAAACAAAACCAAAAGTTACTGCACATAAAAAAAATAGGGCTTCAAAGGAAAAAAAACCCTATTTATTAGACAACTTTTAATAGTAACGAAACTGGGAGACAGGATTCGTAAGCTCAGCTGGCTGTTCTGTGTCCCATACCAGTGGGTATATGCAGCACTAGTCTGACTGGCGAGAGCTTTGATGGCTGTCACATACCTCAGGAGTATTCGCCGTAGGAGGTGATGCCAAATAGAAATGCTCTTACCCTTTCAGCCCCACCAGGAAATCCATAGCTGCATGCAGCCACCACTTTGATCTTAGGGAAATCATTATAAGGTTGGACTTGATCATCTCAGAGATCTTTTCCAACCTTAATGATTCTGTGATTCAAGGATCTCTAATTTACTTGGTTTGAGCTGAAAGAAGGCAAGAAGGCAGAACTGTACAGGCCATTGCGACAGACAGCCTCTTCACGGACCACTGTCAAGGCTGTGTGCCTCAGCAGGCTCTAGCACACACCTTTTCACGAGGAATCAGCCTTCGCTTCACTGCCACACACACTCCAGCTCTCCCAAGCAGAGCTCTTTCTCAAACTGTAAGCATAGTGGCACTGTCGATACCACATTTCTCACGATCTTTTTCAGTCCTTGCATTTGAGGCACGCACTGAATCTGCCCCAGGGCACATGGAAAATCAGAAAACTAGATTTATGGTATTTCCCTACTGGCACGCTTCTATAATGTTAAACCACTCTATTCCTCAGTCTACCTATGCTGCACAGAGGGAGTATAAAGCTTAATTAATTTATGTTTGTAGAGTGTGAGCTTCTCAAAAGGAAGACACAGCGTAAGTAGAAATTGCTCCTGTTAAATCAGGTATTGGGGGAAATGATCACACATTGTGGACTGAAGCTTGCTCCTCTGTTCTTTAAGCAGCGAGAGCACAGTCAGCAATGTCAATGGGAACTGCATTCCTCATCATACATTAGTTTATTCATAAAGTTCAAGTCAAAACAAATTCTCCTGGCACCTGTTCTGGCACTTTTTGTTGCAAACCTGAGCTGGGGACAGGATTCACTCTTTATAAGTGCAGACATTTCCTGGGTACTATGTGTGGTCTCTGTGGGGGACGAATCAGTTGTCACAGGTACCTTCTGTTTACAATCCCACCGACTGGAACTGGTGTCTGCTACAAAAAGACAATCTCGTGTTGAAAGCAAAGTACTTAGGAGAAGATCCTGGCTAAAGTGATGAAAGTACTTTGAGGGAAAAAAAAAAAACAAACAACAGACCAAAGGGAAGGAAGAGAATGAACCAGAAAAATAAATCTCAATATTAGCGGGAAAAGAATTAAAACTTTTATAAAGATAAGTGAATTGTTTATGTAAATAATTTTAAAATTAGTTTTCACAGTCTGGTAATTTGCCTCAACTGCCAGGTATGCACAGTTATTTTTCATGTTCGTTAATGCTATAATGTTATCTCAAGTAAACTAAGTACCAAAAAAAAAAAAAAGTATATGAATTCCCAGTCGTAATCCCTGATTTCTTGTTTGAGCTGAAACTAATCACTTCACCTTCCTACACAATACAAAATAATACGATGGGTCTGTTTAGAGTGATGTTATGAGAATCACCCAATATTTTGCATCACTTCAGCAGAGGCTGTCACTCTTCATGTATGGCATTACCGCAGAAAGCACAAAGGTGAGATCCTAAGTGTAAATCTTATTAGTTACACTGTTAATGGTGTGAAAGTGCAGTGAGGGTAAGTGAGGGCAATGATTATTTTGTGCTTTGTCACTGTGCAACTTCATGTATCATTGCTTCCTTTATCAGAGCATATCTCACTCACAGAAAGGAGTTCCAAGCAAACATGAAAGATAACAAGCAAGAATGAAAATGAATGAGGAATATAACACCATTGTTTTCTTTCTCAGCTGCCACCACCTCTCAGAATAACATTCAGCTCACTTCAGTTTTATATCATCATTTTTTTTCCCTTCCCTTTTTCACTTCAGACTTAGGTTGTATCTTGGGCCTGAGTTGCAACGCTTTGGCATTCTGTCAAAACATTAGGATAAAGAAACCACAAAGCAGTAGCTTCACTTAGACCGACTGGACATCTCTTCTACGGTTGCTAGGCAGAGAGAGAGAATGTGTGCGTGTCTGTCTGCATGTATGTGTGTACATGTAATGATGATGCCAGCCAAAAAAGTCTGTGACCTTACGAGCCACATAAACCTAGAAGCCACAGATATTGTTAAGAAAGCTAAATGGCTGCAAAGGCAGGGCGAGAACCACCACAAAACCTCAGGAAATCATATTGCTTAAGTTCATATCCCATATATGACCACCACCTAACCTTTCACTCCTGAAGCTTATGTTGCTGCTCTGTATTATAAAACAATAATATAATGCACATAAAACAATAATATAATTCATATATTCATATAAAACAATAATATAATGCATCTGTCATATAATGCAGACCAGTGCATGAAGTAGGAAGCCTGTCAAACTCTGGTTCACCTTTCTCAAGTTTCACAATGAATTTTTACTTAGTCTATCCAGACCCTACAGATTACTTTGCAGACTGTTCCTTTCAGCATAGTCGTCTGAGCAAATTTTAAAGACATGCCACAGAAATTCCCCTTGAGGTGCATTTTGAAAAGATTTATCAAAGTTGCACTGTCTTGAGATACAACTGGAGTATTTTCTATTTGGGATTGGAGAGATGTTTCAAGTTTCCTTGAGACACATATTGTTTTCCATTCCTCATTTCCTCACAGCTTAAAATGCCTGTACATATAAAGACCAATTCTTGGTGATAGCTTCAGAGAAATGGTCTAATTGGAGGAAATTTATGGATTTCTGGAACTAAAGGAGTGTTATAAAGCCCCAGGGAAATGGCTCCAACTTCCTCTCCCCCACCAAAAAATCCCCTAGGGGTGTTAGAGTTTTTTTCTCAATGGCTCACCTACCTTGATGGATGAGTGCAGCATAATCAACAAGTTACAGAAAAACTGGGAGGGGCTTTCATTATAAATATAAAAATTACCAAAGTAAGCACAAGAGTTAGTTTAAATAAGGAAAGCATCTATGTAGCAGTGTGGGAATTAAGGGATAACCCTTCTGATACTGTTTTATTTTTTGTGCTCTGTCAGCTACAACACTATTAGCGTATTTGGAGAAGTAAAGAAAACCTAGTGCTTTAAACAGAAAGATTTGCATGCACTTATGAAAATGCAGCACTGCCAAAGCATTCCTGTAAACTAATTGAATGAATGCACTGTTGCTGTATGGGAATAGCAAACAGTAGGACCTGATTCTTATAGAAATGCTATGGTATCATGTTTCTGGAGTATAATTATTTATCACTTGCCCTTCCGAAAAAAAGGAAAGCAAGACAATAAAGAAGAGAGAAAAAAATCCAAACAGCTAATGCAAAACCACTTCTACTGAAGTGCCCTAAAGCAGCCAAAGCATTCAGCAGCCAGCCAGATCATTTCATTTCCTCTTACAGAAATCACTCCAGGGTTTTTACAAAACAATGCAAACAGTGAATATATAATTGTGCAACATTGTTTTAAAATTAAGGAAATTCAACAGTACAACAGATGAATGGCTACAACATTAATGTGTGGGTTTTTCAGCTTGCTTTTTTTTTGTTTGCAAGCTGGTATCCAGTATTCAAATATTTTCCTCTCTCTTACTATAGGGGTCTACACTCTAATGAACAGAGTGTTTTCAGAAAGGAAGAAGATAACCACATTTTCAAGGAAAACATTTCCTGAGTGTTCTAATAAAAGCAATGGAAAGGTTTGCAAATAGGGGTGAAAGAAGGAATAAATCCACTCTTTGGTGTAATTGATATTAAGTTTTTCCATATTTAAGATCATTAACAATTTTTCAATATATCACCTGTGCTATAAAAGGGAAGGCAATGGATTTGGAAAGAAGACGGGCAGCTGTGAAGAGGACACTATGGACTGAAAGCAAAGGACATGTAGCTTAGACACTAAGAAAAAAAAAACAATTTTCCAAGAGTAAGGATAATGATGGACTGAAAAGATTACATTAAAAAAGACTGTTATTTTCCACCACTGGAAGTTTTTAAAAAAATGTGTATAAAATATTTATCAGGAAGGGTTTATAGACAGGTGAATCTGTCTTTTGGCAGACAGCTTTCTTGATTGGGTAATCTTCTCTGTCTTCTGTCAGAGAAAACTAAGAAGATACGAAAATACAAGAAAAGAGAGACAGGCAGAGAGAAAGCCATTTTAGCTTAATAAACATTCATATATTGTTCTGAATCACTGCCCTTAAAGATGTCTTGTCCATATCACATGACTCAGAATCTTCTTCAGAATTTCTCTGGGTAAAATTTAAACCGATGTGCTGAATCACGGGTGCTGTAACAGCGAAAAAAAGCTTTCATGTGCGATTCAAGAGATCAACATCCTATTCCTGAATGCTGTCCATGACCCAAAAGGTGATTCTGGTCATGACACTCCACTTGACCCTGTCTCACTTTCAGAGTCCATAAAATAATATTTACTTTCTTGTTCAAGTGCTTCTAGATCTATTGGTACAAATCTCTAGTCAGAGCTACATATTGCTATTATTATTGGTGTATTGCTATTACGAACATTCATATTATTTGTTATAACCTGTCTTGTCTGACACAACTTTTAAATCCAGCTAATCAAATAACTTTTAAAACTGCACACCCGTGATGAAGGTTTCTATTTGTCATTGTCTGATATTAAGACAATGTGAAAACATAACCATAATGCAGCTGACAGTTTAAGGATTTTATCTCTGTTTTTAACTTAGCCTCAGCAGAAATACCTAACTTCCCCTACACATGCATTGGCCCAATAATTAAAATATGTCTAAAAACTCAAAGCAATACAGAAGTCATACACATGTCATTTAATGATGGAACTCTTGAATGAACATATATCTTTGAACAACTCCATCTTCTGGGCATTCACTCAACAACACTTCCACTACCAGGAAAATAATCAGTGCTAGCAAATACACCAAGGGACTAAAACTCAATCACCTGTTAAATTACACAAATACTCCCTGGCATACATTTATTCCTGGCCCGCTAGGCCTCTCCCAAACTATATTTCAGACAAGATTTAGGAGTTATCAGTATTCTCCACAGGCAATTTGCCTGCACTCACCTTCCTTTGTAGACTAGCAAATTCTAATAATATGGACATGGGTGACCCCATGACAGTTGACCCCATTAGCATCAACAGTCTCAGGCACATTTAATTTCCCAGCTCAAATCTTGCCAAGCAGCTCTTACGCTAAATAAACTAATTTTTATTCTAGCTTGAGCCAAAAACAAAGTGAATGGTTTCTTTTAATAAAAGTTTACTGCAGCTAATTGGCTGCAATTTTACATCTTAAATCTATTGGTTGTGTCCTTTAACTAAATGACAGCTTGATGTGCAAAGATTTAGGAACCCCTCATCTTACTACTAAATATGTATAACTTCCTCCTATTTGAGCTATACACACACAACCTTACAATCTTTGTTAAGGCATTCCAATCACGTGATCTATTTTACAAGACCTACTGGTTTTTAAATACCTATGTTTACAGCAAATTTCATCAATTCAGAAAACTGTAGCTGGCTTACCTTTAGTACGGAAGTTTCCTTTCCAGTGCTAGAAGGAAACTCACAAAAAAAAGTCAGAATCACTCTTGTTTCTTCAGGAAGGTGTATCCCTTTTAAGGATCATAAACTCTATCACTTTTAATGATTAAAAGTTGACTGCACATGGCCCAGCCTAGTGGAAAATCTGCTTTATTATTCTACCAGCATATCACAGAATCATAGAATCATAGGTTGGAAAACAACTCCAAGATCATCAAGTCCAACCATCAAAGGATCACCATATCTCGCAGTCAGGTAAAATTTCAGCTTTGTAATTTAGACGTTTTGGTTACTTAATCTTGGGGCTACTCATCTGTAGCGCAAGGTGACCTTTAACAAAAGATTGTCCTTCCATGGTAGTCAGATGTAAGTGGGCTTAAAAAGCAGATGAGTGTGGTCTTCATGAACTGAAGATGTAGTCGTTTGCCTCTTATTCAAATGACAAGTATACAGATTAATAACTAATGTATTATTAATATGTATTTATTTCCTCTGCTGTATCCAGTTTTATAGCAGGATGCATAATTAATGTACTATTTTAATCATGCTATAATAACGAAAGTCTCACAAAAGCAATACACAACTGGGTTTCGTGCAGTCAGCGATGTCTAGTGGGAAGCATTTTCATGTCAACTATAAATAAATAATTAGAAAGATAAACAAAATGCATGTTGCTGACATTATTAAGGCAAAAGGTCTTTCTATAGTTTTGTTAAATATCAACAAGAGACACTGTAAGGTTTCATCCTGTTGTTTGTTTTTAAACAAGCCACTTGAAACAGAATGGATTGGAAAAACTCAGCCACTGAATTACCGCCCTGGCCTTCTTACAAGGTTTGATGTGCCTCAGTGGTTTATTTCTCATAATCTGCTCACCCAGCAACGGGGAAAGCAAACTGACAAGAAAAATGGTTGGCGGTGGGAAAAAGAAAGGGATGGAAGGAAGCATTGATTTCTCTAAATGGAGAATGCAAGTCTACACACTCTAACAACAAATGCATGGGTGAAAAAGAAAAAGCACTAGCCCCAGGACTGGCAGTCCACTGTAACTCGTGATAAAGTAAATGCACAGGATTTGACATCTATTTATGAAGACTGTTGTGCTTCTCCCCTTGCAGCAGGACACCTTCATAAAGATCTGCACTGAAGTTTGGTTATGTCACGCTAAACTGAAATGCTGCACTGCTTTCAAATATTACTCCCTATTGTCTACTGTTAACAGGTAATTAAATATTAAAAAAAAATAATGACCAAGTTACATAAATAAATCCACTTAGCATCAACGGTATCAATACTCCGTGATAAGAAACCTCTCTAGTAACTGCAATAGATTTGAATTTTCTAATCTTCTTAATTGTGTAGGCTATTATTTTAAAAAATCTACAGCATTCTAATGCATTGAAGTGATGTTAGCATGGTCCTTTAAAATCTAAAATCAGCAATAACAACCAGCAGGACTTTTGTCCTTCAGAGATGTGGTAAGTCTTAGAGTTAGGAAATAATATCCTTGCTTTCTACGTGACATATTGATGCTTCTGTTTCTTACTGTATTCTGTCTTCATGACGGCTGTTTTTCTGTTTACTTAAGTGTTATAATCAGCATAACATGAACATCAGTGAGGAATGTAACTGGAACCAACTACTCTGCCAGTGGACATGGCCACAGTTCTGTTAATTTCCATGAACTTATATAAACTTATATAAACATGAACTTTCCATAAACTTATGTAAATAATGCCAGGGAAAAACAATTGAAAATCTAATATTTGGAAGCCACTTAAGTCAGTCTGTTACAAGTGCCAAAAATAGGACCAAGATCTAATTATTTAAATTCTAACCCAAACAAATTTTAACCTGTCCAGTGGACAGAAGTATTAATATGTATGTCCATGATGCAGCCTTGTCAGTGCTGAAAAGGCTGCAGAATTCCTGTGTTAGTGACTGAGAAGAAATTTCAATTGACTATAGAGTATAAGATGTGGGATGGTTTATCTGGCAGTTTTATATATTACTTGTTATTGATATTTCCAGCTAAGGGACAAAAAAATGACAATCAAGCAGCCAAGCTAAACCCCTCCCAAGTTAGCAAAGCTTGAAGAGACATCATAGAAATAAAGAAGGGAAATATCCTTTTGGGAACAAATTGTGTGGAGTAACAGGATGAATCCCAGCTTTGGCATAGCACAGCTTCATGTACTTCTTTACTATGGGCTGTGCCGAACACATAAACATCTGTATTTTTCACTTCAGCCATAATCATCAGGTTTGAACTCAGCCATTCAGTTTCAGTGGGCAGGTATGTGATGTCTTTTACTGTCTTGGTCTTTCCTTTGCTGTTCTCTGTGATTTTCTATTGTGTCTGTCATTCATGAACTTTTGAATTTCCCTTAAGCTTTTAACCTCTACTTGTAAAATATGATCTACTTTTAGCTTGTATATTTCATTTAATACGGTAAAGTAGTTTCTCACTCTGATGGTCATGTCTGCTGCCATAATCACTTGATGACAGAATGAATATCACTATTCTTTTTATTTATTTTTTAATCAAGAACTTTCTTGGGTTATTTGCAAGGAGTGAGATAGAAGGATATAAAATTTTAAAGAGAAAGTAGTATCACTTGGGACTGCCTGCAGTTGGGAAGGTTAAAATGAATCAACTAAAAGTATGAAGTTAATGCAGAGCAATTAAAACACATTAAACTATATGTAGATGCTTTCATTCGGAATTAAAATGACTTTATTTTTTGTAGTTTAATCCTCCCTTAAGCACTCTACTTCTCAATAAGAGTTTCCATATAGGAGCTTAATGGTCCTTAATTTAGCTGCATTAACTTTATACTTTTAGTTGTTCTCCCACATAGAATTGCCATAAGATATCTAACTACTGCATTTGCTTGGCGATTGCACAGTTGGGAACACACAAGGCATATATAAGTGATGCCATTTATAACAGCATTAATTTGAACCTAAAACTATTAATACAGAACCATTAATGCAAAACTATGGACACTTCAAAGCTTCTTTAAAAATCCATACATCTTTTTAAACACTTCTGTTCAACAGGATATCTCAAAACACTCTGCAAAATATGCAAATATCGTTGTTCCTATTCTTCTGAAGAAGCGAGGAAACAGAGTTTAGGGTGAAACCCATAAAGGAACTTGTCACCATTCAGGTCCTCCCAAGTCTGTCACTTCCTGGGTAAATGCTCCAAAAGAAAGACAGCACCACTTTATATTCTAAACGCGTTTTGAACGAAAGTGGCTTGGGTCATGACTACTTGCAGCTACACTCACTGCTGTCTGCGTGTGTTAAGCTCCCTTGCAGAGCACCTATCCAGACCAGATTTCTGTGGGATTTAGGCACAAGGATGCTTACTTTGTAAATCCAAATAAGGTAAAGTGCAAGCTGGACTGCTCTTCCAAGCTAGCAATCCTTCTGGGAAAATCCTGACGAAGAACTTCCGGCTCCCATGGGAATTTCAAAATGGAAAACCTACACCACCAAATGTCTAATTAACATGAAAATCATGAAGTATTCTAACAAATGTGAGTAAAATGGCTGGTGAATATTTGAGCAGTTGATAATGGCATAGAGACGCTTTCCAGGCTTACTGAAAATCAGTCCAGGTTGGAAGAACAATGCATTGTAGCATAATTAAATATCTCTCAGGTTTTCTTCTTGGAAAAAGAAAAGAAATAAAGTACTTCAGTTGTACAACCCAATGGGATAATGCCCACCTGATGACAAAGAAAATCTCTAGAACTGGCAGGTAGAATTGGTAGCGTCACCTGGGATTTTAGCCCCGTGGGCTGGCTGATATGGGAATTGTGAGGCAGAGACGTGAGATAGAAGAAGATTTAGTCTGAAAAAAAAGAAGGAACAGGGCTTCTGGCAGCACAAACATTGAGAGAAATGTGGATTTTTTCTTAAGGCTTTAAAAAAAAAAAGAAAAGAAACAGTTTGTCTTAGATATGCAGAGGGAAGCAAAAAGAACAAAGATTACACTAAGGTTATGGTCCCAGGAGGCAGGAGGGATAGTGAAGTTGTAAATGGAGACAGAAGGGAGGCAGAGGAGAGGGACTGAGGGGAGAGATAAGAAATGGTTTATGTTACAACAAGTCTAAATGTCATGCACTTCTCTTCCCCCCCCTTTCAGCTTAACAAGTGTTCTGAGCCACAAGAAACATGGATGGTATCAGGAAGGTAAGGTCTTCCCAAGAGACTACTGTCATGGTAGGATTATTTCTTTTTACCTCTCCAACACTGACAAGTGCACTTTTATAAACAAAGTTCTGCTCTTAAATCATCTAATTTATGCCTTAATAATTCAGAGGTTTCAGAAAATACCTAACAAAGCAATATTTACCATAGATGCTGAACTAAAAAAAGCAAACATCCACACCACAAAAAACAAGGGAAGAAGCATTTTCAGCTGCTCAGCTATGAACGTGAGGTAAGCAGATATATTACTTGAGATGTGTTGCATGATTGTGTAAGACCAGTAAAAATATGTACCTGTACACACAACAAACAGTTTCATATTTGTACCTGAACTCAATGTTCAGGCGTACTCGAAAGAAGTTTAAACTGCCCTTTGCCCTTTCCCCCTCCCCTCAGAGCACACTCTCCCTCTCCTCCTTGCCTGCAGGTACTAGTGTTCACCTGAGCCCCTAGGAAGCATATTTAGCCTGCTCAGCCAGAAGAAAATTACTTGCTTTGTTTCTGTGTGTTTTGTTTTCTGTGGACATGGCAAGCAGCAACAGCTTCCAGAGGCCAGACAGAGCAGAGGATGGGGACTTGCACCTGGGGGCGAGGGAGGAGGTACCTCGGCAGGGCAGATTTTGCTGGTTCATACTGCCAGGGACCCTCAGCTGAGGGGATCCTTTCCTGAAAGGGTCAAGTGTATGTTTGCAGTTCTGCAGTTGTACAGTTTGACTTTTTTTTTGTCCATTACAACTTTTTTCAGTTACTCCAGAGTTGATCCATATGTGCGGAGAAGTACATTTATGCACCAGTAATGGCTTTCATTACAGTTCTGTGGTTTATTTCACATAAAGGTGAAATGTGAAGGATATTACCAGGTAGTTCTCAGTTCTCAAAATTGTTCTGTTGTTTCCTTCTATTACCATTCCATAGTTTGGTTTTCCTTCCTCTTCTTTCAAAAGCCAATAGTACAATCAGTGTGTAGAGTTAGTAGTGTTGAAACGAGCATTTCTGTGACACTTCTCATTACAGTGATTGGAAGCTTACTCTCCACTGATGTTACTAAACAAGTGAAGAGAAACAAACCCAGCTTTGAAACTGTGCCATGTAAAAATCAATTGAAGAGAACAATAATACTGCTGATGTCTTGAAAATGAAATCACCTACATCTGGAATCATCATGTACTTACTGTATACGCAGGACTATCAGTCTTTCTCTTAAGTTTCAATAGCTTTTCCACGCGCTCCCCCAGTATTTTTAACTCAGAGTGGTTCCGATGACATCCTCAATGTACTGGGAAATTTATCAAGTCGAGGTCTTGCAGAAGCATCATTCTTTATGTTGCTTTAAGTAAGGGGAGATAATCTACCACTGATCAAAATATTTTAGCCTCAAATAATGCTGATTCCTAAGTCCCTTGTGAAAAAATACAGCCCACTACAACTGAAGGGAAAGTATGGGAATCATGCAATCTGCTGCTCAATTGGCAGAGAAAAATTAAGACAGGGAGAAGCTGCCTACAATGCTCCAAAAGAGTCACTGAAATCATTTGCACAAAAGCTACCGTCATCATTTGCAATGTGATTGTCTCCTATCCATAAGAGACTTCATTTTTAAATACTAAGAAGCTCATTCATGGGAAATGTCTTTTCAAGATTCATTTTTACCATGCCTCTATGCTCCTCCAAGCTTCCATATTCATTCAAGAACAGCACAGCACAGCTATGGCAGGAATCAGTGTTATTTTTCTTCAGGAATCTGTCTGGTCTTATGTCTGCTTAAGTCATTTATCACTCAGATACTGTGGCATGTGCTGATACTCTAAAATTTTGAAAGAAATGCCAGCCTTTTAAAAAACACACAGTCAAAGAACCATACAAATACTTTTTTTGGTAATTCAGGATTATTACCAGGATGTATCCAAACAGGAATCTCAGAATAAAGAAGCTATCATGTTCGAAAGAGATGATAGATAATTATGATAATTACCAGCCAAGCTCCAACTTCCTATCACCCTATAGAGGATGGCCCTATCCAATTTATACCTTCTCAGGGGAGGGGGTCATTTTCAAGTCACCATAAGTTAGCCTAACGCTGAAGTCTAGACTTTCCCCACAGTTGCTGGAAGCAGCTACCATCAGAAGGTATTCTTTCCCTCCTGTCATAAGTTCATACCTGTTCAACAGCTTATTTGTCTGTATCCTGTCCTTTCCTAAAAGATCATTTCTGAATTCGGAGTGATTTAATGTCTTTTGCAAGACTTCGGATTACCTTTGAAACTCCGTTAATGACTACACCTATGTTAACATCTGGGAAAGGAACAGACAGACAGATTTCTCCCAGAGACCTTGTCTACACAGAGACATGCAGCAAAATTATTCCGCATTTAATTTTTAAAGTAGATTATTTAAACTACATTAAATCTCTGGTAGTCGTAATTCATTTGGAAGGGAGTTAAGTTAAACCAAATCAAGACAATTTTTATTCTGAATGAGCATCTATACAGGGACTTAATTAGGTTTAACTAATCCACTTAAAATTCGTTTTTACAGATTAATTCTCCTGAAAGTCTCCATATAAATAAGCTTTTAGTGAACTAAATGTCATTTCAGTGAATTACCAAAAACTCATTCTGTTTCAAACATGGATTGTGTTTTGGTATGTATTTTCTTGTTAAAATTTGACTACCAGAATATATCACAGAGACAACATGGCACTAATCCATTTAAATGTCACTAGTAAACTGACTGGCTTTTTTTTTTAATGAAATGGTCTTGGTTAAAAGTATTAGTTATTGAAAATAATATTTCATAGGCACTGACACATCAAAAAGAGGTGTGTATGTTGTTGCAGCTGTTTTTAAAATGTCCTCTTTTTTTATTTTTGTGCTGCAAAATTCTATTTAGACAATAAACAAGGAACATTCTCAGGTAATCCTGCATAGCAAAGGCCTTATTCCACTTTATCTTCACCCAGTCAAACTAGCAAAAAAGCCAGACACAAATGAAAAACAAAGTTAAAATACTGGTATTCTCCAGTAGGGGTATTTTTAACATAAAGATTTAATTGGAATTAATTTAATTTAAAATGAGTGTGTTAATATTTGGACAAATCCATACAAATATCATCCTTTTTTTTTTAATAATATGCAGTTATTTCCTTCGAAATAAGCAAGGATACTGTATCCTACTGAGGGACAAAAGTAAGGAATCAGATGTGGTTTAAATTGTTCCTCATACAGTTAAGGAGTGTTTCTTCTTTCTTTATCTGCATGGAAACATAATAAATTCTGCATTTTTGAAGCAGAAGAGGGTCACGAGTGTTAGCATATGTAGCCTCTGTCCCCAGTTCTCTCTTAGCTTTCTTAGTTTAGTTTGGGGCAACTAATCTCCCATCCTGTACCTCACTTTCCTAATATGTAAACTGTGGCTGACAAAATTGAATTCCTTCATAAAGTACTCTCAGTTTACGGTTGAAAAATATTAAGAAAAGCAGAATACTGTATTACCAGTTCAGTTTTAATGATGAAAGACTGACACAATTATATTAATTATATTACAGATATTAGATGTATTCAAACTACTAGCACAGAAAAAAAATAGTGTACAATGATAGAAAGTGCAAACGGATATATTTACTATAGAAGCCTAAAATCACAAAACCTAATATCTGTCTGAAAAGCAATGGACCTAGTACTTCCCCTGGATTTCAACAAAATGGATTACAACTGAGCTTAAAAGCGAAAGGGGCCAGGGGTGTAAGGAATTATGTTCAGGTCACATTAATTGATGATAAATATATTAATACTACAGCATTCACCTCCAACCGACTGTTTGGAAACTGATGAAACATAATAAACACAAAGGTCATTGCAGCCAAGAAATGAGGTGGATTCCCAGGATGGAGTCACTAAACACAGAGAACCCTCAGTAGTAAAATAAAGAGCTGTAACATAAAAGTTCTCTCAGAATAATTGTCTTTGTTGCTGAGCTGGCTTTACTCAAACAAAACTACAGGCAGAATTACGTGTATGGGGTAAAGGCTAAGACACTTTATGACATCAGCTTCAGTGAGGAGAAAGTTCAGCAATTTCCATCCTTCACCACCCCAAAACAACTGTCAGACAAAGAAAATAAAATAACTCTGAACACTAGAATATGAATTTGAATTACACAGTTAGCAATACTAAAACATTTATTATCACTTCGCTTAGTGCTATGAGAACCTTCAGTGCTTTCTAATGTCAAAGGCATAGGAGGATCTTATATAGTCTTTTAGCCAACACAAAATAGGTTTCCTTGGCTTGTAATAATGGACTTTTGGAGCTACTTCTTTAAAGCTGCTAAAAAAGTGTTTTCCACATTCTTTTTCTCCACACTATTCTCTCTTAATTCTACCTTTTTTTTAACTTCCTCACATTAATGTATTTCTCTGAAACACAAATTTCTCAGGGAAAAGAGGGAAGGCTAACAGCACTGTGGTCCCTGCTCCACCAACCTCCATCATCACTTTTCACATTATTTGATGACTGGAGACTGTGAGTGGCAGGGGATGCAGGCAGGGAAGTGGGAGAAAATACATAGTTCTGATTCTGTTCCAAATGTATAGTAAAATTAATTTTCCTGCTCTCCTGGACCACAATCCACATGTCTTCTCTAAAGCAGAAGCACCATTTAGCCTGGTTTACCCTCTGTCTGACCTCCACAGTTTGTATCTGAAGCTCAGTTAGGAACAAGCTTTAGCAGCTTTGCAAGTACTGATGTACACCCATAATATTTCTGCATTAGGAGAATATTCTGCCATTTTCTCTAGTTTTTTATTCTCTAGTATTTAAGAACAGTCTATTCATCTTTCCAAGCATGGGTGCCACACTCCTCTGTCTGATCTATGACCTGTGTATGTTTCAAAAAAATATGCCAGTCTTGTGCTTTTTTACTGCCACTCAGAAGTGAAATATTTCTCTCTTGTTTTTTTACATTTTTCCCCCTAAGCAGGAATCATGTTGAAATTATCTGACACAGCCTATAGCTTGTCACACAAAGCAGAGGAAAAAGCATGAAGGGACCTGTGGTGAAAACAACAGGTCTAAGTGGAATGCAATATAAGAGGCTGACACTGCAAACTGGATAACATTTATGTTCACCAGTTGCAAACAGAGACGGAGAGAGACAATTCAAAGGATAATAACTTAAAATACACTTCAACCCTTCGTTTAGCTTCTTCTAAGACCAAAGGTTAAAAGTAAGTTTGACATGTTGTTCTATTGCCAATGCTCACCGTTAGGTAATAAAAGAACCAATGAAATATAATAATGGGTCCCTCTGCGTCATGACACTGCATCACATCCATTACAGACCTCAGGAATATCAAACATACTCCTGCTGGGAATTCAAAATCACTAGCGTGTGTTTTGAAAAATGCAGCAGCCACAACACTTTTAAGCAGTTTTTCTTCATACTTTCTCTCACAGAGTTCTTTAATGATTTATCAGATTATCTGTACATCATGAAGTATTCATTTTCTTTCTGAACAATATCCGTGTGAAAATATCTAAATAAAAATATCTAGTATTCTCACAGCTGCTCTTACACCTTGTTCATAGGTTTTCTCACCTCATCCCTGCTTTCCTTAGTTCATAGGCCCCACTGGAAAATAAACTGTATATGGATATATAGTTTTGATTATTAATATCTCACACTCACTCTGTATGAGAGTAAATAACTAAAGAAAATAAAAGAAAAACAACAAAAAAACCCACTAAAGGATTTCTTGACGTAATTGCCATGTGATTTGATGTGAGCTAAGGACCTGAACTTGACTCTGAGATACTGATTTAATGACAACTGATACTGACAGTCTTCTCTCCAAACATTCTCAATACTGGGCAATGCCATGAAAATTCAGATGTTTATTTCTTTGAACTACACACACATAAAAAGTCCAATTAATGCTAACGAAATATAGTAATAGACCACAATTGTCATGTTCAGAGTTTTGCTTAGAGTGGTGTCTAAATGCCCTGAATTAAGCCTCAAAACACACATAGGAAATAGGCATTATTATTCCTGGCTTACAAATGGGAAGACAAACACTGCAAGATTGGTTTGCACAGTTTAACATGCAGGTTTCATTCCAGAAAGGTATTACTGCAAATTGTGGGATTTAAACACGTGCTTAAAATTTAACACATCCTAAACACTTTCCTGACTAAGGCCCAGGTGTGTGTCAGTGACAAAGCTGTAACACAAAACTTTGGCTGCCAGCCTCCAGCTCCTAGCCATTTGTGCAATGAAGGTGAAGAGTTGGCTTAACGTCTGCATATTCTAAGCCTAGATATTGTTCAGCAAGCAGTAAAAGGCATGAAAGGACAAAGTATGGCTTATAAGGTAAGCACTGTAGCTTCTCCTTGGTTTTGAAAAATAGTAATTCAGATTTCTTCCATAATCATGTTCTCTCTCTCTGTTCTACATTTGACTCCCTGTTCTTTCGCTTTTCTTTCAGTCTCTTTAAAAGCTGCTAACATCAGCTGTTTCTTTGTGGATTTTTCTTTTTGCTTCGTTGCCTACAAATTGCTCTAAGCTCTTCATTCCCTATGAACCTGTTCAGCTGGAGCAGAACAGCTGTACAGCAGGCTGTTCCATGTACACCTTTGGAAAATGTATAGGAAAATGATAACAAGCCATACAGATTAAAGATTTTTGTCTTCTTGAGATTTGAGAGGGGATATGTATCTATATGTATTTAAACCTGCATGCGTCTAAGCAAATGTACAGTTGGGAAAGACAAATAATAATTAAAATACTGGATACATTTCTCCAGAGAGTAAAAAGTCTCAAATTCTCGGCCTCTGATTTACATCCCCCAGGGTGTCAGAGGATGTCTAACCATGTCAACAGGAGTGGAAAAACACTGCATGTCAGCATGAGAAGGCATGATTGCTATACAACAAATGTCTTTTTAACTCCTCACCTCCTTAACCACCTCCCCCATACAAAGAAAATGTTCACCCCACTGCTGCCATTCTTGAACTTCTTACTTAGGTTCAAAAGATAATGAACTCCAGTACTCATTTTACCTCAAAAGACAAATATATTTTCAGAAAAAGCATGGTTGTTTTGTTTTTCTGGTTCTATTTAAGTAATCAAAACCAGTAAAACAAGAAAACTGAATACAAGTCTCTGAATAAATGACAGACTTTTGCAGGGTAGAAGAGAGAATGTGTGAAGAGGAACAGTTTTGAGTTTTGTTTGAAATTCTCCAAAAGGATGCTTCTAGGTGAAGAAAATCGACCCTGAGCTTCTGATCAAAAGCTCAAAGCAGGAGATGGAAAGATTGCTACAGACTTCTAAGTCTTATGTCTAAAGGACCTGGTTTAATCCAGGAATCAACTTCTGTTTCCTCTGATATAAACCTGCTAGTTCAAACACATAACATGGTGTGGTGGGTTGACCCTGGCTGCACGCCAGGTACCCACCAAGCCACTCTATCATTCCTCTCCTCAGCTGGACAGAGGAGAGAAATGTAACAAAAGGCTCATGGGTTGAGGCAAGGCCAGCGAGAGATCATCCACCAACTACTGTCATCGGCAAAACTGACTCGACTTGGGGAAATTAGTTTAATTCATCAGCAATCAAATCAGGGAAGGGTAATGAGAAATAAAACCAAATCTTAAAAACACCTTCCCCTCACCCCTCCCTACTTCCAAGGCTTAACTCTACTCCCATTTTCTCTCCCTCCTCCCCCTAAGAGGTGCAGGGGGATGGGGAATGGGGGTTACGGTCAGTTCATCACACGTTGTCTCTGCCGCTCCTTCCTCCTCAGGGGGAGGACTCTTCATACTCTTCCCCTGTTCCAGCGTGAGGTCCCTCTCACGTGAGACAGTTCTCCACGAACTTCTGCAACGTGAGTCCTTCCCACGGGCTGCAGCTCTTCACAAACAGCTCCAGCATGGATTCTTTCCATGGAGTTCAGTCTTTCAGGAACAAGCTGCTCCAGCGTGGGTCCCCCATGGGGTTAAAAGCCCTGCCAGCAAAACTTCTGCAGTGTGGGCTCCTCTCTCCACAGGTCCACAGGTCCTCCCAGGAGCCTGCTCCAGCATGGGCTTCCCACAGGGTCACAGCATCCTTCAGGCATCCACCTGCTCTGGTGTGAGGTTCCTTCCACGTGGATATCTGCTCCACCGTGGACCTCCATGGGCTGCTGGGCAACAGCCTGCCTCACCATGGTCTTCTCCACGGGCTGCAGGGGAATCTCTACAGGGGAATCTCCGCAGGGGAATCTCCTGGAGCACCTCCTCCCCCTTCTTCCTCATTGACATTGGTGTCTGCAGAGTTGTTTCTCTCACATACTCTCACTTTTCTCCTCAGGTGCAGCTGCACAGCAGATTTTTGCCCTTTTTAAATATGTTATCACAGAGGCGCTACCACCATCGCTGACTGGCTTGGCCTTGGCCAGTGGCAGGTCCATCTTGGAGCTGGGTAGCACAGGCTCCATCGGACATGTGGGAAGCTTCTCGCAGCTTCTGACAGAAGGCACCCCTGTAGCCCCCCCACTGCTAAAACCTTGCTACGCAGCCCCAGTACACACAGGCAAGGCAAATCGTCATTTCTAATGGAGATGCTACTGCTGTGCTGTATGGATCTACATGAACAGGTTGGATAAGTCATTTTACATCAGTGTAGCTACAGTCACACCAGTGACAGCAGTGGTAGTCTTACACTTAGGGGGGTGGGTTAACCTTTGCAAGATGTTTAAACATATTTGTCATACTTTTTTAGTAGAATCACAGAATCACAGAATCACAGAATCACAGAATAGTAGGGGTTGGAAGGGACCTCTGTGGGTCATCTAGTCCAAGCCCCCTGCTGAAGCAGGGTCACCTACAGCAGGCTGCACAGGAACTTGTCCAGGCGGGTCTTGAATATCTCCAGAGAAGGAGACTCCAGCACCTCCCTGGGCAGCCTGTTGCAGTGCTCCGTCACCCTCAGAGGGAAGAAGTTCTTCCTCATGTTCACACGGAACTTCCTGTGCTTCAGTTTGTGCCCATTGCCCCTTGTCCTGTCACTGAGCACCACTGAAAAGAGCTTGGCCCCATCCTCCTGACACCCACCCTTCAGATATTTATAAGCATTTATTAGGTCCCCTCGCAGCCTTCTCTTCTTCAGGCTGAACAAGCCCAGCTCCCTCAGCCTCTCCTC
>Ga0065711_1036691_pt1 | contig 20702 bp, 21 predicted proteins | sample Hoacrofraction12_FD_59098 | JGI IMG/M metagenome (GOLD analysis project Ga0065711, IMG submission 59098) | Hoatzin crop microbial communities from Cojedes, Venezuela - Epithelial fraction 12 v2 (version 2) | ecosystem: Host-associated > Birds > Digestive system > Esophagus > Crop | place...
GACCGGCCTCGGCTGCCAGCCCCGGGGGTTAACAAACTGAGGGCTGTGAGGAGCTGATGGCCCCTCACAGCCATGCTGGGGGCACCTCGAGCGATGTCATTCCGTGCCACAAAGTGATACCGAGCGCTCCGTGTGCGATTTGCTGCTTGCACCGTGTTGGCGGCGCTCCCGTGGTCTTCCTCAATGCTGTTTGCGTCCCTGGTAGAGAGCGGGGAAGCCCTGCTCGAGCTCAGGGGAATTCCCGTCGTGTTGCCTTCACCGAGGTAGAAATAATTTAATTCTGCTTGTGAAGTCCGTGCCGCGTCGCTAGCGCCTCAGCAGTTCTCTGCGTTGCCCTTCTAGATAGAGCTGGAGAAAAGCCACTATTCAGATCATGAAATCCGCAAGCAGGAGGAGGAGGAGCGGCTGAGGAGGAGGAAGGAAAGCACGTACGATGATGACGAAGCGCCCGGCAAAACGGTCATCATGGCTCAGGACCTGGAAGACAAGTGGGAACAGAAGTTACTGCGATTTGAAGCCGCCCCGCGGATAACAGGTACAGGTTGTGGGTGAGAACACCCTAATCCTCTGCCAGACACAGCTGAGTGCAGCGCAGTGGAGAGGAGGTGTTTGCTCAGTCTTTTTCAGACAGCTGAGTGCAGTTTAGTGGAGTGAAGGAATTTGCTGCATCTTTTTTTGTTTTTCAAGCATCTTGACTCTGTGGCAGCCCTGTTAGCACACGAGGAGTTAACTGGCTGACAAAGGAATCAGTATTCCCTTGCTGCAAAGATGTGTGTGTTCAACCTTACCAGAGCAAAATGATGAAAATGGATGTTGCTTCCAGACGAGAGGAATGTTTGGTGGCTTAGTTCCCAAGCTCTGCCTGGTGCTCTTGCTGGGTTTTGACAAGCTGGAGATCCGGGCTGCTTGCTGTAAATTCCCTGTGGAAATGAAGCAAGTAGTGTGCAGTCTAGCAGTGGGTTCCAGCTGAATCCTGCCTTGGCTTCTAGAGCAGCCAGGGGCATTTCTGTCTAGATTTTTGTCTTGCTCTGCATATCCATGTTTTTGTATTATTGCTGGAAGGGTGTGAGACAGAGAGGGGGTGATGAATCGAGGGGATCAGAGCAGTGCTGCCAGGAGACTTTGTTTGCAGCATGCGTTGTTTTTTGGCAGATGCTGATAAAAACAATGATCGAACATCATTGAACAGGAGGCTGGACAGTAACCTGATGCTTCTGGTGAAACAGAAAATCGGTAACCAGGAGCTGTGGCTCCTGCCTCAAGTGGAATGGCAGCCTGGAGAGACAATGCGAAGCACAGCTGAGCGAGCCATGGCTACGTTTTTGGGTGTGTAGTTTGCCGTGTGCCTGGCCCTCCCTCCTCTTTGTCCCAGCTGTTTTCTTCTTTTGCCCTACCTGAGGGACATTTGCCATCTGCTGTAGTAGAATCGCCTCCCATCTGCTGGGAAAAGGCATTTCATGGCAGAGGGATGGAGCCCAGTGGGGTGGGTTTTCTGGTAAGAGCCATGATCCTGGGTAATCGGCTCTGCAACTGCGCTGTCGCAGAGCGACTGCAGCATGTGGGGGCTGACTGGGCTGGCAGACTGTGAGTTGGGATCTCTGGCCCTTGCAGTCTGATGTTGGAGCATCACCAGATGCCCCTTGAATGGCCTGGGTTTACTCCATGTGTACAGTTTCTTTTTCACTCTTGTAACTCTGTAGCAGCTTTTGTGGCAGATGGGTGATTGCAAACCCATGTGTCCTTGCTTTTAACTGTGGGTTGGCAAAGCTTGATACCCTGTCGCTCCCTCTCTCACCCTGAGAGGACTTGTTGGACTCCAGGACAAGTTGTTTTTTTTGTGAGAAAAGGCTTACAATTGGCAGTATTTCTGCGAAGAGGGGCCAGTCAGTCTGAACCAGATACAAGAAGTAGCTTATGCTGTCCTTTCTGTTACTGCAGGAGAGCAGTTACTGTTGCTCTGTGTTCTTACATCTTGTTTTCTGTTTTCTCTCTCTTGCATTGCTGGGGTCTTGCAGGAGATCACATTCAAGCCAAAATCCTGGGGAATGCACCATATGGGATTTACAAGTATAAATTCCCCAGGGCCATCAGGACTGAGGATAACGTGGGAGCCAAAGTATTCTTCTTCAAAGCCTTCCTCCAAAGCAGTGATTTGTCCCAGGCAGAGCTGAAGGAAGACTACCTGTGGGTCACAAAGGATGAGCTGGGAGATTACTTGAAGTCGGAATACCTGAAAAAAGTCAGTCAGTTCCTTCTGGACTTGTAAGCGATAGGCTGTGCTCCAGCAGATGAGGAAGATGTGGGATGTGGCTCCAGGGATGAACACAGCTGCTGCTTTGCATGGTCTGTGCATATGGGATGTTAACTCGGGCTCTGGAGGATAATTTGCCTTTGCCTTATTTCCCAGTTTTCAGCAGGCCTGTATTAAATAAATATTAAAACTTATATGCGGAAGTGAAGCTCTCCTCAGGGAGTTCTTTGCTCTTGTTGAATCCTCCTCCACCTCTTCTGGAAATGCATGTTGTGATCTTTGTCTCTCCCAAGTGTGTGATTCGCTGGGGCTGTGGTACCCGGGACGCTCACTGTCCTCACCAGACTCCTGTCAGAGTCTCAAGCTCAAGTGGTTTCTTCTGTGCAATGGCTAATGCTCATCTCGGGCACCTGCTCTGTAAGAAGAGCAGCACTGGAGGGTTGTCTTTGTGTCCAGGTGGGAACAGGCCCTCCTGGGCATGAGGCTGGGCAAGGTGGGTTTCTGGAAGCTGGGATATTCTCAGTTTATTTATGTTTAATCTGCGTTGGAGCTACCTCTGGCCTAGAGTCTGTGATACGTGGTGGCGGTGGAGTACACTGATGTACGAGGTCTAGGCAGCAGCTCTTTCTTCAGATGAGTGCTGCTTTGCCATGCACACTGCTCTCCTCTTGAGCCTCAGTAGCAACAGACGCTGAAGGAGGGAAACGTTTGAGCAGCAGCTCACTGGGCTGAGAGGCTAGTTTTTGCTGGTGAGGGAAGGCTGCTCTAGTGTTGATGCCTCCCGGGAGTGGCCTCAAAGGTGGCTCTGGGGAGTTTGTGGCTCCCATTCCTGCTGTGCTAGGCCAGCACTGCTAACCCAGCGCAGCCAGGTCTGCCTTGGGTAGCCTGACCCTATTACCCCAATTTCTTTATTAGATCTATCCTGGGCTTATATGGTGCTGTCTCACTTCTCTGGGGCTGATTCTGTTTCTTGGAGGGTTTTTTCTGGTTGTAAATGTTGCTGTTTGGTAGGCAGAGTGTGGGCCCAGTGCTGGCTGGACCTTGCAGAGAATGAGCCTCCTTCAGCGACAGGGAGAGAGGGAGGAAATAGCTGTCGTTAATCTTCAGGAGAGAGTTCGGCCTCCAGAGGTGGAACTGGAGATTGCCATATATATTTTATCAATCCTTTGGGAGCTGTTGAGCTGCAGGCCTCAAATTAAAGCTATCCTTAATCACTCCACAAGCCATTGGGTGGTGGGTAGCACAGCAGCCTTCTGTTTTCTAATGCTGGACAGTTTGGGAGCTGCAGGCTTGCTATAAATTACCAACAAAACAAAACTTGGTTTCTTGAAGCACCCTCGTAGGCCTTGCAAGGAGGCTGTGTCTGCAGCAGAAAGCACTTGCAAAGAGAAAAAAATGTGGAGCAGAATATGTGCAGATTTTTTGGCTTCTGTCTGAGGGGAGCACTGCTGAAGGAGGGACTGTTGCCCTCCTGCAGAGGGGAGAGGTGAGTGCTTCCACTCAGGCTGTGCCCCACCAGCCTGGGGGGCCATGGGTGCAAGTCAGCTCAGGATTAGGCTTTTCCCTACCACCCTGTTTCAGGCCATCGCTGGCTCTGTAGCACACAGCCCCTGAGCAGAGCTTTGTGGGCTCAGCCTTAGGGCATGCCCTTTGCCAAGGTCTCAAGGCCCCATTTCCCATGGCAAAGGTAGGTGGTGTGTTGCTGCAGTGAAACTTCCAAAACCTATAAGCTGCTGTTTAATGAGTGCTTATTTGCTCTCAAAAGCAGGAGCACAAAAGTGAGAAAAGGCTGTACTGAAAGCTTGCTGATCTTCAGACCCAGGCAGTTCTTGTTATCTGGCTTGCTCAGGCTACAAGTCTTTGGGAATTGTCTGTACTGAGGGAGGTGTAGCTCCCTCCAGCAGTGGAGAGGTCAAAATCAACAGCCTCCTTCATTTTTTTAATTGTATTCCTTGGGCTTGGACCTTTGTTCTTACAGGTAGCAGGTGTGTAAGAAGCTTGGTCTTTTCTGGAAGCTGAAATTGTTCTTTTCACATTACCTAAACCACAAATTCCTGCTTGCAGCCTGCAATGGAACAGTGCCTCCTGCCCCCCCTGCCCCAAGTTTATATTATTTAAAAACCCTAACCAGTTGCTGCAAGCGATCCCAGGTCCTGCAGCTCAGTGTGTTTGCTCAGTTAGTCTGTGTGGTCTGTTCCCCCCAGCTCTGGCTTTGGTGAGAGGGAAGGCAGAAGGACATCATGCAGGTTTCCCAGCAGAGAGGATGGTTTGTATCTTCTCATCTCCTCTCTGCTCCAGAGGTCCCGTGGTAGATCACTCAGGCTGTTACTTTCCTTTGAGAACTTGGTGGCTGCAGGCTGTCTTTCCACTCAGTGCAAACCTGTACCCGTGCTCCTTGCAGAGTTGCAGAAGTCTGATCAGGCAGGCTGGTGGGATATATTTTACTGGCAACTACTGAAAGGCTAGCACAAAGCCTCAAAACCTTTTCAGAGAGAGCTTTTCTCTCTCCTGGAGTAGAAGCAGCCTGTCAGGTCGTGGCTGGGAGGGAGCTGCTGCAGCAGCAGTGTGCCTCCTGCGGTCCAGCACAAAGAGCAGGGGGAGCATTTTGCTTGTGTTGAGCACGAAACACAAAACTCCCCTTGCAAACATGACAGTGAACTAGGCGAGTGTTTGCCTGGGTGTTTGGAGCTTGTTTGCACCCGAAGCCTGGAGAGTTTTTCTCACCTTGGTGAAGCCCTCCTCACATGAGATCTCTCTACCAGAATCTGAAGCTGCAGCGAGTACCTGGGAAGGCACCGAGTTTGCTGTGGCTCTTCAGTGCAAGGCGCAGTCGGATCAATCAAAGAGCTCTCCTGTGAAGGGTGCACTGGAGAGGGGTGTTTTGGAGGGGACCTGTGACTCCTTGGTTTGAGAGCAGCCATGTGGAGCTCATCTAAGATGTCCAACATCAGATCGGTGCTGCGACTGCCGGGGCTGGCGTCTGAGCATTATCTTCCCCTGACTGTGCCCATTGGGGAGGAAGCTGGAGAGCAGTCAGACTGCGAAGACTTTCTGCTCTGCAAAGCCATCTTCAGCACAGGACGTTTCCATTTATGGGGGTGATACACAAAAGCCAGATCTTTCCCACCCCCAAGAGGGAAGGAGGCATATGAAGATGACCTGATGTGATGCAGTCCAGCAGCCATTGCTAAAAGCTTCCAGGAGCAGAAACAAATGGAAGGATCTGTTGCAGTCTGAAACTCCTGTGTCTAAGTCATTGCTTAGGCCACCATGTTAGAAGAGAGAGGTGAAGGTTTTCTTTATGACAGATTGGATGCTAGTACTCCCCTCCAGCGAAGGAGAGATAACAAGTCCTAATAAAACCACTTTTCAGGTTCACAATACAGCTTTCCTCCACTCCCCCTACAAAGTATCTTCCCTAGCTAATATCCCTCCCTGTCTGTGGGAGTTCTGGGGATTGGCGCGCTCTGAGCAGAGCCCCACTTGTGTGTTTTGTGGTAGAGTGGCACTGTGAACTGTTCAGAACTGCACACTTTCTCACATAATACAAAGCTGTTATTTGTTGCTGCTGGCTGGCTCCAAGCAATAAAAGGCTTCAACATTGGGAAGAGATAAGTACAGGCAGAGCCAGGAGAGGCTGCTGGAGCCACGGGCTCTGAAAACCTGTAGGAAGAGGGATGCGGTTGCTCCCAAATGCAGCCATGACCGTGTTCGAGCTGGCAGGGCCGCTCTGGTGTGTGGAGTGCCCTGCAGCATCCCTCCCTGCCAGGGCAAGGGTTGGGCTGGCTCGGTGGGTAGGAGCCAGGCTGTCCCAGCTGGGGTGGCCTGTGGGCTCATTCCCTGTCCCGGAGGATGAGGTGTCTCCAGCAGCATCAGTCACTTTGCTTTTGTTCTATTCAAGCTCCCGCGCTTGTGTTGGAAGGGATCTGTGTCTTCGGAGGGAGTTTTTCTGACAGTGCCTGGTGTTTCTGCGAGCGCTGCCCATTCCTGCTGTGCTCAGCAGCCTGAAGGAGAAGCAGTGTGAGGTGCTCTGCTTGTGGCAGCCCGGAGACCCAGCAGAACATAGCGTGGAAAATCTGCTTGAGGTCACCAGTGATAGGAGTGGATTAGGTCTCCTTGTGTTTTGAGGAGACCTTTTTCCTCGCTTTTCTTGTGAAATCATCCCCATGTTTTGACATAAGCAGCACACTGGAAGGATGCAGAGTAGGGCAGGCGGATGCAGAGTGGGGCAGGCTTGGGTGAATCTCTGCAAAGGTAAGAATGAATATAAAAGAAGGGGAGGCTACTGGGAAACTGGGACTCAAGGTAAAATTGCTCCAGAAGCTTTGCTGATAATACCTGATCCTTAACACCAAGCCCTCAAAAAGCAAAGCCAGGAATTTGTCAGGTGAGTACAAAATGCTGGGAGCAGGAAGCCCCTTCAGGTAGTTATAGATACAACTTTGCTGTCAAGGCTGCTTTTCCCTAACAGATCTTGGGGGCTTATAAAATCCTTTGGCAGGACTTCATAGGCGGTGCTCAGAGACCTAGGGGCATTTCTCAGTCGAAATGTGAAGGGTTATTCACCAACATTAGAATGAAGTGTCTTCAAAAGCCAGGTCAATAAAGCCTTTATGCAGCGTATACAAGGCTTTAGGACTCACCATCACAGCCTACTCCAGAAGCAGGGCAGTGTGCTAGCGGGAGCTGGCCCTTTAGCTGCATACCATGAAGATCCAATCTCATAATTAACTGAGGCAAAAGTTTAGGAAGATTTTACAGCTAACAATTCACAGCTTAAGCCGATCTCTGCCGGAGATGAAGGTGAAAGCCGAAGTCGGAGGCAGGTCACCTTGTGTCTGAGGGCTGCTCTCCCTCTGGAGTGTCAGGGCAGAGGGAAGCTGGGGACGTCGGGGCACAAGGCACGGGCCAGCGCTGCTGCTGGGCGGACAGCGAGCGATGTCAGTGGTGAGCGTGTGTGCTGCTGCCCTGCTCCCACCGCGTGCTGCCTGCCTGCTGTCTGCTGTCTCGCATCTATCAAAGTAATTATGTCCATTACGTTTCTTCTTTCAGGTTTTACCCTCCCAAATGTTATTCCACAGCATTAAACCTGTAGGGGAAGAGAATTATTGGGGAAAGTAACTAGATGTAATCCAGGTTTAATGGGCACACAGGAAAAGCACACTGGGTTGGGAGGGTAGCTCAGCCAGCATCCTGCTTCTGCAGGCAAACAGAAATTTATCTGGATGTGTGTATATATCTAGCTTTGTTATCTGTGAGCTCTTAATAATTGGTTTGGTGACCTGCCGGTGGTGTTCTCTCTCTGTAAAGCTTTCCGCAGTCCCTGGTTAATATAATGGGTCACAAATCCCATTTGCTTTTGATTTCTGAGTAATCCTTTTGTTAATGTCGCCTGTTGCTTTTCTGGAAGTATTGGGGGAAATGGGAGCCATGTGCTAATCAGTAAATCTGCTTCTGCGTGTTTCTAAGCTGCGGCCCTGCCCTGCCTGCCTGCTCCAAATGATGAGTGCAGCCTGTTTGTGGCAGACCCAATGCGCCCCTCTGCAAAACAGCAGTCGTTTCCTGAGCCGTGGTATTAGCAAATGGCACAGGCTGCGAATGTTGGATGAGCTTGAGGAAAGCAGCGGGGGGTGGTGGGGAGCAGGTGGCCTGGTGGGGAGGGAGGCTGGCGATTTGGGGTGTCTGATCCCACCAGCCCTGCGTGGAGGGACAGTGAGTTCCCCGCTTCAGGGCACGGGATGCGTGACTGCTGGAGGTGGCACCCATGGGGATCCACTTTTCTGCTCCTGCTCCACCCGTGCACACAGCTCAACATCCCCTTTTGTTACCTGTGTGGAAGCAGGGGATGCGGCGCAGAAGAAGGTGCCTTTCCAGCAGCATGCTGGAGGCTCCTGATCTCACAGGGGCTGGAGGCAGTGAGCAGGACGGACATTGCGAATCCCAAACCCTTCCAGGTTTCATCTCCCTTAATTTCCCCTGCCTGGAAACAGGACGGTGGTGAGCTTGTCTTGCCTGCTTCCTCCTGCCTTTGTGGGTAGGTAGGTGTCAGAATCCTTTTCAGAAGGACAGGAAGCTGACAGATGACCAGCCCCTAAGGCTAAAGGGAGGGGAGGGAGAGCATCAGCCCCCCAGACTGCCTAGAGACCTGTAAAAGACTCCGAATCACCTGCTGTTGGTGCTGACCCAACGGCTACGAGTGGCTTCTGGGGACCGTGTTCCTGCTGTGATGGTTGTCCATGGATTGAGCTGGGTGGGAAACTACAGTAGTGTTTCTAAGCACCAGAATATCGAAGTCACAAAGTCAGTGTTTCTTGATTTTTTTTGTTTGTTTGTTTTTGTTTATTTCCCTATTTTCTGTAGGTTTTCAGTCTCTCACAGAGCTGACAAGCTTCACCTTTAGCTCCTTTCCCTTGTGCTTCCATTTGTCTCCCTATTTTTAGCCTGTCTGTGGCATTCTTCGCACAATGCCTGTGCGCACTGCTTTGCTTGGAGCCGCTGACGATGACGAGACAACCTTGAAGGTAACGGTGTGCAGTGAAGCAAAATGTGTTGTATTTAGTTAGCTTGCTGTAGCTGGGCATCGCGTTTGCAACCCGGGCAGGCACACAGCATCGCCACCCCTCTCTCCCAGGCTGTTTTCGCTTACAGGTCCCACCAGGATTTGGGCTGTTTGACTCAAACCCTCTCCCTCGCCCTGGACCAGAGTGGGGAGCGTGGTGGGGAGCTCCCCAGTGCCAGAAGCCTGATGCACAAATGTCGCTGGCTCTCATTTAAGAGCTAAATTCCCCCAAGGACGGAGGTGGATGTCGCTTGTTGCCCGTGAAACAGCTCGGTGCTAGGCACTAGATGGCAGGCAGTGACTGGGAAATCCCATCCGTGGAGCTTTCCTTGCCTTTCCCCTTAAAATCACCTCCTGCTGTAGTTCTTGCATGCTCCAGCGTGGGAGCCTGGAGCATGGAGTAAGGATCGCCAGTTTTTAATGGCTGTGCCCAAGCTTGGCGCCTTGCATGCTGAAGGATCCCAGAGGGTCGTCTTTGCTCCACAGAGGCTTGATGAGTAACTGGAGGCTTGAAGGACACTCTGGGGCAGAGAAAAGAGGCAGGGAGCAGGCAAGCAGCATCTGAGGGTGGAAAGTGGATGGTGGGCGGGTGTCAAGTGTTGGCCAGGGCACTGTGAAGGTGCTAGGGAGGGACGGGGGTACAGAAGGTGTGCATGCATATAGGGTAGCGATAGGGGCAAAAAATGATGGTAGATGTTTGGCACAGGCAAGGAGAAGTCAAGAAATCCTTGAGGATGAATTGCTGATGGCCTGGTTGTGCAGTGCTTGCTTTGGAGAGGGCGGTGAAGGTGTTTCCAGCAGTGTCCAGGTTTCAGATGCATTCTGTCCCTCACATTGCGAGAGGGAGCATGGTCACCAGACCCTGGCTCTGGGGCTCAGTCACCAGGGAGGGCTTGATCCTCTCCCCGGGGTAGCACAGCATGTCTTTGATTTATTTGGGTTGGGCTTTGGGTGTTTATCCCCAAAAGTGGGCATAAAAGTGGGTTGACCTAGGAGAGGGAATGTATCTCTCCCCCACCCAGTGATGCAGCATGGGCTCCCGTGCACTACTAGGGGGCAGAAGTGGCAAAATCCTTCATTTGTCTTCCCTTATATGACAGGGGTCTGAGTTCAAGGTGACCCTGGGCCCTGCTATGTGCTACTCCCACCCCTGTGAAGCTCAGGGCAAGATAGCCCCTGTGGTGCTGGGTGCCTGGTTGTCCTCTTCCCAGGCACCGTCACGGAGCCGCAGCACTCTGGGTGTCGTAGGTCCCCTGTAAGCACCTTCCAACAAAAAGGGGATTATCTATAGCTTGTTAGAGCCCTTGCAGGGAGGGAGAATAAGGCTCTTTGCTCTGAAACGTTCTCTTTCCTGGGATTACAAGATAATGCATATGAAACGACATTAGCTCAGCCAGGTTTATGGATTATTTGAAAATCAAATTCTTTTAATCTCATCCACCATCTGGCACCAGCGTAACAGCCAGCAGCCAGCTTGCTGCTTCTTCCACTCTGACTGCATTGGAGTGACTGGAGTATCAGAGCCAGCAAGGGACATCAGCATCCCTGGACACCACCGTGCATCCTGGCACCAGCACCCAGGCTAGCCTTGTCCTCATTTGTTCCCAAGACAGTGTGGCGGTAACACATCTCTGAGGAACTGGGCGGTCTCCTTGGTGTGCACTGGGAATGAACAGACACACTGGGAGCATCTCACTGCTTGTGCCTGTGTGACCATGAGACTCAAGGTCATCAGCCAGAGGGATCCCCAGGCCTCAGAAAAAGGTTGAGATCGGAGCAGGGGCCCTGCCAATCTCACCAATGTGGTCTGCAGTGATCTCCTGGCTGGGCAGGGAGGGATGAGGTCTCAGGAGCTCCTTGTAGGATGCTGATGCAGAGCTTTTTCCAAGGAGGTTGTGCTTGCCCTTGAATATTAATTGGGAGCTGCCAGGGTGCACCTGGGCTCTGTGATGGGGCTGGAGGCTCCTGTGGGTACCAGGGAGCCAGCAACAAATTGCACTGTTTATGGGGGACAACGTGAGCGGGCACGCTCTCCCCAGGGAGCGGGGCAGGGCAGAAGAGCATATCAGAGATGCAGCATGGAGAGCCTGTGAAGCATCGCTGTCGGTGGCACTGGGGAGGCCAACCTGGCACTGTCTCGCTGGGCTACAGATTAGGGAACAGACGGGACCGGTGAGCCAACGCCCCAGCTGACTTTTCAGATGCAAAGCCAGCTGTGCTTCAGAGCTGCTTGGTTCTCATGTTTTTGGTTTCTTTGCTGAGCCTCAGTAGGGTTATCCATCTTCTCCTGTCTCGAGAGCGCTTCTGCACCTACTACCAAGGAGCGATATAATCTCAGTACCCATTTAACATGAATAAAAGCCTTCTGGGACAATAGGTCACAGTTGTCCAATTTAGCTCAAGTAGAGAAAAGGCCTTTATAGCTATGAATACATGAATACTTAAAATATATATATAACATTGTTTAACATCAGGACATATAAGCATAATATATATATAGCACTGGGCTAACAGTCTGTTCTTGACTCCCTCTACAGAAGCCGTAGCTGTTCTGCCTGTCAGCTCTGTCCCAGCGGCTCTTCGTGGCTGGAGTCACAACTTTCACCGCTGTCCACTTTGCTTGGCTCTCGGTATGGAGAGCAGCTCTTACGGGCAGAGGGAGGCTGGGGAGCAAGGGCTGTGGTTGCTTCTTGGTGGGGACTGGGATGCGAGAGGTGAGGATGTGGCACCTCTGCCCGCAGGTAAGGAATTGCACACAGAGCCAGGTTGGTAGCTGATGCGCCGTGCTGCAATTTTCTCGCATGGTTTGTGTGCCCTGAAGACAGTCGTATGCAAGGAAAAAAAGAAAAACAAACAACAAGAAGGAAAATAAATAGCCTTAAAGAAAAGAAAGTGTCATTTCTGTAGGTAATTAATTACTAATTATACAACCGCAGCATTGTCTGTATCATTAAAATTACTTGGTTTTTCAATACATTACAGTTTTAATTAAACAAACCCCTAGATTTTTGTTTTTTCTCCTTCTTTGTAACATAAATTCATTTTTTTTTATTAGTGCCAAAGAACAAATTAATTGAGTAATTAGTGACTATTACTTTGTCACTGCTGGAAGGGTTATTTCCAAGTTGTATGTATGCAGTGGCTGGGGAAAGCTGATGAAATGTTGTTTGATACCAGGACTCCCTGCAAGCAGCTGTTGGTGGCTGGGGATGCTGGTGGAGGTGGGGGTTTGGCAGCGCTGGGACACAGGCGGCAAGAAGTGGGTGAAAAACTCTGCCAGGGCTGGCTGGAGGAGGCTGTCAAACACCGGTGGGTATCCCCTTGCTTACTTGCAAGCCTGTGAGTAGAGGTGTTTCATTTTGATGCAGAAATGCCCTCTAGAAGGCATCCTGAGACCCTCCAGAAAGCAAGCGGTAGCGAAGCCGTGGCGGCTTCCATGGGCTCCCCCCAGTACAGGTGAGGGAGAAACCCCAGGGTGGGATTTTTGAAGCGTTCACTGTCACAGTCATCATTAGAGGGGGCTGAGAGCTGGCGGCAGTGGCATGTCTCCCCCTGCCCCACCATGTCTAGGGTACGCAGCAGATTGGAGGCAGGAAGAGGGAAATTTAGCATGCAGCTAGTGATAGGGTCTTAATAGATCTGCACTTACTATTTGGAAACGAAAGAATCAGGATTACAGGCTTATGAGGGATTAGCAAGCATGAATGTGTATTTCTGCATACACTGCTCCTTTTGTAAACCCATTGTGCCATTAGGCTGATATAGAGTTATACCATTACTAGCATGACATCAGTGTATCGGATAGTCTTCATTATGAGATCAAAACCCAGGCTTTCCCACTGGCCTGTTGATCCTCTCCTGTTTGTAGCTCTGTTTGGCTGTGAAAAGACCCTTATTTTCAGACAGCATCCATACCACCAGCAGGACAGACACCTTGTGAACATTGGCCCACCTCCTGGGACCCCTCGAGTGACCAAATTGAGGCTTTAAATATTTCAGCTGCTCTCTCCTGGGGGTTTTAAAGCAGCAGAAGGAAAGTGGATGCATGAGGATCCTCGGGTCTCTGCACTCGGTTATAGTGGTGGAGAGAGATCTTGGGCTGCTCAGAAGAGCTCAGGTCAGTCATGGGTGTATGCGTTGGGTCTTTCAGTGTGACTGAAATGGTGCATTTCTGTTTTTAGCTAAAGTACATAAAGATCCTCATAAAGTCAGTGTGTCTGTTGGCTTCAAGTAGTGCATGCCCTCAAGGGCAGTAGCTGCGAGGTGTCTGCTCTTGGAGCCCTGGAGGTGCGTGAACTACCTGGAAAGGTTAAGAAATCGGTGCGGAAGTACGCAGCTTCAGGAGCCTGCCTGTGCTTCACAGGCTGCAGGTCCCAACCCTGCGTGGCTGGCCACACAGTCAGCACAGGTAACCTAAGCAAACCGAAGCCTTTAGCTGTAGGCTTCCCTTGTGATGGTCTCTGTAAGCTGGGATGTGCTGAGCAGGAAACTGGATGAAGGAGTACGGAATTGAGTGGTTATAAAATGTCAGAGCCTCTGTGTGTGAGTGCAAGTTTTGATTTTTACTAAATATTTTCCCCTTTAATTTAAACCATTGGTTTTTTTCCACGGAAATGTAATAATAAGAGCCCATGTGTTTTTAACTAAATGGCAGCCTGTGCTTTGTAAACAATCCAGGGTCCAGTTTCGATGGGATCCCTGCGTTGAGGTTTCTGGAAATCAAAGAACAATCAAGCTAAGGCAACTTGTTCCTGGAGCTGCCCAAAGCTGTTTGCTGCCGGAGCCAAAGGGAGTGAGAGCACTGGAGCATCCGGGTCATGGGCAGCTCTGCGTGACTGTGGGAGGTCTCCATGCTGCTCAGACCTGGCTCCTTTCCCTGCTCCTGGTCAGTCACCTGTCACTGTACAGGACAGTGTCCCAGGAATGACCCCAGCCCTGGGAGCAGCCAGCTCTGTCCATGGGCTCCCCTTAGCACTGCTGCTCTCGCACCTCCTGCCTCTCCGTTTTCCTTTGGGGGTCATTTCAGCAAGGAAATTTGGCTTCTCCTGCCTCTATGCTCCACAAAGTCTAGATGCATCCACCTGGGCGCATCCCACCTCTGCACTGGGAGGGAGAGCATCCCTCTGTGGCAGGCAGAGTGGGAGCCTTCCCGCTGCCGGGCATGCTGGTCCCTTGGGCAGCCACTTCTGTTTTGCCTCGTCTTTTTGCTACTGGTTCCCTCCCCTTCCTTTCGCTGGTCTCCTGCAACACCACTTGCGTTGCTGACACTGGGCACCTTGGACTTGAACTGGGACCTGTCAAGGTCCTGGTGTTTTTAGATCTTAGATCACTTTTGAATGTGAGATTCCAAAATCCCTTGGAGTATCTGAAAAATGGTGTCTGTTTTTTCTCTCCATTGGAGTGTATATCTGTGGGGTTTTGTCTTTTTTTTTTCCTTGTCCATGCTTTAAATCTCTTTTGGCCATAATTCCTTTTAGTGATGTAAGTGTTCTGACAAACTTGACCCTATGCTGCAAAGCAGTTCTGCACGAATGAGCCAGGTAGGTCAAGCAATCTTCCTCTCTGGTTCCTTCCCCTGAAGTAAATATGACCCTACAACCATAAATCCGCTGCATAGAACCCTTTGCACGCAAGAGACCCTACAACAACAAACCAGTGTGCACGCAGCCCGCTGCTGGTGAGCGCTGACATGGCTTCAAATGTATTGATGCTCCAGCTGATGTGTCCTTTCTGAGGGCATCAGCGTCAGCAGTCCTTTTAGCTGTGAAACGAGGAGGATGACTCACGAACCACACAGACGCAAGTGGTGTCAGTACCTCGATGGTCCATCAGGTTTCTAACCTGCGTCAGCAAAATCAGGGGTGAAGAAGGAAATGAGAATGACAACCCAACCCGGATTTGAGGGGGAGAGGGCAAGTGATATGGAAAATAAAACTCCCTCTGAGACTGTCCCCCCACTCCTTTTACCAGACACATGCTGCAGGGAGGTCCAGCTCTGCAGACCTTCAGGCATGAACTGTTCCTGTCATTTATAGATACTTCAAACGTTGACTCTTGACATGGTCTCCAACGGGCTCTAACTTTTTGCTCTGCTGATGGACTGAGAACTTCTTCCCTGCCTCTCTCTGCATAGACTTTTGGGGGACTGTTTCTTGTGGGCTGGCACCTCTGTCCTCATGAGTTTGCCATGAATATTGCATCTGCTGGTGCAAGAAACTCTCTTCAGAAGGGCACAAACAGGCTAGAAGGTTCTAAATCTGAGAAAGCAGATGAGAATGCCGGTAAAAGCAAACTTGAGATGCTGTGAATCCTGTTGCTCTTTTTATCTGAAGATGCTCAGAAACTGACATTTTCTGAAGAAACGAGTGTGAGGTCTTTAAAATAAACTAGGAAGAGGTGTGCTTTTTCTTTTTTTAAAAAAAAATGTGTTTCAGCCAATACAAGCAATTGTACATTCCTAGGTGTAATCTGCATGTAGTCTGTAACAGAATTAAAACCATCGAGAGACAAATAGCATAGTTTGTGTCAAGGGACAACCAGACTGGACCATCACCTGCAGCTCAGGCGTGGCCTTCACAGAGCGCTGAATGGGGCCGATGAACCAGCCCCGTTCTCACCCAGGGTGCTGCCCCGTGTGTGCCGTGACAGCTCTCTGAGCTTCCCACAGCTGCAGGGACAGAATATATCGAGATGCCAAGAGACAATCTCAGCGACCACCTCTACCAGCAGCCCAGCGCGCACCTCTGCTCAGCCTGGTGGCAGCTCCAGTCCAGTCCGCCCTCCCTGGCACACGGAGCAGTCAGCATCGCCAGCCTCAGCACCTAACTACGGACCTGCATCCTTTGAGCCTTCTCCATCCTTGCCTCCATACCCACCTAAAGCGGTGGGGAGCAGCCTGGAAATCTAATGGGATGCATGCTTCGAGATCAATGGTGCTGCCCCAAGAGAAAATCTGATATTGCAAGCTAGTAATGAACTGGAGCTAGGCTGTAGAAATTTTAAAAAAAAAAAAAGGTTTTGAAAGCTGGCTGTCGATGCCCCAGATAGATCTTAAAAAGGGTTTCATTGTTCCCGGAGCAAAAATACAAGAGAGTGGTCTGCATCTATTTACCATGCAGAAGGGTCAAAAATGGCTCTTCTCTCTCCTGGGTCCCTGCAGCTTCTCCAGCAGATTTAAAGGACGCACGTGGAACTTCGGCGCCAGGGTGAGGAAGAGAGGGAACAGCAGCGAAGAGCCCTCCGTTTCATCCCACCTGCTCTGTGATGGTGACTTGCCCCGAAGAGTCTCAGGAAAATCCTGTGTAAATGGAACATAAATGTTTTATGAATTCAGCCCTGGTGGAGTAAATTAAAGGGTCATTAATGGCCTCATTAAAGAGCTTTGCACTTTGTTCTGAATTATGAAAGCTATCATGCAATGTTAAACTAAATGGAGTTTTCAGCGAGATTTTAAAACTCTTTAACTAGTTCCCTTTCCCCCTCTGTCTCTCTCTATTCTTTTCTCCTTTTTTTTTTTTTTTGGTCTTTGAGAAATGTCTTTCGAGGGAGCCGCCTGTAGTGCTACAAACTAGATTTCAATTATAAATCTTCTTATGCTCCACTAATTGCCCAGAATTTTTCTCGAGAGCTGCCTGAGGTTAATACTGATGAAGAAAGAGCCCTTTTGTCTTTTCTGGAAACAGTGCCTCCCTCCCCCACCTCTGACAAGACGTCAAGCAGGGAATTACCTATAATGACACCCAAACGGGATGTTCAGAGCTGCCATGTGGGAAGAAAGACAAGTTTGCTGTGGCTTTGCCTTGGATTGCTGGGGAGAAATCTTTGGCTTCTCCAGCAGCTCCCAGCACCGCTCTTGGTGGATGCCAGCAGCCCCCCCAGCTCCATCTGCACCAGCAGCCCGTCACTGACCCTCCCCCTTGCCGAGAAATCAGCCGGTGCTCCGTGGGGTCAAGGAGGCACATCTGGAAAGCCCAGCCTGGACACCATGGGCTTGATGAAGCCATGCATTAAACTGAGTGAAGCTCTGCGGTACAGTCCAGAGCCATCAACAGGACTGCATGACAGTGCCTGATGGGGAAGAGCAGTGGAGACGGGGGTGAGGATCTGCTGGCACGGTCTCTGTACCCCTGTGTGTGTGTGCAGCTTCTTCCATTAGCCCTTTGCATTTTAATGGGCTGAAACAGCCTGTGCCAAAGGCTAGATCAGGTCTCTGTCTTTCTCCTCCACCTTGCTCCTCTCCGTCCAAGAGCTCACCCTTAACAAGGTCCAGTAGCAACCAGGGTTGTGAGGAGGTTTCTGAGAGCTATAACTGCTGGTGAGCATCCTGGCTCCCATCACAGAGTCCCTGTGTTCCCGTTCCCTGTGTTCTGGTTCCCTGCCCCAGTCCTGGGGGTGAGGAGTGCTGAAGTGTCTTCTGCAGCATGATAATGACTCCACATAAAGACCCATTTTCTGCATTTTTAAATGTTGCTATGGATAAACACTAATTGCCAGGTGATTTTGGAGCAGACAGGAGCTTGCTAAGACAAGGTCAGGCATTTGGTCAGGCATTGGAATGGGCTGCCCAGGGAAGTGGTGGAGTCACCATCCCTGGAGGTGTTCAAAAAGCGTGTAGATGTGGCACTTCGGCATATGGTTTAGCAGGCACGGTGGGGTTGGGGTGACGGTTCAACTTGATGATCTTAGAGATCTTTTCCAGCCTATGATTCTATGACTCTATGAAGTCAATGCATGCCCTGGCCAGTTGCTTGCTGGCCAGGCTGATCAAAGGGACTGGGTGAAATCTGTATTCAGGAGTCAGCATCTTCATTGCCATTGGGTTTGAGTGTATGGGAATAAAGAGCTGTCCTCTGGTCACCTCCCTGCCTTTCCCCAGTGCTGGAGGATCCTGGGAGCCCCATATCTCAGTGCAGAGAAGGGAAGACCCTCGTGTCTGGGGCCAGCAGCGTCTTGCTTGAGATTCAGCTGCCTGGCTACAGCAGGCAGAAATTGTTCAGCAAAACAACAAAAGCTTGATTTGCCCCAACTTTTCCGCTGGGAAACAATCATTTCACTACCAAGAGAAGCTCCCTAAGCCTGGCCTGGAAATCCTTGCTGAGGCTGGAGGCAGAGCCAGGTCTCCCGACGGCACGTGGCCGGTCATGGTGGGGACACCCTCCCCTCCCCAGCCTACCTCGAAGGCTCATTGCTTTGACTTACTGACTTAGCTCGCCCTCTGCAAGTTCTTCACACAGCTACACAACAAATCAAACCCCTTATTAACTAATTAAGCTATTTCTCCAACCAGGCAGGAAAGAGAGAAGAGGTTGTTATTATTTCTATTTTTAAATACCTGTGAGAGGCACACGTGCTTGAATGGCGGCTAAGCCCAGCGGAGACATGAGCAGTGGACAGGGCCAGCTGAGAGGCCCCGCTGCAACCCAGCAGCTTCAGCGACAAAGTCCCCAAGGGGCTGAAACGCGCTGCTTCAGCTGTGGAGTTTTCCACGTCTGGGATCAGTTTTGGGCACGGTGCCAGGAAGATGCCAGCCCCTGGGCGACGCAGGCTGCGATGCGTGGGCAGTGCTGGGGTACCCCCGGGGAGGGATGCTGAGCTCCCCTCCTGGCACTGTTTGCAGCTCCATCAGGGAGGACACAGCAGCCCAGGGGACCCCACCGCCTCCAACAGCGAGTGCAAACTGAGCAGTGGGTTTTAACCCCCACGCCTGCATCTCTGAAGGCTCGGGCCCTGCAGGCAGCGAGCTGGCATCCCACGCGTCCCCCTTGGCTGCGTGTGGACTTGCTGGAGCCAGATTTCACCGATGCCCAGCTCCCCAGGGCCCCCCCATCATCCTCATTGTCTCCAGGGACCACTCATACACTTTTTGGGGGGGCCTCCTCAGAGGTCAAGAGTCACCGCAGAGCGGCCATCAATGGGACAGCCCCACAGAGGCTCTCCTGGCCATCAGCCTCCCCGATAGGAACCGCAGCCAAGGGCTTTGCTGCCGCACAGGGCTTCAGCAGCGAATTCACGTTATTGAGGCTGGCTGGATGCTCTTCAGGAGCATCCCGGCTGGCTCCTGGCAGCCTGCGCCGCAGTGCTTCATCGCCGAGAGAATCCGTCTGCCTCGTGGCTCCGTTCCTCTGAGGTGGGAACGCTGCGGCTGCTTCTGCTGCGCATCGTGCGGGAAAGGATGGGCATTTTGCAAGAGCTCTGCTCAGAAATGCTGCTGCTTTCTGGCAAGCTCTGGCCTCCTTCCCTGCACCAGGGCTTGTGGCACTGGGACCAGGAGATGCTCAGGAGCTGAGGCCAGATGGTTTCTGCAGGTGAAACCACTGATGTGAGGGCTATTTGGGTCTGGGGAGGGGGTCAGGAGCCACAGCTGCTCCATATCCATCTTGATGTGGGCTCATTAAATGGGGTGTTTGCCCTGAAGGGCTGGGAGTGGGCACTGGGCATCTCCTGGGAGAGCTGGGCAGGGTATAAAAAGCTCTGGGGGGTAGCAGATGTGTTAGAAGAGGATTTGGGCTGTGTTTTCTCTGGTTGTCTCCTTTTGATGCAGCTGTGTGGTACTTCCTTTCTGTTTTTTCATAGGGCTTTTGGGTTGTTTATTTTTTTTCCTGTATGGCCTCCTGCAGGACATGTTCTTTGTGTTACCCAGCAGCAGGGCTGTGGAGGGGCTGACCTGCTCTCCAGCTGGTGTGGAGGTTTCCTTCCTGGAGGCTGCTTGAGGTGCCTCCTGCCTGCCACTTCCCTGCCAGAAATCCCTTTGCAAGGTTTGCTTTAATGCCGTTTGCTGCTGAGGGGCATCTCCCAGCACCTCTAACCTCAGCAGAGGGTCAGGAGAAGGACCAGTGTTCTGGTGAGGGATGGGGACCACTGCATGGGGTGATTTAGAAAAGATGACGCGCAGCAGCGGCAGTGCCATAAACCATGTTTGTGCTGATACAATTAGTGGAGCCGGTGCTGTGCTGGAGCCCTGCAGCTGGGGTGAGCATCGGAAGGGGCAAAGCTGCCAAACCCCACTGCGGTGGAGCTGCAGGCAGCGAGTGCCTGGTGGTTTGCAAATGTGGGGTGCAGTGGGGAGGCTGAGCCGTGGGTCAGGCGGAAGGGTGATGCAATGGGCTCTGTTTGATGCCTTTCTTTGCCCGCTGGTGTCTGTGGCCATGGCCTCAGCACCTGCAGAGCTGTGGGCACAGACCCTGCTGCCACCGTCCCCAGGGGCACAGGGGGTGGCCAGGTCTTGTGGGGCTATTCCAGACGGAGGGTTTGGGGTCGGTGCTGCGGTGCGAGTGCCTGCAGAGTGTGCTGTGGCTTCAGGGATGCTGCGGGGACCCGCAGCCCCGCCAAGTGCTGGGGACAGGAGGATTTCATGGGTTTTCCACGAAAACTCCCCGCAGGTGCCATGGAGGAGGGATGCTGGGGAGCCAGCACTGGGGTCTGCTGTCTGCAGCATGCCTGGGGGTTTGGGGAGGGGGGCTCCGTTTGCTCCCAGGTGGGCTGGGGGCACTGGAGGAACCCTGGGGTTGCCAAACCCCTGATGAAGCAGCGGTGCTGGGATGGGGAGCGTAGAAATGCTGGAACTGGTGGGCAGATCCAGGGATTGATGCCCCATGTGCTGCCCACCTCCCCGGCCATGGTCCCTGCGAGCAGGGAGGTGGGAAGGATGCGGCTGGGATGCAGAGAGAGTCATGTGCTGGTCTGCACAAATGGGAGATGGAAGGGCAGTGGGAGCTTGACAGCTCCTCGGGCAGGGAGATGGCTGCAGGCACAGCTGAAGAGCCCCAGAAATGCTTTGTGCTGTTTCCAGCAAAGTGACTGATGGGGACTGAGGGAGGGGGAAGGATATGTGTGGGGAGCAGATTTAGAAAATGATTTCACTGTTGGTTAAATTTCCTCCGCGCTAAAACATTG
>Ga0065711_1036692_pt1 | contig 20702 bp, 14 predicted proteins | sample Hoacrofraction12_FD_59098 | JGI IMG/M metagenome (GOLD analysis project Ga0065711, IMG submission 59098) | Hoatzin crop microbial communities from Cojedes, Venezuela - Epithelial fraction 12 v2 (version 2) | ecosystem: Host-associated > Birds > Digestive system > Esophagus > Crop | place...
GATGCCAAAAGCATAACTTTCTGAAAAGCCAGCTCTCTAAATTTTTTAGATAAAAGGCAAAGAATTCACACTTTGCTGGCATCTGCTCTCAGACCAGAACACCTCCCTAGCCCGGGATTAAGTCCCATTGTTTCACAGGAAAGCCCCAGCCCCAGGCCTGCAGGTACAGCAAGTTTATATTCTAAGCTGGCTGCAGAAGTCAAATTAAAATGGGTAAAAAATGTAAACAGGACCAGATGCACCTGAGAAAAAAAAGAAACTAAAATTGCCTTAAAAGATAAAAGGATTAAGCTCTTCTGACCAGTAGCTGTAAAACACTTAATGAATTTAGACATTTCCGAAGGAAGAAAGCTATTTAATGTGATAAGTTTTATTCAGATAGAGCAGAATAACTATAATGTAGAAAACTGCTCATTAGTTGGGGCTTAATTGCTCTTATAGCTGGCAAAGAAGCAGTAATTACTATACCAAAAAAGATCTATATTTAGAGCGTATTTGTTTTTGTGCATGGAACAAGAATACTACTTTGATATTAAACCAAAATTTAGCCAGAACATATCCAGTGTCACCCCACTGGAACTGAAAACTGACAACTGCGTAACTCTCTATGAAAGAAAAAAAGTATTGATTAGAGACAGGAATATAATTGTAGTTTATTCTGAAATAGGACTTTGACAGATTTATTGTTATTTATTCACAGCAGTCTCACTGTTTGCCTGTTTTGTTTATAAATATTTACCATGCACTATCTTCATAAAATAATTATTATGCCATGTGCCCAGCAAAGAGAAGACGTTAGAGATCTGGCTGTGTATTTTTCCAGTCTAATCTGTACGACAATATTTTAATGCAGTTTTAACACGCGAGTCCTTACAGCTGAACATCCTGAGCTTTCTTTGTTGGGTTACGTGCGCAAACATTTACAGAGAAGCGGTGCCTCTGCCCACGTGGCTGCCCATCCGACACGGCTCAGAGGACCACGCAGGCATCCCTGCTGCGGTTCACCAGCTCCCACAGCAGAGCTGACGTTTGCGACGTTTTGGTGACATTAGAGAGGACACAGCGACTGCAACATTTTCAACCCCTACAAGCACGCAGAAATTCTTTACAGGGGTATTTAAAGAGCCACTTAAAAGGCAGCTTCTTAATTGATACACAAAGTAAATCTGCATGCAAGTGCTGAACAAGGAAAGGCTTCACCCTGCAACGCTCTCATGAGCGGCTCCACCAATGTTCGCGATGAAGAAGAGGAATCCAGTAGAAGCTAACAGGGCTTTCATGCCAAATTCACATGGTGCAACGTGACTCCAAGAGATGAATAACCTTGTACTCTGGCATATGCAATGGTCTGCACTTAACTCAGGCATAGGTCTGCCTTCCCTCGCAGGCTCACAAAGATTTGGGTAAGCGCTACAGACTCAATCTTTTTCAGGTGTGCAGAATTCTTCATCAGCAGCTGCAAGCTTCATTCACAGATGTTACAAGGACATAAAGCTCAAAAAGCATGCCCCATACCACTCCTGTTCCAGACAGCATCCAACTTCACTAATGCTAAAAAAGATAAAAGGAAAATTTCTTTGGATTTATCATCAGTATCTGGCTGGGATCAGCAGCACCAAGACGAAGTGCAACCAATTTGGTGATATATGTATCACCTCATTCTCTCATAAATCATGGTTATAAAACAAAGATTGGCAGGACAGCCAAGGTTAGAAACAATAAAAGACTTTTAGGCCCATTTTTATTTAATTTGATTGTATTTCAAGATAATGATACCCCTTTAACTACAGGAAACATGCTCCATCTGTTCTCCAGAGCCTCTGTGGGCCTGCAGTTTCCTTCCATGTGCAATTCCAGATGTTAACCAGGACCCTGAAAGGCCCCTATGACCCAGGTTCCTTGTTCTCACTCCCTCAACAGCAGAGGGGAAGCCTACAATAGTGATGAAGACCGCATAAAGCCCCAAGCTCCCCACCAAATATTTAAATGAGATTTTAGCAGCACAGAGTGTCTTTTGCAAATCTTCATCTGGTGCGAGCAGGTGAGATAAGCAGCACTCTGGCATTCTGCCTCTGAGGGACCAGGGCTTCGGGAGCACCAAGCCCAGATCTACAGCACTCTGTCTTTCTTCAACAAGTGTAACCTGAATAACCTCACAGACACGGCTCAAGGCTTTGCCCTTCATGGAAATACATAAATATATTTTTGGAAGTCTGGAACCCATGTGAACAATATCTGTCTGAGCAGCTTTTGGTAACCAAGATCACACAGGTACTTGTTTTTTCTTTTTTTTTTTTTTAAAAACTCGCACATATTTTTATCAATTGAAAACAATGTTCAAGAAAAATGAAACACTAGAGATTTAATCTGTGATGATATATAGAAAAGCATAAATATTATGTACCTTAAATGTCATTAAAGATTTTTTTAATATAGATATTGAAATCCCTCCAATAAAAAAACAATTAAAAAATCAAAGCTCTGCTGTGCAGAACTGAATTTTTTTTCCTGGAAGATCATTCTTTGATAATTACTAATCCCTTTCTATTGTTCAGGTAAACTTAAGGGAAGAATATTCCAAAGGAACAGGTAACTACAGGGTAATTTGCTATTCTGTTTTTACAAAGTAGGAAGCTTTTCTAGCTATATTCAGCATCCAAACTGGCATATAAATAAATTCCAGTCCAAACAGGTTCTATATACTGCTTTCAACTTCATACTGCTTGCATAAATCACACTTATTACTTTACATTTATAGAGATTTTTTAACAGAATCACCATTAATAGCATAGCAGATCAAATATTATTCCAAATTTAAATAAAATCTGTTCATCATTATGGTCATTAGCTAATGGTTTTATCATCCTTTGGGACCACAGTAAACATTAAAATTCAATTTACTTAACATTTACTTCTCATAAAACAAAAAGAGCATCATTTCCTTGCTACAATAACATACTCTTGGGCTCACAAAACTCACGAGAACCAGGTTTAAAAAAACCTACACTTTTGAAGACTAATGAGGTGCTGAAGAAAGGAGGTAAATATACACAGGAGTTCTCATAGGGGCTACGTGACTAATCCTGCAGCTACTAATTTTCCTACTACTGCAAATGCTGTAAGGTGCGGAGTTTTCAACCTTTTTGATTTGTACACTGCAAAACATCTCCCAAGTGGGTGCAAATGCCAGTAATTGTGGATTTAAGCCGATTAACAATCAGTTTTCTTTTCTTACATACCATTCATGGACGCCTTATAAAAAAGGCATGGGTCATCGAGGGTCCACAAACCCAAACCTGGGACAGATCACAGTTGGTACACATCTGTGCGTGTCCAGTGTCGCAGAACATCCGTAACACGGACACCAGGCACAATCATCCTTAGGATGACCACAACTTTTAAAACAGCCTTGTGAAAACCTTTGTTTTCCCTTTGATATATTTGCATTGTTTAATCAAACTCTGATAAACACATTCTTTTCACCTAAATGGATTTTCTCTTCAAAGCTCCCTTTGTCAGCTGATTTGTTAAGCGCTAGAGGACTGCACATCTCGCTGACTGGTGCTCCCCTGTGTATTCATTCTCTTTACAGGTTCCCCTGCAGGACTACCATGATTTTACTGATTATTTTTCAGCAGACACTTTGTTAGACTACTTACAAACATACTGACCTAATTGCTTTTAATTATTCCAGTGGAAGCTGCTTTTACAGTGGCTATTTGCTTCCACACAAAAGGACAAATACCTACTGTGAGAAGCATCGAAAAATCCATATCCTGGGCTTCTCTCTGAAGCCTAAATCAATCAAAAGTTTAATGCACATTATAAATGTTTATGTGCATGTGTATCTATTGTGCATGTATGCATGAATTATATAGGCCTATTTTACATCTATACCCATCTGTACATCACATAAGCCAAATGGGGCTAAGGAGATAGCAAACCCATTTAATTCTCAGTTTCAGAGACAAAGTGTTTTCTTAACAGCTCTGTGAAGGATCCAAGCAAATTTGGTGTTTTCACTTTCTTTCCTAGCATATGTTTAGAAAATTGTTTAAATCTTAGATATCCATCCAGCCTGTTAGTATCCACATATATATTTCTCGTTTGCTACCTGAATTAACAGTGCTTCTTGAAATAGATGAAGAGTAGAGCTACACAGAAAGCCAGTTACTCTACAGCTGCCCTTTTAGCAGACAACCCATATTCAGCTGCTGTAACATCGGCAAAACATCTCCTCCCATGAACATCAGGATGGGCTAGACTGTTCATCTAAGTGAACAGCTTTACAAGAAATAGCTCACCAGCAACGTGAAGACGATGCGCAGTTCAACAGAGAAATCCATGAGGGGCAAAACTGGGAAGAGATGATACTTGGAAGTCTGTCCCATACGCACTCCAGAGTTCGCAGCAGGGGGAAATCTCAGTATATTTGGAACATGGCAGAGGCACCCCGTAACTTCCTGCTAACTCCTCATTTTGCCCTCTAAGGACTGCGCAGCACACACAAGACCACAAGATCTAAAGCGGAAACACCTATGCTGATCACAGGTTGCTGCCCAGAAGACAGCAACATGCTGAAAGCAAGCCTAAGCTTCCTTCAGATTTTACATTCAAATACCAAAGGAAAATTGGTATTATCCATGCACAGAAATCAGCTCACTTTTGAGAATCTTTTTCAGCCACAGTTTTGTGAAATGAGAAGCTTGTGTATTATTCTTATTCAGTTTAATATTTTTCAGCAAGGAAAACAAAAGAGACACAAAGTAGCATTTAAATTAAAACAAACAAATCAAAACAAAACAACGCCTGCCAGATGTCTGTGAAACTGTCCCTCCTGGTACAGAATAAGATAAGGTTGAAACAACCTGCTAGCTAAGGTTTTCCAAATCTTTTCTATTTAAGTAATTTACAAAATACTTTGCTTGCAACAAAGCAAATTCTTATCTTCACAATTACTAAAACATTTTCATAGTATTTTAATTCTTAATATTGTTCTGTTAAGAATCTTCTATTAAAGTTGCAAATAAACATTTCAGCACAAGACAGTAGTGACAACTTGACTACTACAGTAGTCAGTGGGCCGCTCCCAGTGGCTGGATTCTTCCTGGCACACAGCATGACACCTTGGAAGACATCTCCTGCAATTCAACCAACGTCATTCCACATATCTATGGAATATAATATAATGAGGTGCAAGTCTTGTCGAAAGGATTTTCACTATTTGTACATACTGAGAGCTTATATCTAGCCACCTGGACAGCTCTGTTACATGGTCAGAGATGAATGTTCATACCTTCAAGTATTTATAGTGAAGGGAATTCTTGGAAAATCTGAAAGCTTTGCCAAATACATAAACTGGGGACTGAACATGGCCTGACTCTAAGCTATTCACTCACTGTGTCACCCCACAACACCCGAAACATCCTCAAAACCAGTTTCTCAGCAGTCTTTCACTGAAGCTCTTAGCCGCAGTCTTCAATTCTAGTGTCTGACATAACGCAAGACTAACTGAATAGAAGAAAGTTCCCCTTCACCAGCACTCAGGCTGTAGGAGCATGATTCACATTTAAGATGCAAAATGTGCTTTCTTATTAGTGCATCTTTTGGGTCTCCAGCCTTTCTAAACAGGTGCTATTGTACTATTGATCGCTGCCCAGAATTTAATACACAGAGATCCTGCAGGTTGGAAGAAAGGTATGTGCCAGTTGGGTTTATGAAGCCTATAAAACTTTTACTGTGCTTGTAGCATAACCAAAAAGAAAGAAAAAAAAGTCATCCATAAATTTAATTATTACTGGCTTCTGTTCTTGGAGACACCTCTCCAGGGCATAGTCTAAAATCATTGAATACTATTCGGTTTCCTGGATCAAGGTGATACAAGCTTTTTAAAACCTCAACCGCAATTAATAGAACAATTTCCTCCCATACACGAGCCTTTCCTAAACACAGTGCTGTTATTCCCTGACCTCGGTGCGAACAGGTGGACTCAGAGGTGGAGGAAATGCCAACAAATTCTGCGGGGTTTTTCACCACGGCTGGTTCTCATCACCATCCACTGCCCCCATTCTGCCACTGGCAGACAGTGACTGATGCCTTATTTCAGGCATTTCTCGCAACCTTCCTTCTAATCGGGAAACAGATGGTTCCCTTTAACAATAATATTTCCACCCTGCCACCAAAACCATCTCCACCTGATCTACAATTAGAAACATGGGACTGGTGAACACCTCTGTCCCACACTGCATACTGTTCACTTGGAACTTCTCTCTTCCTTTTTAAAATGCTACTTTATTCTCAGCAGAAGACAAAGGTAGCAGGACTTGCCAAGGATGCACACAAGTTAGTCTGCCGGGTTTCTTCACATACAGAGCTCATTTGCTTAAAAAGGCCAGTTTGAACTGGACTCCAACAAATACGATTCAAACTAATTTGCTGAGTATTTTCAACTAAATAAAAAAATTAAAATTTAAAAAGATGGCATGTTCACTTTGATGGGCTTTAAATTAAATGTTTTATTTTTCGTTTTAAAGAGGTTCTTGTTTTTGCAGTGGAGCTTCATTTTGGAAAAGCATTAAGAACACCCTTCAAAGGAATATTTTGTTCAGCTGAAAACTTGTTTTTTGTTTTACATTTCAGCATGAATAAATGGCATTCTTCTTTTAGAACTGATCCAATACTTTTCCCATCTCCATCCTCCTCTCCCCGATTTTTCCGTTTGACTACTGTCTCAAAAAATGAACTACTGACACAGCTACTCAGAGAAGAGATAATCCCAGCTGTAAAAATTTAGTCTAAAGACACAGCCAGATAAAAGATTAGGGACCTTCATCCAAAAAACAACCCAACAGGCATTATGAGGAACTCGCCCGGCTTTGCTACATGGATTACAACGGATTCATTTTAAACAGCCTTGGTGGTTAAAAACGGAAAAAAAATCATAGGGAAAACATCCATTAAAGTCAGGGATTATGGAGAGAAAGCAGAGCAGGAGACCGTGCATTTGTGGCACTCTGAGGACCCGGCTGACATGGCCCTGTCCTCGCAGGCTGCCCTCCTCCTTCCACAGACCAGACCTCAGCCCTCTCCTACCAGTGACACGAGAGCCAGAGTCTTTTCCTCTCATCCCAAAACATGCATCCCAGCCCCAAAAATGTACAGGTTTCTACTATGACAACTTCATAGCAGATACGGGTATCAAGCAACAAGCAGATATACCAGATCTACAGTAACTAACAACTGTAAAATTGCCACTAGCTGCAAAGTTCCTTGTATGTTTGCTTTCTGGCGAAACTTAAATCATGGTTTCCAATAAAAACAACCTAAAATAAGTTTTTCTGGCGCTCTGTAAGTCTTTCTGTTCCTCAGCAACATTACCAATAGTTTAATCTCATTTCCTCAGAAATAATCACAAGGCTATTTAAATATTAACTAAAGGAAAATATTAGCACACTGTTGGGGAAACGAGACAAAACTGATCCCACACCCAGTAAAGCTTCCTGTCCTTAAACAATCCTAAACCCTATTACATCCAAATCAGGATTCAAAATTCTCAGAAATATACTCAGAGGGCATTTAAATGACCCAGTCGAGCTCACCCGACATCTGGGTACTGTGAAAAAACATGGCCCCATTTCTCCCTCCTCCCAGTCCCAGGACATTTGCTCCAGCAATGACAAAAATCCTGTATGTGTCTCCTGCCCTTCCAATTTCACAGAGGCATCTACACTCTTTAGTAACGGGAAGATTTCTGACATTCTCTTGCATCAGGAGTCTCATCATGTGAAATCCTTTTACAACTTCAGATTCTGATTCTCACATAAGCTCCTAAGGTATTTTTTCCAGATTAATTGAAACTGAATAAATTTCCTTGACATTTTAAGCCCAGGTACTTCACGTGGCAGTTTACCACCACAGCCAGCTCATCAGAGCACAACTAAGCTTCCCATCAGCGGTCAGCCAAGGTCTCCAGCCTGGCTGAAGGCTCATCTTTAAGATTCCCCATATAGCGAGAGGCTGCAAGAGCAGTGATGCTCTTCGGATAGCCATGATGTTGCTGTCCTCCTCCCTAAAGAAAAACGAGCAAAAAAAGTCTGAGGAACAGGACCAGCAATGGCGGCAGCCTGCACGGCTGGTAAACAACCAGGAAGAGTGCCAGCAGACTGTGGCAGAAAGGGAACCTTTTATTGCTGGGAAGGAGCACCTGGAAATGTGATACTAGCATGCTGAAGATGAAGGATAATCCCAGAACAGAAGTCTGATGGGATGAGGTTTGTTTTGGTGCAGAAGAGCCACCACCAAGAACGGGGTAGGATGCTGACACTCGAGAGGAATGAATCTGTGACCCTAAAGAGATTCTTCTGTGCTCTTTGAGTTGCACGGGGTAAAACTCAACACACCCAGTCCTGCTTCTACCTCCCTGCTCTACCCCCAAACACATCTGCCCCAGACAAGGAGCCAAGGAGGTGACATTCCATGTTTGTTGTTCCTTTGCGAGCTGCATTATCATCTGAGCTCTCCAATCATCCTGCTTATTCTCCAGCAATGATCATCTCACTCATATTAGTGCTTATATTTTTCAGTCGCACATAGGTGGCACAATGCTGTAAAGTTTGGCTTTTAAGATGGGATATAAGGCCCTTTTCCACAACATAAATGCTACGAGGAATTCTCCCTGAGAAGCTTCTGAAATTAATTCTCTCTCTATGGTCCAAAGAAAAAAGATTATCTGACAACAATGCAGCTTGTGTTTGCACATGCTGGTAGGAAAAGGGAAAGAATTCCCCATCCAGACACAAGCAATATATATTTTTGGCTTACAATTTTCCAAGCAATAACTGCTCATGCCAACAATACCAGTACATACTGGTATGAACAATGGCTACCTCCACCAGAGGCAGGTTCACAGCAGAAGAAAAGCACGCTGTCCAATATATGAGTGTAGCACTTCATATGTCAGAGGTTCAAAGGCTCACATAAAGCATCCACAGAAACTCACACCGGCAGTCCCTTTTGAGAGGTTTTTTTTCTCACTGAAGGTCTTTCAAGGTCTAACGAGACCAAAAGGGTGCACACACAGAACACTGTGTAGTATTAAGACTCAGAGTTGCACAAAACCTCATAGCCTTAGTGCTACAAAGCAGATACAACCCAAGCTTGCACATGTATGTATTTGTATGCTTGGAGGAGTTACTAAAACAACCATATCACCTTCTAAGAAGTGCTCGAGATACAGGAGAGGAGGGAGAGACAGGGACAGGAACACTGGGGTTTGTTTTTGTGACTCCACCTTGTTCATCAGACACATTCAAGCCAGCGCATCTTTCTCTCCCAAGCGAAATCTGTTTCTACAATTTTGCCAGAACTTTTATATATGGCAGTGGCCAGCTGGCTGCTTGGAGAGCCATGTGTCAGTGGTCCTGGCGAATGCTTAATGTGTGATATGGATCTGCGCAAACTGCAAGCACTTGGTTTGCAAACATTCCTGTTTTATGCATTTACAAAGCAGCTAGCAAAAGGAGAGGCTTCTGAAGCAAAGTCAGGCAATATGGCAGACAGCTTATATATTAAGGCAATTCCTCAATATACAAATATATTACGGTAGCTCATCCCTTCCCCCTAGCGTGCTCTGCTCCCACGGGCTTCAGTCAACCTGTTCTGTGTCTCCCTACAAAATACCCTCACCACCTCCTCCACTGCCACCATCATTTCTACAGAAGCATGAATTCACCACCACCAAGGTTTCTCCAGCAAGAGGTGGGAAACTTCTGCAGCCTCTCTCCAGCCCCGCCAGAGGGTTGGATCCCAGGAGGGGCAGTGCCAGCAGATGTGGCCACAGGTGAGCCTTCTCCTGTACCCCAGCCAGTGGCAGGCTGGCTCCTGGGCTGCTCCTAGACATCTGTCTGATGAAGCCGACATCCACCCATGGAGGGTCAGCTAGTCAGTCCATGCAATCGTGGGAATGCAAGGGGGAAGTAGTAAAGCAGGACAGAGTCATGCTTTGAGTCTGTGTATTTTGGGGCTACATACAGATGTGAGAAATGCATCAAGTGATGTGGGTTTTACAGGAAAAAAAAGCAGAAGCTGACAATACTGAAAGACGTCTGTGGCTACATTCCGCGTGTATATAAAAAGTGCTCCTTAAGTTTGAGGCAAGCCACCTATGTAGGGATTTGTTAATGCATCATCCCATGTGGTCTGTAAGCCTGTGTACAAGAATATATATGGCTTATTGACTAATGTCAGGCAAAATAGACTTCCCACCCCAGATTAAGTTTATCACAATCTCTGCAATCAGCCCAATGAGCAAAAGCACAGGTGATAGATGAGCCTGCCACAGTCTCCTGAATACAAGCAGATACCAACTGACAAGCCACCTGGGGAAGGTAATTCCAAGCTAAGGCTGCTTGAGTGAACGGATCCTCCTCCTGACATATAACAAACAGGCCTACCATTGATCTGCTCCATCCTGACAGCTCCTGGCCCCAGAAGCAGCCTCGCCAGCCAGGCCCCAAACTACAAAGACCACCGCGGATCAGTATCAAATACCATGACTTGTCCCTAGAGATGAAGGGGAAGCCAGGCTGGTCTCCACACCGCTGCCAGGACAGGCTGTGTACAGCTGCAAACATCTGGCTTCTGCACTTCTGCCCAGCCATCACGTCTGGGGAATAAGGGTTTACAATCGGAGATGAATTTGGCAGATGTCTTGACTGGAAGCAGTCAAGGGGAGGCTGGAACAGAATAAAGCTTCTCCCCTTCCCCACAAGTAGAGTCAGTTGATTTCAACATTTTGAATCAAGGTATTTCAACACTTCAGATCAAAATTACATATCAATTACAAAAGCATAAGAAAATCACAACGCAAAATTGAAGCTAGAAGTTTTAGTTTGTCCCAGACATTGCAGCCCAAATCAAAGTTTCCACAACCTGTGCACCAGAGTGGTGCTCATGTCTTCTCAGTATTTGCAAAATAAGGATTCTGGTGACGCTTCCAGTGAAACTCATAGTTGTTTCCAAATCCATCACAAAAATCAAGTAAAATCTAAAACATAAGAACCTAACAGTAACTGTAAGGACATGGATTCACAATTCATATAAACTTAGCTGCCTACAGAAGGAAACAGAACACTGTAATAGATATTGTGTCAAAATTAACATTGATTTAAACAGGAAACCAATATGAGATAGCAAGTAGGACGAAATGCTGGTGTCCTCTGGGTTATCATTAAGTACTTGCTCCAAAGAATCTGTTCTTGCTCAAAATTAAGATCAGGGGTTCCTGTTTGTTCATTACATTGCCTGAAAAGTTCTTACTAGCACCAGCAGTTTGTGAAGATGAAAAAAAGGTTTAATCAGTAACGGCAATGGGTTTAGGAACTACTAATAAATACACAGGGAAGCTTGGAAGGGTAACACTCACTCATTCAAAGCCACTAGTGCCACAAAAGCCAATTCCATACATAGTTCTCGGTCATATGAACAAAATTTGTCCCAAATCAATTATTATACAGAAAATGCTATATCTTGACATTTTTTAAAAATCCAGCTACAAATGGAGACTTGCAAGTCAAGAGTGTCTAGTGTCAACATGGGATTTCTGTCTCAAATCTAAACATTTCCTTGTTCCTACATTACAGTTGCACAAAATTTTGGCTGATACCTCTACAAAAGTCAACCTGATAAATACGTTCATCACTAAATCCAGCTGTAGTCTCGAGAGGAGCCGTAATTCATGACGTTTATGAGTTGGATCCATTACGAGACATTCTCCAAGCCGAAAGAGGAAAGACACGCAGAAAACCCAAAAGGAGGCTCTTGTAGATTAACATTTACATTCAGCGACATAGAAGATGGGTCGTTAGAACTGTGAGAAGTACAAGAATGAGCTACATAATAAAATGGATCAACAGCGATGACAGAGGCAGCGGGGATTACAGCTGTCTGCTCAGCCTCTGCTACTACATCTGGTTACTGTTATGTGCCCTATGGAGGGGAAAGAAAAAAGTCTTCTATATCTGATACGACTGCTTTGCCTGTTTAAGATTCAAAAGCTCCACTGAAAGCTTTCACAAAGCTGAAGGAAGCATGATTTATACAAAGAGCTACAAGCCTTTTACAGTCCATTTTGAGCAGAATGGACATCAGTGCTACCTGTCTTTTGAGAACAGTGTTTCCTATGTTATTTACATTTGCTCTTCATTATGCTTTTAGAGTAACTTACCACTCCAGTCAATCAATTCAAACTATTTTGCAAGCATTTCAAGTTATTTCTTAGCATCACCCCATAGGCACTTGCTTCTATGTAATTATAATCATTTTTCTACAGAGATTTTCTTCATTCAAGTGGCTTTGCCAAGCAACAAGAAACAAAAGAACAACCACATCTAAGAATAGGTAGGAAAAAATGTAGGAATCCCACAACTATATTGAATAGGGTCATCAGAAGAGAGCAGGGGATAAATGTGCCTCCCCACGTCCTTCATGTCTTTGCTGACAGCCCAAAAATAGCGCTGTTCAATGTTTGATAGGTATGGCTCTATATTACAGCTTAAACTTCTTTTTAGAAAAGAACGGTCTTAAAATTCAGCATTTTCAGCTCTTATTGAGAGACCAGAAATAATCTGGCTAGTTGGTGCTTTTTATCATTCTTCTGTTGCAGAAGCAAATTTAACTTTTTCTTTTAAGTAAAAAAGAACAAAAACACATCCTAACAAAAAGTGCCTCACACAGAAAAGTATTAAAATTTTGCCCTGTTCGGGTATCGGGAAACCGTGATCTCTTTCCTTCATTTTAGCAGATAAGGTAGCATTGGACTTGAATTAAAGCAGTCTGCTGAGAGGGGCACTGCTCCAGACCTGCTGCTCTCACACCTGATCAAGCCATCGAAATACAAAGACGGGGATTTTAACAATGTAAGCCCAAAAAAAGAGGACTCGGAAGAAAGCTGCAAGCTTTGAATCCCAATGATCTCCCAGTCGAAACAAAAGATAATTCTTCTTTAATTCAACAAATGTGAGTGCCCAGCTGCCTCATGATAATTTCAAGTCCAATGTTTTTCTTAAAAGTAAGAGGTACTACTTTCCTTGCTGGCAGCCCCCCTCTCTTCACTACTTTCACATTTATTTGAGACAGACCTAGTCAAAACCTTGTAAACTATGGGCAGCACCCAAGTACCGCACAGCACCGGCCTTGTCACCAGTTTTAGGACTGCCTTAAAATAAAAGCAATCAGAGCACTTCCTAAAACTGAATATCCTGCCCCCACCCTACGTGTTGACGTGGTCACTAAATCCCGCTGGGTAATCTCCAGAATCCATCTGTTCCTTTTCATTCTCATCCTGAGAAGCCTCCCATAGCCCCTGATTATTTCTCAGCTTGTCTGAAGAAATATCCTGTGTTCTGGCTTCCCAGACACTTGCTTCACCCCCCTCTCCCCAGAGGTTTGCTGAAAAAGGCAGCTGCAAAGATTATCCACTCCAATGTTGTGCCCAGGCTCCCTTCAAAACCCTTGAAGAAGGAGACGTTTTCTCTAGAAGGGGAAAATGTTTAACAGAGGAGAACAAGTGTCCTTCAAAAATTAGTTTCTTCCCAGTTTCGTCCTGGAAGCAAGCTGCAGTTGCAGATACCTTTTAAGCAAGCACCCCTCAAGGCACAGTTACGAGAAGCAGGAATTAGAGTCCCACGCTGACCGCATCCCAACTCTCCACCACCACCAAGGAGAGAGACCGTGCCTGGGCCACGCTGCAGTAAAGCACTGCATTGCACAGCAGCAGGCATTAACAGGCTGAGAGGTACTGGGAACATTCACCAAAGGTCATCATCAAATAGCAGATGTAAGCATAAAAATGATGACATTTTGCTAATGACCACAAAGCAGCTAAAATCACAGGAATGCATATCTTCTCCTTTTTCAGGTCAATACAGCCAGCATGTCTGCGCATTTAATGTATCAAACGCAGCTGCACGAAACACTCTAAACGCTCGTCATTTAACTTCAGGGCTGTTAAAAGTGGTGGAGGAAAAACATACTCTCTATTACTTGTGTTGATGCATAAAATCAAAACACAAGAACCAAAGCCACAGAGGACTTGAGATTTAATTGTTCAGTTGTATTTTGTTATTGCTTTATTTGTAACTTGAGGGCCCCCCAGGATTACAGCTATCATACTTTTTATAGATTCCCACCAGCCCTCTACGTGCTCCTGCCCCAATCAAAGGTACCAAAAATCTAAACAGCAAACAGTAGTTCACAGAAGGTTTTTATTTTCCTTACAATTTCAACATTACTGCTGCCCAAGTTTAATTCCAAGATTTATGGGGATGCCAAAGGGTTAACTTTGCTTGAAATTTTCCTATTTACTGTCATTCGCTTCAAACAAGGCAAGTACTGAAGGAATTTATGATGCCCAAACCTGACAGTCACTGGCTGGCTAACAAATCTTTCCTTCTGTTTTCAAAATAGTTTTGTGTTAATCTCTCAGGTCACTATCAAAGACAGCTTAGCATCTAATTTATCACCTTTTGGGCAGAGATCCATGCTGAAAAATTCATATCCAAACTGTAATTTGGTTCAGTTAATGGTCTTTTCTCAGAGGAACTGGACAATTAAAAACATATGGAAATGGAATAAGCTACTCACTTTTCAACTAAATGTTTGCTCTGTGTCTTGGGAAATAAATTTAGGATGAACAAGCTGAAATCAGTCAATGGATTAAAAAAGAGGATTGGACGACTGTTATAAATCAGTTGTCCTCCTTTCACAAGCCACATAACAGTATTTCTTTAACAGAACATCATGTCCAACACTGGAGAAAAACCTTCAAGAAATTGCAGGTTCAAACAGGATTAGTGCTATTTAAAAAAAAAGAAAAAAGCTCTTTACGCACTATGAACATTTGACATATTTAGGCACCTAGATACAGTAATCAGAAATGTCAGGTTAAACCAGAAAAGCATAAAGGCAAAAACAGTTTAAAATGTGTGCATCGATGTACACTGGCTTTCATTATAGTGGCAATCAATCACAGATTTTTGGTAGAACTATGACATTCTATTATGTCTGGAAAATATCATGGTACAGTTGACACCTTTACAGAAACACAAAGACTGGAAACATATATGGTATTTTAGCAGCGTTTCTTTCTCTTTTTTTCCTCCTTGAGAAGTGCTACTGCCTGTGTAACAATCCAGAAGTGACACAAGCCCCCGATACACATCCTGCTGAACTTCTCCCCTGGGCTCCAGCCTTCTCCCATGTTGGATGAGGACAGCAGAAGAATATCAATGCCGTTGACATTCCGTCACTGGCTACCAATTTTCCTGTGGTCAGTGCCCTGAATAGCTGTCTCCAGCCACTTGGCAAATCCAATTGTGAAATGCAGCATGAATCCATTTATGTATTTTGTACTTCAAAGCGCAGTACAAAATTTAATCCTGGTCTCCTTCCCAGCCTTAGAAACATCCCAAAGTGGTAAAATCTTCCATTATGCTCTAAAGATATTTTGGGTCACATATCCTCTCACTTCTCAGGAACACACCTGCTCTTAGTGATCACATCCAGTGCTTTGCCAGCTCCATCAGCAATTAAAGCTACTGAGCAAAGCTCTCTCCACCAGTTGTAGGAGACAGACCCAAGGACCTCCCAAGTGAGGAGCATGCGCTGAAGGTGAAGGCCCTGGAATTGCACCTTGTTGCAACTGCACATGGTCACCACTACAAAAAGAAACTGGGAAAATAAATTGCACCATCATGCTATTTTGCTTCTCACACTATTCTGGCCAAAATAAGGGACCGAACTAGTGACTTCCAGAACTAAATTGATTCTATGTTTATATCCTGAGCTAAAGACCTAACACTTCTGGAGCACAGCTATGGCAGGTCAACCTTCTCCAGGGGCATGGCAATGGGAACACACCAGCGCATGGGCTGCACATCATCTTTCAGTTAAAAACAGAAAATGCAGCCCTTAGCAACAACAGACACAAGATAAAAATAAATAATTTCAAAAAACCCCACACAGGAAGAGAGTGGAAGCTACACCCTTGAAATGCCTTTTGATGTTAATACACTGCAATGAGTCTTAGCGTAATCTGCTTCGTGAAACACTGAAAGAAAATAAAAACCAGGAACAGACGCTTATCTCCCCCCACCTTTCAAGAATACCTAATGCCTTCTCTCTTCCTTACCACCGCATGGATTTTTTAATTTTAGCCAGTGTGAAAAGGCCCTCAAAATACTCTTTCCAATTCTTCTCTTCCACGAAGAATTGCTGATAAGATCAATTAAGTGAGATGAGAAACAAAACCCAGGCTGTTGGTTCAGTAAGTCCTCTGCTTACTGTATATTTCATAAAGACCAAAGGTTTGATGTTAATTTTCTGTGATGCGTTTTCCAATAATCCATGAGTATGAGCTTAAGCATTGACAGAAAGAAGTGTTGTATTTCACAGTCACACAGGAGCAGACAGTTTTAGGATCATTTATTTAATTATGCAAATGCTACTCTTGTGACAACAAGAGACAGACTCAAGCTGAAACCATACATTGGATAATAAAGTTCATATCCAACTGAAGATTCATTACCTGCTGCGTCAACTCCAGCTATTACCACATTATTACAGCTTATGCTACTGTGTAGTTAAAGTTGAGATAACACTTCCAATCTAAACCTCTATTTTTAGGATAGTTAAAAGTGTTTGTTATGTATGTTTTCTTTAATTGGCTATTCTATGAGAGACTCTGAATGTACAAATTAAAAACAAAACCCAACAACTGCTCTGAAGCTAATCACCGTTGAATAAACAAAGAGGCTTTTTAATCAACATAAACTCACTTCTTTCCTGCATTTCACAGCAGTGTATACCCAGCAGACATGCAGCGCGTTCCCCAGTTCTCACCATTAGGGGTATTAAAAGCAACCACAACATACCACCTTGGCAGAGGACTCGTGCATCCCCCAGCACACGCGGGATGTAACCAGTACCGCATCAAAGAGACTCTGCCTGGCCGGCACACTGATGAGCAGGGAAGAAAGTAGCAGGTGCTAAATTCATTTCCAAACCAGCGTTCACTCAGTCTGACAGTCCTTTTACCACCTTTCCTAGAGCTGTGCCGCAGTCAGTAGCAAAGAAAAGGCCGTGCTACAGAAATGCTACTCCTTGGTCTTACTCACTGCTCTCACAGCATTACTCTGACTCTAACACAAAGCAGGTATTTACACCATAAAAACTCCACTTTCTTTCAGCTCCACAGGGTTCCTAGTACAGTGACAAAATACCAGCCACAACAAAATGCCACAGCAGCACGGGCAGCAGTATCTAAGGGTGAGAACCCAAGCATACGGCTGAGCCATCCTAACCAGAGACTGCTGCTAAAAGGACTGGACCCTCCCCTCCTATGGGCCTGCCACCCTCTCCACCACTCTAGCTGCTGGGCTGATCCCACAAGGGCCTTAAACTATTCCCTTCTTTTTTTCCCAAGCTGAATTCTTCCTAAAGAGACTACACGGGGGTCAGATGAGCGTAGCCACCAGAGCCCGAGGAGAGACGGCAGCACATGGCTGGGGCAGAGGACAGAACTGTGCTTTCCAGGGGTGGCACAAGCTTGAATCGGCTCAGGTGCACCATCAAAGTATGACTCTAAGGTAATTATATATTTAAAATTTCCTGCTGAACAAAAAGGCTTTTGCATGTAATAGAACACTCCTTTGCAACTGAAGAACCAACAGAGGATAGGAGGCATGTTCCAGCTATGCTTAGGTGTTTAAGGCTTAAAAGCTAAAGCACTTCATCTCAGGTACCCCATACACCATGAGACTAGGCAAGAAAACTAGTTTAACTTCTGCAGCAAAATGAGTTTGTCCATGTTAAACAGCTATCTCTAGCCACAAGTCTTGAGCTGCTTAAATTACAAGATTCGGGGGTACTCTAACACATAGACTTGGCATCTTTTTAATTACTATATTAAAATATTACTTTTCAATATGTCACAGCGTATAAATGTCATACAGTAAATACTTATGTTTAGTTTTTTTTTAAACAAAATAGAAAAACTGCTTCTGGTAATATGCAGCTATGGCATGCCAAATACTGCGTTTGAAATACCCTCTTGGATAGGAAGATTAATGTGCTTACTGTTACTCTGTGGAGAATTTCTTTAAAGTCACCAAGGAATAAGGCAAATGCTTAAATACAAAGCACCACAAAAATCTAGCTCAGTCTGTATGTTTCAAGGCTGAGAAAATGTTATTATATGAATGTATGTTTGGATACACAGTCAGATCTAAGGTATGTAAAGAAAAACCTTTCAACAAGATGAACGATATACAGAACACGCATCTGATCTCCCTGCTTGAGAAATGCTCTCACTGCCAAACTCCCTTCTCTGTCACGAGCTCCTCACGTCCCTGCTCTGCACAGCAGCATTTAACCCAGCGCACCAGCTGCTCGGGATGCAAGCGCCCGACTTCCTGAAATCCAAAGGTAAGCAGATCCAAATCTCACCAGAGCTAATGGATTTGGCCCTTATCTTCTCTTGCTAAAGCATCCTGAGTGCCAAGAGACTTATCTAAGCATTAGGAATCAGTATTGATATTATAATGTAATATTCTTGTATTATTCTGTCGTCAGTGTTTTAGCTTATACAGAACACTGCAACACAGGCACTTTGTCTACCTTATTACACTCTTTCTACTGAATGCAAGAAAAATATCTGAATGTGTTAGCTACGTCATCTGCTGAAGTTTGATGAAGAGAGTTATTTTTAACCTGGGACAGTTCCAAAATCAGTTCATTGGCACTAGAGGAGTGCTCACGGCTGGGTACAAGAAGCTGGGGGAGGAGTGGTAAAAACCACTAATACCCAATTTGTCACCAATAAATACAACCAAAAAAACCATGTCCTAAAGCAGAGAGAAGCTAAAGGCCCAGCATTGACACTTAACGGTACAGACGCACAACTAGTTGGGATTTCAAATGCACCTCTGTGGCTCAGGCGCTGTTTCCAATTAGTCCATGGGATTTAAATGCCCAAGTCATGCAGGTGGTTTGCAAATTCCCCTACACACCTTACTGCATCTCCTTCAAACCTGGCCCCTGCTGACTTTCAAAGTCTGAGCAAAAGGTCAGCAGCAAAAATCACAGCAGAGCACGTGGCTTCCTGAGCTGGGGCTGGGAAATAGCCCAGCTTAGCCCAAGCCAGCAGAGCCACGCCAAATTTCACCAGCCATAGTGCTCACGTTGCAGCGCCATCTATTTTAATTTGTCTGCCTTGACAAAAAGAAAAACGCTTAGAAAGTTTTACATAGGAGCACCTCAGGTCTCTCTCCAGACTGTGGGTTCCCCGTGTGTCCTCAGATGAAAACGCAGCTTGGAGCCAAGGGCCGCGCGGGAGCTTCACTCCGTAAGCATCCAGCACATGAGACCTGCAGGACTGGGAGGGGGGTGCACGGCACGCTCATCACTTCGACACTATTTCATCCCAAGGTTCCAAAATGATAATAGACTTTATTCTAATTGGATTGTCTGCAATGAGCCAATTTAAGTGCTAAATGCTGCGAATTATTCAGCATGACATAGCAATGCAATGATCTGAGCAGGGCAGGAGGCTTGTCGAAAGCTACAGTTCCTGAAGCATAATCAGGGATGCAAGTCTTACTTGGCATGTCTCCACCAACCAAATCCACATTGTTTCAACAGCTGCAGCCTGCCCACTAAGCATTAACTAATGCTTTGACCTAGAACGCAACCAGTGTCAGCCAGCACACCTGATGAGAAGCTGATTTTTCTGAACGCACCTTTAAAGTCCATATCACTCTAATTGCTGCCTTTCAAAGAGACTAAGTACCTACGACACCCTATGTACCCTACACCGGGTTCTAAAATATTGATCTAACCACAAGCTTTAAAATATTTAACCAACTGACTCTGTACCTTCGTCATCAGGGTAAGAATGTCACATTTATTCACAAAGATTTAAAGATCATGAAGAGACAGACATTTAAAGCTTTAGAGTTTGTTCTGCTGCAATTACAGCAACATGAATTCCAAATGCAAATGAAGGACTCCTGTGTTACTACTGCTTAGTCCTGCGCAGAGCACACAGTTCAAAAGACAATTATTTTTAGTAATTATGTGTAAAATGGTGTTCAACATACGGTTTCACTGTATAATGTATTAAAATTCTGTTGTGTTAGCAAGGAAGAGAAGTATAGGGTTTTCTTCTGATTTAAAATTTCAGATTACACCAATGATTCACAAGATGGAAAGAAAAGAAAAAAAGTACTCTACGAATCACATCCCTGACTTTTAATACAACACTATCATTCACCTGCACAATTACTACAGGAAGTCCCCCAGAATTCCCCTGAGACTTGAGAGTTTTAGAGGACTTGAGGTTAGTTGCAGTTAAAGCGCAGGCTCAAACAACAAAGCCTACATTGTTGTGCTTACAAGGTATGGAGTTTTACAGCTAATTTCTGGTCACCGGACTCTGAACCTGAAACATGTGGCCCCCAGTCCCACAGGCTGGAGAGACAACAGCCTCAGAACAGGAGAGAGTAGTCTTACATCTTGCCTCTCAGCTGGGTACGCAGCTCCTTCAAAACAATTTTGCAGCACTCATCCTTAGTGGATATCAACTCCTCAGCTCTGCAAGAACTCTTGGATACAAGTTATCTGTCCCCACTGATATAAAAATGACAGAT
>Ga0065711_1036693_pt1 | contig 20702 bp, 12 predicted proteins | sample Hoacrofraction12_FD_59098 | JGI IMG/M metagenome (GOLD analysis project Ga0065711, IMG submission 59098) | Hoatzin crop microbial communities from Cojedes, Venezuela - Epithelial fraction 12 v2 (version 2) | ecosystem: Host-associated > Birds > Digestive system > Esophagus > Crop | place...
TTCCCCCCCCCCCCCACGTGTAAGACGTCCTTTACACCATGATGAGATCATTGGTGTATTAGTTCATTTTAATCTTTTCAGAAGGAATTCAGGAACTGCGGTAAGGACATGACTGCAGTAATGTCTAAAAGGATGGGTTTATGGAGGAAAGGAGAAATTTTCCTCTCGTTTAGCAGAACTGTAACAGAATTTGTGGCTCTTAAGTGTGTTGAACAAGTTAAGGTTTGTTCATTTTTGTCTGTTGCATGTTTTTGCGAAAGGCAGCCTGCTTCATCCTCTTTTTTCCTAAGTACTGTGTAAATCCAACAAAGCTTGCAGACAAAGCACCCCGCTAAAGCAATGCTCTATTTGGACAGTCACCTAGAGGCATTTTTACCCATGATACCTCCCCAGTCATACAGTCAAGAGGGAGGTAAAAAAAAGTCAGACTCCTGTGGTGACCTGAATGTCCCCACATTAGACCTTCTGCGTCATTCAGAGGTCGGATATCTCCCTGAGAACGTCCTAGTTCCCATCTCTTTCAATGAGAAAAATCCTTGGGGCACCCCACGGGGCCATCGTATCACTATTTAATATGATGTAGTTGGGCCTCTTTGATCACTGGAGAAATGACAGGCATGTATATGGACCAAGACATTTCAGGCAATGACAGCGACTCGGAAGTGCCGAACTTTCACTGTTCTTTTACCTGCAGCCTTTTCCACTCTCTGTCTGCTAAGTGAAGTGGCAAGACTTAACGATATAATTCTGAAAGGTCTCTGGATGGATTTAGTACTGAAAAGAAATATGTAGACAGATGGAATCCTATGCCTCGCTTTACCGTGGCAAACGTATTGTATTTTAATGTGTTCTAATGAACTTAAAAATTACTCCCTAGTGTGCTTGTTGCCTGGGTCAGAGGGGTTATTTTGAGTTTGCCGTCTTCCAGGATTCTTGAGATAATTCCCTCTGGATTTGTTGGGTCAACAGCACAGTGGTGATAACAAATACACCGCTGCTTTAATCCAGTGCTGTGCTTTCTCCCTCTTTGCAATGTGGATTGTGCATACTAACAGTTACACTGCTCCTAGTTTAACTGCTTTGGGGCATCAGTGACATGCACCTTAAAACCAGTTCTCCTTTCCTACAAAGAGACCAAATGTCCTGAATGATCTGTGTCACAAAGACAATGCTGCAGGTTTAGTTTTGCTCAAAGAGTTTCAGAGCTTTAGTTACCCAGAGAGGAGTGGGGGATTAACGGTGTTCATTGCTAATGATTGCGAACTGTGGGCTGTAAACCCCACTGCGAGCAAAGAGCCCACCTCTAGGTACTACTATAATACATAAGTACAGAAAACCTTCCTATTTAAAAAGCCTAATTAATAATGCTTAGTGGTCTGGATTTCTAAGTATGAATTATCAGAGATTTCGGCAGGCTTAGAGAGGTGGGGAAATGGGTTGACATCGCATTGTTTAAAATTACAGGGGTAGAAATTATTTAAAACAATAAGCAGATAGGGTTTCCACGCCAGATTTGAGACTTTTCTTCTCTTTTATTACTACTAAAATTTTGGCTGGAGTTCACATTGTCGTTCTACCCAGACTGCTTCCCAGATGAGCTAATTTGTCTACCTGTGTTCCATTTTAGGCCTTGGTTTTAATTTGAGAATGATTCCTGCTAATACCAAAGACTGGATAGGACATCCATTAAAAGTCTACACAGCAATTGAAATGGAAAATTCCAAAAGAAACCCTATTAGAGTTTTTCTCCATCAAATCAACATTACAGACTTCTTATGCATTTCTTAATTAGACATTGATATTAACTGGACTGTTGCATGATTTAAATCTAGCTCTTAATCTCAGCTATTCTATGCTGCTGTAGTTTTTATGACATCCAACTAGTGACTGCTTTATGCATTAATCTATCTGGAAAACCACCTTCACATTTTTTTTGTCTTTTTTTAGAAGAATAAAGGCCCCAAGAAGGAAATGAAAGCTTTTGGGTTCAGCCATTAGTAATTTTCTGCTTAGTATTTGAAAAATTGCTTATTTTAATTGCTTCATAGAAGAAAAAGATATCAAAGCTAACGTTCTTTCTCTCCAAACTTTGTAATTATTTCTCTCAGACTCTTATTTGAAATGCCTTGAAAGGATTTTCATTGAAATGTAGATTTCTTCTCTTTTAAAAGTACTTTTATTCCCCTGTGCTTCTTTCACTTTTTTCCTAGTGACTTCCTCTCTAGATTTAGAGCAAAATACATAAACTCCAATCTCCGGACACAGTAGCATGTGTCACGTAGATGTCCCTTAAGTGCCATCTTCTTTAAAAGTAACCTTGCCATGGCCTAGAGACTGTGCTGACAATTGGCCATAGGTCTTAGACAGCCTGGTACCATTGGGCTTCCTCCCTGTACAGTGAAGAACAGTCCTAGACGTTACACGGGTTTGCTAGAGTCCTACTCATTCTGAAAAGTGCTGTGTGGTTTGCTTATTAATATCGTTACCAAAATCAGGGAAGCCTAATGGGAAAGTTTCATAAATATTAGTGATCATTTCGGTTTGGGGCTTGTGGTAAAGTCTAGGGACAAGTAAGTTTGGTATAGTTTCAGGTTCTGTTTCCATCAGTATAAATCCTGGCTATCTTAATCCAGGAAGGAATTTGCTCACCAAACCCTGTAGTTAGTTCTGTATTGTATTTAAAAGTCAGTAGCACAAAGCTTAGGGATCATGTTGGCCTCATCAGTAATCCTTGATATCAATAGAGCAATAGTAGCAAGAAGTTCTTTATTTCACCTATACATTTTCAGGGAACATTATTTACTAATGGATTATGATCTGGTCAAAATGATCTATACATTCATTACATCTAGAGTGGTCTTTCATAACTCACAGTATCTAAGAATGAGGCAAAACTCACATTTGTTTATAGTGCAGCAATTCTGCTCAGCAAAAAAAGGCACAGAGAAAATACTGTCCTAAGCAGCTTGTGGTCTGTTCTGAGTCCCAGGCGATTTCTCATGCCAATTCAGAAACATCTTCAAGAGCTTCAGCAGAGTGGGGAACTGGCTGCCTCAGAGACCCCTCAAAATACAGCTGTTCTCTCTGCAGCCCCGCAAACCTAGTGTGGTCATGACTAAGCTTATCTTGCAGGGGGAATCTTCACAGTGGAACAAAACATTTTGAGAAGAGAAGATTGAAATGAAGCTCAAGCATTCTCAATATCAGATTTTACACGCATTTTTTGCAATAACACAAAAGGAAGAAAGAGAACAAGAAAATGAGTTAGAAGAAGATGGAGAGAGAGAGATGGTCTATTAAGCAAAGCTACTTTTTTACGCTCTGAATTCACAGTCCTGATAGACATCTTTATTCAAAATGACTCATTTTTTATATTCAGATACTACAGTTTTCTATACTAGGTCCTAGATTTGTCTGGACAGATTACCCTCTTCTTCCCACAGTGAAACTCAATTATCCTTTTTCATATCTTCAGATACTTTCAGTCATTTCCTGACTTGTTTCTAGGGACAGAGAGCGGCTGATGGGTCAGTCGGCAAAGCAAGTCCTGTGCATCCCTGCTGGCCACACAGTTTTGAAGGCAGAAGCCCTTTGGCCGTAGGTCTCCTTGGAAAGATTTTGAGCACTATTACAAGTACTTTGCTGGGATCTACTTCTGCTGAGGTTTTTTTTGACTAGGCAGAGACTTGTCGTTTTCTCAGCACCTTTCTGTGTATTACTTGGAAGCATCTAAATGTGAGTAACTCACCTGGAATCTGTAGAAGGACATTTGAATGATTCACTTCTGAGACAAGAATAACCCCTCATGAAATCCAGGATGGCAATGACTGCATGGTTTGAACCACATGTTCCTGTACCACTGCAGTTACAGCAGGAAGGAATGCAGCTGAGTAGTTAAAGGCAAAATGACTAAATAAATTGGTTCAAAGCAGCAGCAGTAGCACGGAGGGTTGTATAAGTTCCTGGTATCAAGTAGCTACTAGACTTCAGTACACTTCACTGATTTCATCTGTAAAGAAACCTATAACACACATTATCCGTTAACACTACCTTCCGTGTCTGAGCAAAACTAACAAAGAGTAGTCAACACGGAAAAGTTGCATAAGATAAGCCAAGACTTGCAAGTACTAAAGCAAAAATTATAAGGAGTATGCCTTCAATCTTTGACTGTTATTTTTCAGCTCTTTATTGTATTTGTAAAAGTCTCAGTTGTTAAAATAAGAAAGTAAAGAAATATTACGATAAATTAAAATAAAAAAAGGCTTGAGAACATTGCCAAATTCATCAGAAAGTAGAGGGATAGCACAACTGGTATGTGTTATAGAATCCTTTATGAATGAAACGCTAAATCCCAAAGGGCTGACTTGGTAAAATAATTTTAATATATACATAGAGCAGGTGTTGCTATGGTACACAGGTATGCTTTACTGAATTGAACAAGTAGTAATCAAATGCAGTTTTACAACTAGGCTACGATTAACAACAGACTTTGTACAGACTTTATAAGTGGTATAAAACTCAAATTAAACAAAAATCCACTTACCCTGGAAGAGTATCCATATTCCAGTCTCATCTCTGCATGAAAGTTGCTTTTTCCAAATCCAACTCATGATCGCGTCCTGAAAGCAGAGAACAGGAAGGCACAGTATCACTGGGACTGCGTAGTCTGTCACACCAAAACCAGAGATTAAGATGGCACTGAGAAATAAGACACGAGTTTCTCCGTCACACCCAGCCTACATTTTATCTTGATGAGTTTATCACTCTGCATAATCTCCACTAGCCTGAGAGAACAGATAATCTGTGTTCTATAAATACAATAAATAGTGCTTCAAAGGATATGGCATTTATTCAATTCATCTTTTCAGTGATTCAAAATGAATGTAAAAAGAAAAGATGTCTAAAGCAACAAGCAGCAGGGTCCCAGGATAGAAGGTCTCTGGCTGAGTCCTGATTTTTGCTGCTGGTGGGTTCTGCCAGTGTAGCCCAGTCATTTCAACCTTCAGCCTGGGTGCATTTATCTGCCTCCATAAAGCAGATAGTTAGCACCTTTTACAGGGATTTTACAGTACAGTGTACAGTACAATCTGTACAGTGCATGGCAATAAACTAGGTCCTGATCTCGTCTGTCCTCTCACTCCGTGCGACTGGAAAACAGGTGATGAAAAATAATAATAAACTCTGGATAATTATGTATTGTCTTTATAGTGAAGCAGCCCTTGAGCATTGTGAGCTCTCCACTGGGAGAAGTCCCATTTAAAAAATCTTCCTGGCATAAAAAAGGATTGGATCCTGTCACATGAATGGCCTGCATTTACTACTCTTTTCACTTACCTTCCAGTCGTTCATTTTCTCAGCTGACTTGTGCCTGTTCCCTGGCTGTCAGCAGGAACTGGGTGACAAGAACTTGCTGGAAAAGGAGTATTAAATAAATAAACAAACACAGAAAGAACTGCTGACTCAGCAGATGCACTATTACAACCGCGATGTAAAACCATCAAACAGCAAACGCAACTTCTGAACGTCTCCTGATTCACGTCACAAACAGTAAGGGAGAAAAGTGAAACAGGATTTTGACCCATGCTAACGAACTTGGAACAACACCGGATTTTGGATCATAAGAAATTCAGGATGGGTCCGGGTAGAATTCTTGGTCTGTCTGAGCAGCAGATGTTCTCCTTCATGTAACCACTGCAGCATTAAGCACTGTATCCATCATCTGTAAAAAGGCAATGCTCGGACTACCCCGACAGCAAGGACCACTCCACTATAGCCAAAAAAAATCAATCAGCATCTCAGCTCTAGGATATTGAAAATGTTTGGCAAATTCAAAAGAACAGGTCTCCCAAGCTCCTGACAGCTCTAAGTGTGATACAAGGGCTGCTTGCTTCACCTGGGAATTGCTGAAGGCACCTCCTGCCTAGACTTTGAAGCTCTTAGAAAAGCTAACTCTTCCTATCTGCTGCGTTGGGCTTGCCCCAGGTGTGGGGCAATTCCCCCAGGGAGATGGAGCAAAACAGAATACGGCAGAGGCAGAAACACCACAAGTAACCTAATGAATGTTTTGGTGGGAAGAGGAGAAGATTAATTATGGGAAAAATCTGCTAGCCACTAAGAGTCCTGTAGCAACGATTGCAACACTGAAGCAGTGAACTTTAAGACATCTGCCCTAAGGAAGCATTTGCGATTGAAACTGCATCCTCGTTTTCTTAACTCTCCGATTCCCATGGGCCAGTAGTTGCCTTGTTAAATAAAATGCTTCTTTAGGGAGACAGGCTGGCCCCAAGGACTGGTAACGCCATGTAGTGCCTTTCATCTCTCACCCATAAGCCCGAGTCAAACAGAGTTTGGTAAATGGCCAATAACCCTTCCCATCCCAGGGGCTGCTTGGTGACCCGTGTGAAATGAGGATGGTCATCTCTGTGTCTGTTTACTAGATGGCAAGTGTCAACCTCACCATAAAAAGGGTCATGGTTACCACTCATTATTGCCCAATTTAACATTCTGAAGCCCAGAGAATGAACCCAGAAAACTCAGCCATCTTCTTACCCAACGATGGTGGTCCCAGCACATCAGGGCTTGAAGAACATTAATGAGGACAGTTGTATTGTAGCCAACCAGGCTGTGCCTCTCCTGCAAACAACAAATCCAAGTCTGAACTACTCACTAGTGGCATGTGGTTGCAGTTCTCCCCAGATATACATGGAAATGCCTGGGAAGAATAGTTCAGTTTCTAGGTGCAACAGGCACTGAATCATGGCCACGAAGTTATGGAAAGCTACAGACTTCTGCAAATCTGCATTTAGGGACTTAAATAAACACGGGCAACCTGCATAGGCACAGAGCATCCAGCACTGACAGAGTTAATGTGCTGAGAAATCCTTCAGTGGAAGGCTCTCTTCCCTCACCCGTCATGAATATACTGTTCTGGTTACCAAAACAGCTGTATTTGGAAGGGTTGAAGGCCAGAAGCTCACTGCGGTACTCATTCTTGCCCTATGCACTGCTCATTTGAAGGTCAGACCTTCAGCATCAGGAACCTGTTAGGAGAAAGAGGAATCGCTTTAAAAGTTGTTGCCACTGTGAGGGTTACCCTGGAAGGTCCGAGAGGGGAAAGAGAAGGGCAGGGGCAGATAAACACTTGGCCACATGAAAGATCAGTGCCCCTAAATTTCAATAGAGCTGTATAAACCTCTGAAACCCACCCAAAACTCCAGCCAGCTTGTTCTTGCGGTGTTTCCAGTCACTGCTATCATTTTGTAGCCCTTCTATGCCATAGCATTGATAACATTGTTGTTGTCAACTGTGAGTTACTGTTTAATCCCTACTATCTTGATTAATTGCATTAAATTGGTATACCTGTGCTAATTAAACAGAAGATGGCAGAGACAGCTTTTACTTCTTACTCTTTTGTGTGGATCATTTCCCAGGGCTTCACAGGCTGTGGAAAAATAACAATACAGGCACATCACACACCATGTTTCAGCTCAGCTGATAAAGATATTTTACTCATACAGTGGTCCATGATTTTTTTCACGTATCACAGTATAGGCTTAATTACTGTGCTGCTCCTGCATGGCAGCTACCCTCACCTTTTTTTTTTTTATTTGTATTATTTGCAAGTCGTAATCATGTTTTCCTGTCATTCCTGAGCAATGTGCATGCATGCACACAGGCAAATGCCAAGCCTGGAAAGGAAATTTGATGCGTGTCCGTGAATTGGAGTTTTCAGGCTTTGGCGGAAGATTAGTACATGTAAACATAGCTCTGCCCCCTTCATCTTGGATAATTGGTCACAAATGCTACTTGACACTTCTCAGATCAGACACTTTACATACTTCTGAGCATAGCTGAACTTTTTTGGCAAGAATTACTTTGCTCTGCAACTCAGCCACTCGTTCCTGGCCCTATCCCTACTCCAGTGATTTCAGTGCAACGTTCTGCCAGTGCGAGCAGCACAGAGGCAGGACCAGATCTGTTTGCTAGCATTGACGAGCCTGGCTTTGTTGACTCCCTCGGAAACACAATTACTGCAGCTAATGTTCTGCCCTCCGCCAGCCTTGATTAACAGTGGGGTTTTTACCTTCTGGTCCCTCTCTCTGTTCCAATTACTGTACAAGTTACATTGCATCAGGGGACATCTCAGAAAAATGAAGAAGTCAATGTAGCATCACCAGAAAACACAACTTCTCACACGCCAGGACCCTTCCGCGGCAGCAGCAGCTTTATGGGGGATGGCTACAGACGCCGTCTGCCCCCAAAGAGATTGTCTCAGCTTTCTCCTACCTCTCCTGCAAACAGTGCAGGCTCCAGCAGAGAAGGGGAATCCATTTCTGAAGTACTGATAAAGTCTGAAGTAGCCACAGAAGTTCATGCTATTAAACAGCCTCCTGTTTGCTCTGACATTGCTGTGTGTTTACTCACCGTGCACTGGTGCTGCAAGAGCTGAGCAGGCCATATGCTCACTTAGAAGGGCTGCCAGGTCTCAGGGAGCATTATTGTGCCTATTCCAGGAGGGGTTTGGGGCAAGAAAACTTTCCATAAAGGTTTTCACTAGGAATAATGTGTTTTATCTGGTGATTTATGCTGTCCCGCTTCTGGACTAAATGGCAGTTTATCAGCATATCCATGTACATCTATGAATAACTGATGGAAAATATCATTCACCTTTTACTCACTGGGCCGTTGATAAGCTGCAGCATATTAAAAATGTTTGTCAGTTTGTTCTTGTCAGCTATCAAGGGGGATGTGTGCCTGCACACCCTCTTCGTGCCGGCTGCTTCATCCAGAAATCAGAGAGCAAATCATGAAACCATGTCCATCCTAGCAGAGGGCAAAGGTTCACATGGCCTATTTCAGCATTATGGTCTTGCTCATCACTAACACTAAATCTTTAAATTAGATTGACCTCCTACCTGCAGAAGCAAAGGATGAAACTTTGCGCTGTGCTTCAGGTATAGACCATGACAAGAGCAAATGCCTGGTCGTGTGCTTGCTTTGACTTGGTTCTCAGGGCTTCATACAGCAGAAAGGGCTGACAAGGAGGACCCAGGACAGGAACAGTTCATGTGGTGTTTCTCCAGCCTCTGGTAGCTTGTGTCGTGACGGAGAGCTCAACCACTGCCCAGCCACAGTCAGGGAACCAGCTGCATCAGCTGTCTCTCTGTGTGCTTGGTCTCCACGCTTGCCAGTCATGGTCTTGTGATAGTTCACCCCTAGAAAAGAAGGGTAGCTGGCGTTATGAGGGGTGTGGCAGATTCACAGTAGAGAACCAAATGCCCTTATTGCCCCCGAATTTGCCAGAGAATAATGCAAGAGAAGACATTGCATGCTAGTATCTCTTGGGTTTTCATATATTCTTACCTTCAACAGATGAAGACATATCTTACTTTCTCCTGTTAAACTCTGCTATCAGAATCATTATGGGAGTGGCGGGCATGGTATTTATAGGTGAACAAGGCACCAATTGGCAAAGCAATGCAACATAGCTCTAAAGCCTGAGCTAACGAGCAGGCTTGGTTTCCATTGCTATTATATATCACTATATAAATTTAGCTTTCAGGTTCTAGACATTTTAAAATAGCACGTCTAGTGTTAGAATAGAAGAGTATCAGAAAAACTGAATTACAGGTTACAGGCTTCCAGTATTTGTAATGAAAGAACTATTATCTTAATTACACTTATAGAGTACTCATTTATGTTTTTATTATGGGAAGAGGATGGTAGAATTAGGATGTATGGAAAGAAAATCCTGCAGATGGGGAGCCAAATAATTCAGCTGGGACAAAGAGCTATGATGGTGGCTCAACAGGCTTCTGTTTTCTGGACATGAACTCTCCATGTGTGTGTGGATCTGCAATGTCCAGTGATTTAGGAGCAACCACTGCAGGTCACTGATATCTGGTACAAACGGGAACAAACCGCAGCCCACAGAAAGGCCTGACCTCACACACAAACCCACGGATGGGGAGCTGGGTGCCTTTTTGTACTGTTGAACATCTCCATAGTCTTTGCTAGGTAAGAATGGAAATTATCCAATTAACTCTGTGAGATCGATACTTCGCAGAGAAAAATCCTCCTCCACCACCTAAAAATAATCAAACCCAGACTCTTGAATATTTGAAATGAGACTAAAATAAGAACAAAAAAAAATTTCAGGGGAAAGGTGAGCCTCCATTTTGAATCATTATTTTGCGGTTGAGGCTGGCTGGCCATAGGTACCTGCTGCTATAAGTCCACTGCATTGCCTCTCGGGTGTCACTACCGAAAGTACATAAACTGTTGCTTCGGCGGCTAAAGCTTTTCTTGCTCAATGCCTGCTGTCATCAACAAATTCAGGCTGGCAATGACATCCTGCTTCTCTAAGCTAATATACAGCTTTGCACCCTCCTGGTTTTTCTTCCCCTCCAAACTTATGGCTTAGTGTTAAAGTCCGCCACTAACCAACTTTGCAGCTGAGGTGAGTGAGGTGATGAAGGAACACACAGTTTGCATGTGGATAATTGGAAGTCCATCTGAGTAGATCGCATTATTTAAGGTATCTTCATTATGTTTGTATTTTAAAAGCATCTGCACAATTTTATTTCTTCTATAACTCCACCTTTTCAGTGCTCTGACACCAGGGATGAATTGTGCTGTGCATTTTGGTGGAGATTCATTTTCTAAAAAATCATGGCACCGCTTGGAGCTTCAGTCATTGCCGTAGTAAGTTAGTAAGTTGTCCCTACTTGAGAAAACTCTTGTATCAGGAGTAAAACCCCTTGTTAGGCTGTGCTGCAAGAAACAGGATGATATTTAATTATGACAATTCAAACTCCTCTGGTTTCTCCAAGTGCAGACTACATTGATTTACAGTACTAATATAGAAAAGGTGGAATTAAAAAGCTGGTTTATTTAGAAACTTACTTACCCCTAAAAAATGTTTGTTCTGCTCATTTTGAAATTTCATTTCTTATCCCAGGTGAATTACACTGCATTTCTGAATCTCAAGAACAGCTTCTGCATAACAGGTGATAGAAGTACCAGCATAGTTCGGTCATTTTGATTGTAAGATTATTGTTTGTTGCTTTATTGGACAAAGGTGTTTGCAAAAGAGAGATTAAGAGCACCAAAGACAGAATTACAGACTGTGGTAAGCATGTGAGACTTAATGTTAGTATAGGACCACAGTCTGTAAGATCAGTGGCAAAGGAAACCAGCTTTCAGGCAGAATCAATATCTTGTTCTGAAAAAAACAGTAAGGAAAATCTGTGTCAGTATTTCAGCATGACAAATTAACTTAGGCAAGTTGAAGATAATCATGATTATTTAATATTCCACAGCTTTACAACTGGATACTCTGTGGACAAAGGATCAAAAGGCTGCTGAGCCCAAAGTTTTGAATCTTCGGGTCAATACGCTTCTCATGTCTTCAGCATTTAGTTCAATTTAGGAGGAAACGGTTCTGAGCCAAGATAAGATCTCAAATAAAATTGACGTGGACTCACAACATGGCCTAACATAACAATTTAATCTATCCTGTGCTTCCCCTGAAAGAAGGCTTAATAACTGTGGTATGATTTCACCTGCTGCTTCTAACATTTGCTCATTCTTTTTTCCTGAGCAGTTCTGGATTATCAGATGGCGAGCGGCTTTGTTCGTGGTAGGCAAACTTGAATTTGTTTAGGGTTAACAAAAATGAGTTAAATCCTAGATTCAATGGCAGTCTTAATGAATGGAGTTTCTGGAAGACAAATTTTTGTCGGTGTTAAAGAAAAATAATTAATTCTCTCTGTTCCTGGGGACCAGGTGATTACAGCACGTATCACGTTTTTCCATATGTATCCAGCCGTGGGCGTACGAACGGCAGGAACGTTCCCCAAGCCCTGGCATTGCAGATACAGGCCATTTTGACCTTTTTGTTTCAAAACCTGAAGATTCACAACGAATTATCTGGTGTGAGTAAAAGCATGTCTCTTACAGTATTATCTCAGGCCCTCTTGGTGATCTGATGCTGGGGAGTAAGGAGAGAGACAGAGGTCCACATCACTGCCATCCATCGGCAGTTGTAGGATGAGACAGGACTACTCAGATGGAGGCACCCAGGCTGGATCTGGATTTGGCCCAATCCTCCACATTGTCTTAGACGTGAGAGTCTTCCAAATTCCTGTGGGAAATCCAGCGTTCTTTACTACTTTCCCTGTCTCTTGGGAAGAAACCAGAGCACACACCACCACTGTGCTGGGCCACGGAGGAGCTGGCTGAGCCCCTGGGCTGGGCTGCGCTGCCCAAGTACCTGCTCACCTCGGTAAAAATTAATGGACCTCAGTAAATTTACCCCACAGGCAATTTTACCCTGGTAAAACATCGCCCGCGTTGCTGGAGTTCAGGACAACAGATTAGGGCTTTTCATACACACTGGCAGCTTTTTTTTCCTCTCCCCCAGCCCCCCCTACCCAGTAACATCCAGTAGCTTAATCCCATTTGAAATCACCCGGGGTAGGCACCTAAATACCTAAATAATCTTGTCCTTCATGCCTGTCAACATCTTGAGGCACCTAACCACCTTTAGAGATGTGGTGTGAAAGCTTGTGAACGATGCAATCGAGGAGGGAAACAAAAGACAAGTATCCCTATTTGCTGCCCAAGAATCCACAAAGAATGCTGCTTCAGCTCTGCTCTGATTTCTAATTAGATTATGAGTGATGTAGGACTCTGAAGCCAAGCTGGAGTTTGTGCTAGCACTTTGCATGTATGAATGACAAAGGGACACCACTTTCAGATTGATTTAAGCAAGCCAGTGGAAGAATGTTTATATATCAAGTGCTTGATGCCCCAGTTTGCCAGAGCACCTGGAAATATCATATTAATTCCAGGTGTTCTGCCATTAAGACAGGCTTGCTGCTTTTACAGCCACACACACAAAATGTGGCTCCCAGTTCCACAAATAAAAACCAAGCGGTTTCTGCTCCTAATGCCTTGATAACTCTAACATATTGCAAGTTCTGGAAAGAATTTTAATCTACATAGTTTTTTAAATGGGGAGGGGAGCGAGGGGGGAGGTATTTTAAATATGCTGCATACAATTTGTGATGGTCATCTCTAAAATGCAGCTCCATTATCCTTTTCCATTTGGAATGAATGAGGCTAATTAATTTCAGGCCATACTTGATGAGGTCAGCACCATACGAAGGGTGCGTGCTAGACATTGCTAATCTCTTTCAGCTGAGAGTGATGAATTAAAGATGAAGCATTCCTTTGCAGGCCTAATTTAGAATGTATATCAAAAACCTACAGCAAATAATACTATACCCTACAACAAAGGAAAACTTGTTCTCTCAGGCTCCCATGTAGGGTTGATTTTAAAGGCATTTTCATTTCACTTTGGAATTCCAGCTGTGGATGGGTGAAACAGTTCAGAAAATTCAAGCTTTCTCTCTTTCTATTGCTTTTACGGACAAAAGTAGGCAAGGGGGGGGCTAAGGGGAGAAAGAAACTAGTCGGTGTTTGATCCTGTATACACTGCGATTCTGACTGTACGCTCGACATTCAGGGAAGCTGCCAGGGTCTTGCGCTCCCCAAGTACCTGTGCCGTGACACACCACCCACCCCCCACCCCCACGGTGCATGCCAAAATTTTGCTGTTGGGGTTTTTTGAAGTCTGAAGGGAAAACTATCCGGTGTACCATTTTGTTCAGCATCATCTCAGGGATGTTCTTTTGGACGTTGCAGGCTTTTCCCCGGGAAGCAGGACAGGTCTGGCAGTTCTGCTGGGTCACCCAACAAGGGCACAAGAGCTTCCAAGCCAACATGGAGCTGCATTTCTCCACAGGGAAAACACCTCCCAACGCAAAAAAGTCCCATCAGGTCTAGGCGCACAGGTAGAGAAATTTAACAGAAAAAGGCAGCGCGAAAGCAACCGCACCGGGTCTGGAAGCGGTGCGAATTGCTGCGGGGCTCTCAAATTTGTTGGACTTGGGGCTCAGCCAAGCTTCACCACCTCTCCCGTAGGCAAAGCCCCCCATAAAGTCCATAGGGTTTTCCCCCGAGTGAGGGACTGTAGGATTTGGACCCATGGGCGGCAAGAAATTAACTTTAATTTTCATTTTGGTAAAACAGGGACTGTGAAATCTTAATCCAGCCTCCTGAAAACAACAGACCACCGGCTTCCCCACCACTTTGCTCTTTAATACCTGGCAGTTTTGTGAAATTCTTGACAGGTTGCTGCAGCGAGTCGAAGTTCCCAACTGGTGGCCATAAGCGGCTGCCGTCTTTGTATCCCAGTAGTCCTCATTAGAACAAAGCTGCTTCGAATTAAATCCAATCTACATGCCGAATCAATCTTTCAACCCTTTGATTGCTTCTGAAAATATTTATATTTCTTAATAATGCACATTTTGTCCCACAGCCTGTGATTAAACCCAGACAAAGTCCGGAGAAGCCTGAAGTATATGTGGAAGGGGCTATTTTGGACAGGAAAAGAAAGATAAAGAACACAGGTTTTTCCTATTGTGAAACCATTAGGGTGTATAAATCTAGCAATTGCAGTTGTATAAGCATCAGAGTGGGCTTGTAATAAATACAGATTGGAGCATTATGGTAACCAAATGGAGTTTATGGATTATGTTTGCTAGTTCATATTTCTCAGCTACTACAACCTAACTAGCATCGTGCTGCCGCACTCTATTAATATTCCCTATTAATATTCTCTTTACATGTTTGTGGCGAAAAAAAAAGTTAGGAATCCACTGCTGCTCTGGGTAAAACAAACATGTTTAAAGAATCATACCCTCCAAAGAAAAAAACAAACACGGGGATGCTGTAAAGCAACTGTGTTAGAAGGGCGCGGGCTGTGGCTGGCTGCAGTCGGCTCCGTTCTGCTGAAAGTCAGTAACTCCTATCTGAGTGAGAATCTGGCCCTAATGCAGGGCTGTGTAAAAATTAGGATGTCAAAATGAAGACAATAACTGCTACTATCCCTCACCAAGGTAAATTTTTAAGGTGGTAAAGAATAAGCTTTGGCTGAAGATGAGAAAAACACAAAGGCTTTGATGCTGTGCTTTGCGGTAAACAGCACATTATTCCCTCCTCAAAAAGTAGCATACATCACAGGTAAGATATGTGGAGATGAAAAGAAGGATACATTCCTTGGCTGAGAAGTAGCCCAGATAGGGCCTGATCCTCCAGAGTGGGAATTTGTCGTCGATTAAGGAGGTGGCTGTGGCTGGGGACACAGATCAGATAAAGGCACTGTACCTGTCTCCCTCCCTAAACATAAATGACTGCCCTTGTCTATAATAAAAGGGGAAAATTGACTTTGGAAAACATGCCACGATAAATCTCCTCGGATAAAGTAGTGCAATGCCTGGGTGAGACGGAAAGAGATCCTAGAAACTAAAAAAATATGATTCTTCTTTGAAATCATGGTCATCATCAGCATCACATGGTAAATACAGCTAATGTACCTTATCGGTGGGCTGGTAAATGCTTGTGATAGTTTTACTTGTGACAGCTTCCCCTTTTACAAAGGAGAGAAGGCAATATTTTATCTGAAAATACTATTCACTGATTCTTTCATAACGTATTTTCTTATGGTAAGCTGTAATTTCCTAAATATGTTTTTTGGGGGTGGTATTATTATTATACACGTATCCTGAGTCTTCACAGCTATTTTGAATTAATATATGATTTGGATACTCAGTCTTTAAGGTAGAAAGAAGGTTTTTTTATCATCACCAAAAATAAGGGGAAAGGAGTGATGAAAAAACCTCTCACAAACAGGGATGGATCCAAAATCCGATGACATGCATGAAAATCCATTTTGGATCAGGCCCCCAGCAGAACATTATATTGTATAACCAGTATTTTCTGAATATCTTCTATTGTTTGACGACCCTGATTTCACACTAAACTTGGAGTTCATTTGTGAACAGAAGCTTTTTGTAGAGAAACTTTAAATCGTATCCCTTCCTGAACACACACATAACATAGAGGATATTGTCTTATTAAAGAGTTTAAGCCTAAAGGTGTATGCCTATTTTTAAAAGAAATTTTCTGATTGTAGATAACTGCTCAATTTGATTTAGTGTCCAATGATAGTGATGGGGTTGATAACTGAGCATTCATCGGTAATTCATCTTGTGCTAGTAGAAATTTACAGCAAAGCAGTGCTTTCCCAACACTGACAAGTCCTATTAATCTTCTTCAGACACATTTCAATAGGTGTCTCCATCTGTGCCCAACATCTAAACACTCTGGCATCACGAGGGACTTGGAGACACCTTCATTTCAGGTTACACTAGTGAAAATGTGATACTAGATTGTACTCTATTTTTAACCTAATTCTCTCTTTTCATTCAATTAGCCTTTCTTGCCTGCATTTTTCTACTCATGTGTAACATCCTTTTCCCAGGAAGAGCTTAAAAATGAGATTTAGTTACTTAAAGAGACAGAATCTGCCAGGGCAGGAGCAATCTAAAGCTGAATACGTAAAAGCAGGATAATAAAGCTCACTCATACAGTGTGGAGACCGAATCGCAGCCAAAAAACACGTCCTGTGTTGCGTGCCCGCTGTATTCCCCTCCTGATGCACCTCTTTCAGGCTTTGTTTGGTTAGGACAGGTCTGAAACAAAACACCCCACCTCCAGCTTCCCAAATTTTAAAATAATGGCTGAATATTTGGGGTTTGAAACCCAGTATGTACCAAAGCATCTCTGTTTGTTCAGGCTGCACAGGGATCACCACCATACATCCCCACTTCGCGTTACGTATATGGCTAATGCATGAACAAACACAGCACCATCAAATTACAGCAATAACATTTATGGGTGGATTATGTTCCAACTTCCTCGGTTATTATTAAAAGCAAGTAAATTGCACAGCAGACAGAAGAGATAGGGTGCAAATGCGGGCGAATTTATACTTGGAACCAAATGTTTTTTCACTTTCAAAACTGCGATGAGTTTGCTAGCAGACACAGCACAGCTTAAAGCTTATGCATTCAAAAATGTGTGTTTGGGGTCTTTTTTTCCTCTTTACTCCACTTCTGTCTGCCTTTCAAAGAAGGGCAAACGCACCCCCTCTGCACTGGGGTGGCTCCTACTTGCTCTGTGCTTTCTCCTGAAAAGAGCAAACCATGAGCCGTGCGACTGCTCCACAACTCAGAGGCAGTTTCAAACTTTGTTTCTGGTTTTACGAAGTCCTCTTGTGAGTCGTATTATAGATCTAAATGACTTTATTGTAGGTGGCAAGTTTAAATGTGCCATATTAATAACTTGTTATCCAAGACAAATTAAGTCCTTATGTGTCAAAAGCACTCTGCTCTGGATTACCTACAAGACAAGTATTTATTGAATAAACGTTGGATCCAATTTCGTTTTAATGTGACTGACTGTATGCCTCAGCCCCTTAGAATGAGATAAAAACACTCAAACCCATAGCTGCGTTGCAACGTTACACCTAACTTGTCTATTTCTATTATTGTCTTTTTAATGTGGGATATCAAAAGTGCTTGGGATTTTTAAGGATATCATTCTTATTATTATTATTGTTATTATTATTATTATTATTAAGAGAAAGGAGAGAGTTTTAAAAAAAGACTGGCATTCAGCCTAAAGAGAAATCATTGAAACAAATTAATCCTATGCCGTTTAAATTGACATGGTAATCCATCATCAGCAAAGGGAAACTCTGAAAGCAATCTAGAATCTGCAGTGTTCTTTCACTGGCCCTCAGGCACAAAGACAGATAGTAAAAGAGGAAGAGAAAAAAAAATAATCATAAAAGTTAGCAGCGCCTTAGCAAGGGGAAGGGCTAGAGAGAGCAGCTTTCACTTTTTCCTGCTTTCAACCATCCAGTTCAGAAAGCAATGCTGATTAACCTCCAGCCTCTGCCTACTAACGTTTACTCCTGTACGTCAAATCATCTTCGGCTGCAGAGATATGAGTAATTTCACATAGTGCAGAGCCCCATCCTACATAAACTGTACCACTGAAAACTCTGCCAAACATCGGCTTGGGCATTTCTGCTTACAGAAGGCCTTTTATTAGCCTAAACTTGATCGTTCCAAATGGACAATAAATTCTATCTTCACAGCCCTGGAGAAATGAGCTGTACTATCCTAGGGAGCTTAACAGCCAGGATTTTCATACGGCTAGCATGATAAACCTGGAGCTTTTTATTTGGATTTGGGTGGTGGTTTTTTTTCCTATCCCCTGCTCTTTCAGCAGGGCTGTCCACTGTAAAGTATGTTTCCCAAGGGTTTTTCCAATCTAGTTTTAAATATCTAAAGTGATGAGACTTTGTGCACCTTTAAAATTTTATTGTACTTATGGTCAAAAGAAAACATAAACCTCCTGGGCCTGCAAAGCCCATTGCAATACAGCCATCATCCCCATAATGTCAACAGAGCTACAAACCTCTCTAGAAATAAACCTTTAAAGAATAGCTTTCCCTGACTCATGTTTTCTTTTAAGGTTGGTGGTGCATCACTTTTTGGAAAACATTTCCCCTCTCTGGCCAGGTTTAGCAACCTGAAATTGAATGTATATCACTAAATGAGTAGGTTTAATTTTAGACGCCGAAAAAATAAATAGAAGAAGAGAGCTAGGGCAGGAATAATGCCTTTCAGTGAGAAACGGACACAGCAGAAAGAAAAAGTCGGAACTTTAGTGCCAGGGGCAAAGGGGTGAAAGGCTGGCTAATATGAACCATATCCAACATCTGCCCGATTTTAATTTAGCAGGGATAAAGTTTCTTCTTTTTTATTATTAAGAAAACTTTACGTGGCAGGGAAACCCGTGAGCTGTGTTATCAAAACTGTTTTATTGTCACACTGAAACTTAGAACTACTGAGAGCTGGCGGGGCAAGGAGATAAAAACTCCCCTTGTCTCTCCTTTTATACTCTGTGACAAGCCTGGGCTGGGGTCCTGCTGTCTGGGATGTCCTTTTCATGTCTTTATGAAGTACTGCACTTGGGGCTGTAATGTAAAGAGGAGGTTAATTGTTCAGGATGAGTCCAAATGATTGGTTCTCCAGGTAAAAAGAAAAATAATAAAGAAATCTGAAGATTAAAACCAAAATATGGCCACGAAGCCGGCCGCGATAGTCGCTCTCAGAGATGGGTGATGGTGGTGGGGTACAACAAGTGTAAAGAAGGGCTGGACCAGGGAGAAACAGCCCAAATTGCCAGGCTGGAACACGGTCTCGCTCAATCCAAAAGCTTTCCGCCTCGATAGTGCAAATTCTGCCATAAAATAACAGAGTATACTAAAACACATGTGAGTAGCTGCAGGAGTAAAAGAGCAAATTGGTTTCTGACAAAAGAAGGATGAATACCTTTGGGTAATCTGAAGTTAGAATTTGATTGAAAGCATAACGTTCCTTTAAGCATCAATATGCTTAGGATCCAAAATACGGTTATTTTATTACCAGTTAATACTTAGATCAAAGCAAAACACTGTAGCTGGAAGGGACTTTCTCTCTGGAAATAAAGTTCCATGTAATTATTTCCTATTAAAAACTAAAACTGGTCTTAGATCCAAAAATCTGTGCTTCCTTACATGTGATCTAATGCAAGCTTGTCAGGAGAGAGCAGACGTGACATTTCTCACTGTTTCCTTGTATCCCTTTGCTTTAAAGTTCTCAGCTTAGCTTTAACCCTTTGAACGTGAAAATTTCTCATCAGATTTACCTCCGTCAAACACAAGGGATTGTTATGGATAATATTGACTAATTTCGCATAAACAGAAAGTAGAGTTTTATGTAAACTAACACCATTTTAAATAAAGCCTCCAAATGTAAGGAGGTAAAATATAAAGAAAATGATATGGCGATTGATAGGCAGTTGAAACTTAAACCTTAAATTGCAAACAAGTATTTTACTCTTGGGTAAAGCAGCTCATCTTAATTCAATTCGGGACACAGAGTTTAAAATATGCACTCGAAATATTTCCAAGAAAGCTGCAACCTTTCAGAGGAGAGAGATAAGAATGTATTTTAATTACAAGGTTATAAATATGCAATCTCTTTAATTTTTTTACCATCCCCTGGTGTGGTACGCAACGTTGTTCAGATGCATTTATGTGTACTTCTGTCTTTCTCTAATCCTTTGCAGGGTTTTGCTTTTATTTTATTTTTTCTTTTTTTTTCACAATAGGTCAGTCTCTATTTATGTCATGTCTGAGGCAGGCCCTGGAAAAAAAGGGTCTATCTTTCCATACTTATAAACTGCAGCAGAATAAATAGGGAATGGTTCCTTTTTACAACTGATGGGCTAGTATTATAAGTAGCAATATGAAATATTTAGACACATTATTTCAAGCAGGCTGCTTCTGATTCTGCTAATTATTTTTTGATCTGCCACTCAGAAATAAAAAAAAAAAAAACTTTAAAGGGTTCATTAAGACTGTGGAAAGGGAGTCAGATATAAGCCAGCAATTATGATTTGATTTTAACATTTTTTTTTATTTTTTGCTGACTCCTCAGCTATATTGTTTAGTAGAAGGATGGCTACAATATAATTCTATATTAAGAGCTTGTTAAGTAGGGAAGGAGTTGAGACATTCAGCTGGGATATTGTTTGCTAGCTCAATTAGTATCCAAAGAATTTGAAAGTACAATCAATGTATCTGAAGATTATATCTAAACATACTTACCTAAAAGTACCCACCTCTCTCAGCAGTTTACATATTTCTGCCTTCTGACTAGGAAGGGGAGGGGGGG
>Ga0065711_1005284_pt1 | contig 20700 bp, 7 predicted proteins | sample Hoacrofraction12_FD_59098 | JGI IMG/M metagenome (GOLD analysis project Ga0065711, IMG submission 59098) | Hoatzin crop microbial communities from Cojedes, Venezuela - Epithelial fraction 12 v2 (version 2) | ecosystem: Host-associated > Birds > Digestive system > Esophagus > Crop | place...
GGAGGGGCCCTAGGACCGCGTCCCGCTCCAGTCTAGCGTTTAAAAAAACACCCTCCGAAACCCAAAAACCCCAACTCAAAGAAACGAAAAACTCCCACCAAACAAAAAACTTTAAAAAAAGAAACCCAAAACCCAAACCGCAACAAACCGAAACACGCTTGCCCTCCCCGTCTCTCCGGAGGAAAGCGGAGCGGCGCACCGCAGCCCGCGGCGGATCGGGGAGGGGGGGAACATCCCTGGGGGGGGCCGTGGGTGCTTGTGGAGCCGGCGACGGGTTTGTTCCCGAAGTGGCCAGGAAGAAGACGTCGCCGGCTGTCGGAGGGGACACCTTCTTACCGCTCTTCGCCTTGAGCGCGGACAAAAGCGATGGCCCGAATTCAGCAAGAGGTCCCCGCGACCGAGCGTTTCTCGTTGTGCCTTCGGTTTGTTTTTCCACGACCTAAGCAATTTTTAATGTACTGTACACTTCCCGCTTAATCCCCCCTCGTTTATTATATAATTACGGTTTCAAAGTGATTATGTAATTAAAATCATGTTTCACTGCAGCATACTTCAAAAGGAAGGCAACCTTCCCCAGCATTATTTGCCGGTGATGTAATAATTTCCCTGTGATATTTAAAATAAACACATTAGTCCAAGAATTCTAAACATGTCTGAAAGTATATAATGGAATTGATTGGCATAAAGCAACGGTGAAACCTATCACTAGTTTAATATATTTCTATGCTCCCATGCAGTGTAAATTATAGGATAATGGGGTGCAGGCGATGGTAAGCTCTGTTTATATAATCCATTTCTTCACACAAGTTCCCATTGCTTTTCCTTCCCTTTGCTGTATGTGGTGGTTCTCTGATCCTACTGACCTCAGCCATGTGTTTTCACTTTTTCTTCTGATCTCAATTCCATGACCAGCGGGGAATAAAATACAAATTGAATAGTAACCATTCACAGGCCACTCTTTTCAAATTGTTGTTAAGCCTTCTTTGTCTTGTCTTGTCTAGCAATTGATAGATAAACGTGTCGTATTTTACCCGAGTCTTTCTTCTCTCCATGTAAAGCTTTGTTGCCCCAAGTTCCTTAGTCCATCTTTCTCTTCTTCTTTTTCTTTTTAAAGAAAATCATTTCATCGGGGCTTGTCACCGAAAGGGACCATTCCCTTCCACGGCAGTGCAAGGGGTGATGGTTAAGCAGCGGAATTAGACAAAAATATCAGAAGGGGGGGGCGGAATAAAGGAATTCCCCCAACATTTGGTCCGGTCTATTCCCAGCACGACTTTAGGTTAATTTTAAATTTGACTTGTTTCTTCCGTACGCGGTAAATAAAGTGCTCCCTGGGCTGCACGCATCTCGTTTTTGAAAAGGGGAAAGTTAAGTACTCGAAAAGAGAAGAAAAAAATCTCTCCTCTTTTCCCTCTGCACGCCTCTTTCATTGCAAATCTGATTTCTGCGCTGTCAGGCGGGGCCGGCGCTGTTTATTCAGCTTTTCTTGAAAATGAAAAGCAACTAAAAGAAGTTTAAACAATCTCTTGTTATTTTTGGGCTTGTTTTTCCAGCGCTCTCCTCCCCGGCTGCTTCTTTGGGGACATAATGCGAAGGAAAATAATATTGGAAACGCGTTATTCCGTAGAGACAAAACACGTCACCAATCCCATGCCCTTTATTTGATCAAAAAACAATTGTCGTGAAGGTTTCTTTCGTGATGATCTAAACTGCGGGACAGCGATGGTTATAATCATTACCAAACTGCCAACGTGCTCAAGGCAGTCTGAGATAATTTAGCATAGATATTTTAAACAGCTTGTTTTAAATCTCGCTATGTTTTTGGTTTTATTTTTTTTTTAAGGAATGGCTTACTCGATCCTTACAGCAATCCGGTTTTTAGCTATTAGTAAGTAGTTTAAAAGCGGCAACTGGAAAGAGATCTTTTGTTGTGCCCCTCCTCGCAGAACCGTTGCACATAAGCAAACATTTTGAAGAGCGCATCGGCCTCTAACCAAAATAATCCAGATTCTTACCCCCAAAGGTAAATATTTTTGCAACGACATTGCTGGAGCTGGAACAACTAAACAAAGCGGGCACCGAAACTGGCGGGGCGGCGGAGGGCGGGCAGCGGGCGAGAGCCGCGGCGCGGGGGGAGCAGCCCCCCTCCCGCCCTGCCAAAAAGCCGCCCGGGCTTTCCCCCACCACCAACCGCTGCCGCCAGGCTGAGGAGGAAACGCGGCTTAGCAGAAAAATAATTTTCGGCGTTTCGCTGGGGATAACGACCCTCCGAGGCGAAGCCGCGTACCTGGAAAACGAGCCCCCGCGTGTCACATGCTTCGTATTAAACGTTCATGCAGTTTTCCTTCGCCGTTTTTTTTTTTTTTTTTTTTTTCAGCTAAAGGGTTCTTATAAACTTTCTTTCGTTTATTTAAGCCTGGTTTTCATTGCTGCAGTTTTGCATGGTTTGCCTTTGTTTAGTTTATTAACCCACAGGGTTACTTTAACTAAATATTTGGGCTGAATACTTTGGGGTTGGATTTCAACGTTTTCTAACAAAATTACTGAGTTTTTTGAAGCCACACAGAGAACTCTGTGTTGACTTTATTAGTCAATTTAACAGGCTGTAAGGAAAATAAAAATAAGAAACATACTAGCGTGTCCCCTCCAGTGAGGAACGGGGTTGAAACTGGTCCCTTTCTTAGCATTTCAGATGCCATCGAGGCTGCGTTAACTTTACTGACGTTTTAGTACAAACGGCAAACGCAGCTCTCCTCCACTTTGCCAAAGCCTGCCACTTCCTCGCCCGGTCCCCGACGACGACGACCGCGGAGCTATTTTTAAGACTCACTCTCCCCGGGGGAAAAAAAAAAAAAATAAAAAGCGGGTGGGGGGAACCCCCAAGGCCAAGCAAAGCCCCCCAACCCCGTGCTTGGTGCCGCAGGGCTGGGTCGGGGCTGGGGGTTGGCCTGGCCGCGGGGCCCCCGCAGGGGCAGGGGCTCGCCCGGCTCCAGGGGGACCCCGCGGGGGCACCGCGCCGGGTCCGCAGCTGAGCCCGGCCGTATCGGCCTCCCGGGGACCCCTCCCCAACCTGCGTCCTGGCAGCAGAAGCTCCTGAAGCCTCCCGTCGGGGTTGGCAGGTTTCTTCTGGGGTGCTTTTTGATTTGTTTTAATGTCAGTGCCCCGCTGCCTGGCTGGGACAGAAAATGAGATGTTAGCCCGGGAGACAGGAGCACTTACAGAGAGAGTGAACTGTAGGCAGTGACGGGTATCGAGAAGCAGAAGCTCAGCTGGAGAAAGAACCCAGAATCCCCCTGGCGTGGTGCCACCTGCCCGGGCTGCAGGACCACTGCGGCATTGCCTCCCTTGAGCAAAAACAGGGTGACAGCGAGCTGGTCAGCTGCTTCGTGCAGTGCACTGTCGGAAGGAAACCAGGGGACTCGTCCGCGGTGCTGCTGTAGATACCGGTCACCACTCCCTGCAGGAATCCTCCCGTGGCCATGGGTCTTCGTTACGGCTCACGTCTCTCTTGGCAAGGAATTGTCCCAGTGCTGTGCTGGGCACTTCATGGGCTGCTCTACAGACGGGTCTATCGTGCAGTGCTAGGGTTGGAGATAACTCGGTGCTTGAACCGTGTACTTTCATTATTTAACTAGCAACATCTTCTGGGCTTCCCCTTCACAAGGAGTGATAAGTCCTTCACTGCTGACAGCTCCCGTTTCCAGTGGATCATCTCAAAGCCCAGGAAAGAGAGAAGAAGAGTAGCAGGGTGTGGAGATGCTATGACAATGAGACATAAAGAACAGGATGGTGAAGTCTGGTGCCTTAGAGAAGCAGGAGCCAGCAGGGAGATATAAAAAGGGAAGAGAAGAGGGTCAAAGTGAGAACGGTCTCTACAGGGCCCCTCATAAGGGATAGATAGGGACAAAATCTGCATTTGCAACCACCACAGAAGAAGACATTGCAGCATTCAAAATGTGAAACACCACAAACCAAAAAAGAGACGTACCTGTGCAGGTGAATGAGAAAACCTCTACAGAAAACCTGGGTAGGCGTAACCAGGGGGTGAACATTTAGACAAAAGCCCAGTCAGAGCCACAGCCAGGCCTCAGAGAGACCCAGCAGGTCTGCGCACGGATGTCAGAGACACAGTTCAAAATTTTAGAAAAAGCACCAAAGTGTAGTGTTAATTCCCACTAACTACTCAAATAACTTTGCAGATCTCTGGCCTAGATATTACAGGGGTGTGAACCCCAAGACTGATGTATATGTGCATCTAGCAGGGACGTGTGCCTTCACTTGCTTTAGGTGGTTCTCGACATGACCATGGAACGAAAATGCAGTACTCTTGCAATCCCTCTCAATCATAAACCAGTCTATCAGCGAGGACCAACAATAACCCAGCAGCAAAAGTATGTCATGTCTGTCAACAGGATTAATTCAGTGTGAAAATGAAGTAGCCATTTGTGATAGAGCAGCTTACTGAAAAAACACAACAGTGAGACAGTCCACTGCTATCCTGACGATAAAAAGTAAATACGTAACTACCTAAAGCACATCCCATCCCATCCCATCAACATGACATTGATACACTTTTTCTAACAACAACATGAGAGGGTAAAAGAGCAAGATATACCTTCAAATATTATCTCGTAGATTTGTTCTGCTTACTTGCTGTTACGTCTTGTAAAATAATTTGTGGTCTCTTGAACATAAGAGCGCACTGCAGAGAGTCTGTGTTAGAGTCGGGCTCAGTTTTCAGCAGAAATGAAAGCTTGGAACTTAGGTAATAGTGAAGAAATAAGATAACTCTACAATAAAAGGCTAATAAATGTTTACTCTGTTAAGTATTGCTATTATTTCTCCTTCTTATAAGTGATCCTGCAGTACTGTTAAGCCAGAAAATTAGGATTACTGTATTAAAACCAGATTTTCTAGGGCTCATTCAGAATTTCCAGCATGAGTCTTTTATTTCATTAAGTAGTAATAGGACACAAACTGTTACTTTGCAGTGAAAAAAGTTCCACTTTTTACTTCACACAAAAAAGCAAAATCTGGATAACATAAATGACTGATCGTACCTCTGTCTGAGATGTGGTGAAATGTGGGAGTAATAAGTCGGAAGAGCAAATGAGCTAGAGAAACATTGACATACTGTGGAAAAGGGAAAGCATCATGAGAAGAACAGGTTAGGAGATGAAACGGGGAAGAAGACATGACGAGAAAGACACTAAAGACTGAAGTTTTCTGTAGTAGCTGTGCAGCTTGATAAAGTCTTCCATCATTATTTCATTCTCTGTTGGACACATAGTTGGGAAAAACACTACTGAATCCCCATCTCAGATTCTGATGTCATCATCTTTAGATTTTGACCTCCTTGTTATGGATATAATACTGAAAAACTCCTGGTCCCAGCTCCCAGCCCCATCTCCCTGCTTTGCAGAGTACCAAAACGTGTACTTCAGTTCTGACCTCATTCAGTGTTTTACCTCCAACTGCAGCTAACTTTAATTAACAAAGGAAGAAAGGCCGAACCAGTTATTTGTTGACTGAACTCCTTGTTAGCAGTGTTTGAAACCACCCTCAACAGCCGTAGAATAAGAATGAAACAAAAAAGAGCATAGGCCTTACTACGTGTAGGGCTGAAGATATGTCTTCATGATATTGTGCATTAATTATTCGTTTTGATTTCAAGGATGACCATTCACATCCCTTGGCACTGTAATCAGTATTTATAAGAAAAATCCTAACAAGGATAACCACCCTGCAGCAGAAGAAACCCCACACACAATAATAATACACTACATAATCATCCAGTAATTTGAAGCAGCAATATATAGCCCACAAAATAAAAACTGTTCCCACACCCACAGCCTTATTTCTTTATGGTTTAGATGTGCATGTGGAGGGGCGATAGATAGGCACTATGTACATCCAACATGACAGAGAACTTATTCTCAAATGCAGAATAAAGTTATCACACTTTAATGCCATTAGTCTTTTCCCACAGAAAATTCTGGGTTTGGAGATTGTAATTCACACCTTGACTAATCAAATACGTGGATCTGTACAGAGTTTCATCAGTGCATTTTTTTCTAGTGAGATGATTATCTGTAATATTAATGCTTAGGTATTTGCTATGTAACTTTTTGGTCTGAAAACAGTGAGAAATATGCAATATATGGTATCAATGGTGGTGTGAGCAGTGTAAAAAGTAGATGGGGTTGACTGTCAGATGATCTATGTATGGTGACACAAATGATGGCTATTTCAGTACGAGGCAGTCATTTCACACGTGTGCCACATCATCATTGCTGCTTACTATACTTTATATACTAGTAGCCTTGATCTTCTTCAGAGGTTTCCATTGTTGTGGGCACCTGAGAATGTGGAGTGAGAGACAGTCTCTGCAGTTGAAAGAGAAGCCAGATGGTGAGTAAAACAGGACACAGAGAGGTAAGCAGACCTCGCCAAGAGCAGGCAGCAACTCAGTGCTGCCTTCCACCACCAGTGTTTCTGTATTTGTACTTACAGTAAAACCCTAGCTTTTTGTGTGCGAAAGCAGTAATGTGTCNTTTAAGTGGTGCAACACAAGATGAAGCAATACGTAATTTCTGTAGCTGGCTTAATGGATGCAGCAGCAGAGGTAGCTCACTAGACAGCTAGAAACACTGCCTACTGTGAGGGTATGTCAGTGTTTTGAACACTGTGTTTCTTACATATGACACCAGTGTAACCAACTTTACGCAAAATGTATACGCACATTGAGATAGTGGTGTCTCGTATGGTATTTTGTCAGATGGAAGGTTTATCTATTTGAGTAAACACATATACATTCATAAATGCACAATGTATCACCATCTACAAGGAAAGTGTGTGCTGCTGTAGTTACCTCAAACTTGTCAGGGTTGTAACGCTCACAGAGACGTTTTGGGGAAGAGGAATTAAAGGATAAACAGTGGTTTCTGGGTATATTCCATTACCTGGGTAGGAAAGAAGTGGCTTGTGAGAAAGAAAATGATGGCATCAAGTTTGGAGGAGTTAGTGTTACCTGTAAGAGAATATTTCATTTTCCTGTGTTGTAGACATACTGTATAAGAAATTGCTGTGTAAGAAACTATTGCATAAAAAATATTCTGGACACATTTTTATTTCCTTTTTTTGTGTGTGAAAGGGATACATTCACTATCTTGTGCATAATCAGAGAGGGCTCTGTGCTCCTGTAATACAGCATTGGTATTCCAATCATGTTAAAAATCAATCACTGAAGTTTCAGAAAAGCACTGTCACTACAGATGTGAATCTAGCTGTTCAAGCAGTTTGGTAAAGTAATTTCAACTACTGGTTGCAGGTTTTTATCTGCTTTATACTATCAGTTTTCCAAAAATGGTGCTGATTTGAACCAGTATTTTGTGATACAACTCACCAGTATTTTCCTATTGGTACTAATAGAGTTCTGCAAAAGTCCTCCTTTATGAAAAAGTCTTCATTAAAGAGCAAAAAAAATCTTAGTATTTTCAAAATAACTTTCCTACATGTTAGTGTTGCCTCGTGAATCACAGGTCCAGCTTTGCTCTGTTATACCTGTGTGAACTGCAATCACTTCCCCATGTAATGACATAACTGCGAGTAATGTGCCGTTTGAAAACTTGACAGCATATATAAAATATTACTCTTAATAAGTTAAATCTGAAACTTAAAGAAAGTTGCAGTGAAAGTTGTCCTTATATGTGCCAGCTCATGACCATTTGAGAGGTGCTATCCAGCCTGCCCTGGTGTTTAAATTAACTTTCTGAACACAGGCAAAATTAGGTACCACCACATTTTCTGAGCTCAGATACTAACAAAAGGCAACATTATCCTCTCCTTCTTTCAGGACCTGGTGCTGAAAACCATCATCATCCCGACTGACAGAACAATTAGTGTTGTCAGCAGAGAAAATACTCAGTGAACCAACTGAAGGCCGATGTGTTTATTTTCCCACTCAGAGTCGTAGTCTTCCCAGGTGGAGACTCTGAAAACATTCCTGCTAAAGCTGACATGGGTTTTACTTCAGTGAGGGATCGTTCTACTCCGAGCAGGAAATTAATCCAAATGTTTAAGAGAAAGCAATACAAGCTGCACTGAGCACATGGGGATACACAGCTATACCACTGTCTCCACACAGAGACAATTCTTTCTTTTTGAGACCTTTCACATTTTTCTAGTTGTTTATTTTCCAGGCTGAACACACGTAAATGATAAAACAGAATGGTGGCTGTAGGATTAGAAAAACTGCGTAAGGCAGCGTGCAGTAATTGCCTATCAGAGAAGACTCACAAATGGCATCACACAACCCTTTAATTAGGTTATAAAATTAACTCAGAGTTTTCCACTATCTAAACATCCTTTCTCACTTTTCTTCAGCTTCAAAATGCTGCTTTGGGTAAAAGATGTGCTACAAAATAACATCACTGAGCCTTATTTCTCGTTATGACATATACCTTTTCTGTTGAAAACTAATGTACAAATGTTCTGAAAATCAGTTCAGCTAAGAAAGCCAACTCTCTTTCTGCCACTGAACACACCATTTCTGAAGCTATTTCTATTAGATGATAACACTAGATGTGGTCAGAGAAGCAGCATAGGGCACTGCAAAGAGAGGTTTCAGCTTTCGTTCTTATGCTTTTCATTGAGACCACAGTAAAAGTTAATGCTCAGTAGTGCAGTGGCTTTATTTTTAGAAGTGCGATCAATTCTAGAAGGTCCTCCTGTTGTCATCTGTTTCATTAAGGATGAAGTCGTTTTCCTAAGAGGAATCTGTAAGGAAGCATTTCCTAGGAGTTAGGAAGGCACCCATACAGCAATGTGGAAGAGGGATCTACAGAACAGACTAGAATTTCCACAACCACTGCCCCCTTCCAGCGTCTGTATTTGGTGGAAATCCTGGATACGTAGCTGAGCTCATAAGTAGCTAGCCAGCCTCTGTGGACACATGAAGATATACACAGTCTTAGGTGGGGGAATTTTATCCCCACCACAGTCAAGCACAAGTGTTTGGGCATGAGATGAAAGGGCAGATGAAGATGTCGTCAGAAGCTACTGGTGGCCCTGTGCTCCACAAAAAACCTTCTCCTTTATCAGCTTCAGTGGAAGAACTTTCTTCCTTTGGTGGAAAAACCTGCTCTGGAGGGGTCTTCCAATCTGAAAGTCTGAAATGTGTTGTTAGGGCTAGATTTGAAAGAAGAAAAAAATTTTCCTTCTCTCTTGTGACAGATGTCACAGACATTTTGTTTTACTGCTGTGTTTTGAGACCCCAAAATACTGTTAAAAAATAATGTTCTACACGCGGTGATACTCATGTTTGAAGATGGATGTGGGGCAACTGAAGCAGATTAGGGAGAACCCTGATAAGGAAACCAAAATAAACAGTGTTGATTGTCCTTTGGCTGCTCGAAAGTGAGACAGCAGTCCCTTGCCGTTAGACCCAGGGCTGTTCCCTACCAGATTCCTGCATGCCAACTGCCCTCGGCACAGCGCTGCTGAGAGTCCGGGCCAAGGAGGGCAGGATACTTGGGGAGGTGAAGCCACCCAGCATGGGGTGCTGAGCACCCGTGTAGCTTTTTCACTTTGCTGGGAGAGCAAAACCAGAAAGGGCGCGTTGGCAAACTGTGCATAAATCCTCAGTGCTTGTGGTGTTACCCCATTGTGTGTTTTGCTTTGCAAGCAATAAAACATCTCTCAGTTTCAAATGTTGCCTTCTACAGCTTGCCCACACCCTTAGCTCATAGTCTTAGCAACGCTGGCCACTCTCCCCTGCAGCCAACACCCTCAGGCCTTCACTCTCCTAGAAATGCTAATGAAAACTAGTCAGCTGAATGGAGGAAAAATGCATTTGCCAAAAACAAAAAACTGAAAAAACCCACCCAAGACAAAATCCTTCTTGTTTACAGAGAACCCATATATAAAGCTGTAAAGAGATGTGTGCAAACATGCAGAGGTTTAAAATGAAGGAGCCTGGGGTCAGAGGCTGAGATTACTGTGAATCCCAGCAGGACCTCTACACCATGCCATAAACCACTTCATGCACTCCACCACTGGCACGTCAGAGGACATTTGCCAGGGTCTAAGGGTTGTGCAGAGAGCTTTTTTTTGTAAGATGAGTCAAAACAGCATGTGAATTTGTTTTTAAAAATTGTTAGTGTGACTATATGCATAAATTTCAAGGATGTGGGCATGCAGAAATGACTACAGGTACAGTTCACCACTGGGTCTCCTCTCCCCATAGATGCAAGATTTCATCAGCATCATGGACATTTGTTGAGCTTACTTGCTTTCTGCAGCCTATGACTTTGAGTATTTACTGTCTCTCCCCTGTTGTTGCTGTCCCTCCTTCCACCCTTCTGTATTTACCAGCAGATGTTCACCCTCCTCTGTGCTCCAGAGTGTGGCTACAGCCTTGGGTGGTCTAGCTTCCCCCAGGGAAACCAAAACTCCTGTAACAAGAAAATGGGAGCTGCAGAAAGTCAGATAAAGCATCTTTCCTTCCCCTTACTTAAAGTACAGCAGCACCAGCATATTCTCCCTGTTTTAAACAGTCTGGGCCTTGTAATCTAGTCTGTCTGCTCCAGCAACTGAGCCTTCCTCCCTGATGCTGGTCTGGTCTGCGTACCCATACCTGAAAAGTACAGACCAGAAATATGTCAGGAGCAGTGAGTAAAGCAGCAGGAGAAAAGTCTGTGACAACATGTTGTGTCTGTGTGTTCCTGGGGACAACAGTCATTCAACTGACGAGAGAGGGGCATTAAGTTCAGGTCAATGGGAAAAGGAGTCACAGCCAGGTAGATGGTGGAACTGGGCGATGAATGGTCCATCGTGATGGGAACCCTCCAATGGTGAGCAGGTAACAGTTGCACTGGATGACATGACAATGAGTCATGCCACTCTGGACCAACAAAGGTGTCATCTTCATCCAGGCCCAGGGAAACCCAGTGAGGTAAGCCTTAACTCCAAGACAGGAGAAACGATCTGTGCAGGGGCAGTGGAGAATCTGCTATCCTGGGAAATTAATTTGCTGTCCTGGGAGGTTGGGATGCTGCCCCACTCTTCTGAGCTAAAGTCCAGTGTGGTAATCCTTGGTGCATTAGCTGAAGCTTAATGCACGACTGGTGATTGCACATAGGGCAGGGACACGAGCCCTTGCTGTACTGATGGCGTTCCCCCTGGGAAATGAAATGTCTGGGTCAGTGGCTGTGCCCGTATTTTCTTTTTCAGGACTGCTGCTATGTGACCTGAGAGTGGCAAGATCAGGGAGACAGGCATGAGAGGACGGAAGCGAACGTCATGTCAGGGGTACGGCAGTGGTAGTGATGGTGCATTTCTCCACCTCAGGTCCGGGCTGGGTTGTGAAGTGTAGTAAAGCGGCCATGAACAAGTGCCATGTCTAGAACAGAACAAACAAAACCTAAACTGGAAGCAGCAAGTGGCCTAAGAAACACCTGGGGTAGGGACTGGGTCAGGATTTCAGGATCTCCTCTATTGCATCTTCCAGTGGCCTTCATTGCTAGAGTGCCGTGAGCCCTTCTCTTCTTGCTTAAAAATAGCCAGTGATTTTCAGATCTCCAACACCTGGAAAGCCAAAATCCACCAGAGGGTCCAAGTTGTGTGGTTAACATTCACGTCCTGTTTGAAACCCAGTCAAGCTCCCGGCAGGAGGTTTCTGTCAGTCTGGTGCTTTGGGACTGTCTCTGCAGCTCCATTTCAGATGCTCAGTTTTCATCTGGTTCTGTTCCTGTGCTCTGCCCTGTCTGTGGCAAGGCATCTGCAGGGGGATGACACTACAGGTGGCCCTTGCCTGCAGTCCCCAGGGACAGATGCCAGCACGAGGAGGTGGTCCAAGGACTTTCCTGCATCTCTGATGGACGTCGCAGTGGTGGTGCCTGGGACCACGATGGCCGAGGACATGGTCTCTCTTGTGGCTCATTTTTGTGCAGGGTGAGCCTAGTCCCCGGGGGTATTAGTCTGATGCTGTCTTTAGTGGCTGGATGTTGATGTGATTGGAGGTCAAGTGAAGAGCTTCACAGCAGGTAAAGAGAAGTCTAGATCTGGCGAGCATCAAAGTAAAGGAAAAGTACATGAGCTTAAGCCACTTTATAGCAAGGAGCAGAGGCTGCTGTGGAACATCCAGGAGCCATGATTTCCAAGTATTACAGCAGGCCAGGAGTGAAAGCGTCTGATGTAGAGACACACAAACCACGGGGGGAAGGTTGAGGAGCATGAAGGACACAGGAAACCCAGGAATTCTGCCAAAGTATTTCCCACTCAGAATATTCTGAGCAACACTGATGGGCAAAACTCACTGAAGCAAGTGGGAGTAAGACCTCCACAAGACCTCTGAGTCCCATCAAATCTCTAGTGTTAAGACTCCCATCCTCCTCATGCACTCCCACAGCCAAGACCGTATTTCTTACGTTAGTGCGGCACAGTCCCGCTGTCTCCCTCTCTGTCTCCCACACCAACTGTGGCTGCCATCCAGCTGTGCCCGTCCAGCTGTGCCTTGCAGTGCAGCCTCGGGCAGGGCAAGTCTGCAGCCCTGTGCCAGCATCACGGATAAGCTGCTGAGCCAGGCGCCACCTTCATTGTTGCACTGCTAAGCAGAGCATCCACCAGCTGCTGAGCGTTCCAGGACCTCTTGTCTACAATTTATCATGATGTGTCAGATAGTGCTCTGGGCTACAACATCATCTCACGCTCTCGGAGGGAGGGTAGCATTGGAGAGGTCTGCTCTGGGCGCCTGGGCTGTAGTGTTTCCCAATAACTAGCTCTGCAGAGGTAAAATGGAGCGCTTTGTCACTAAAGAGGAGATAAATCCTCTGTGGCAGGCTTTTGTAGATGAGCATACAAAACATCCGTACTGTGCTGGTCTGGGATACAGGCATGTTATAAGCATGATTCAGGGTCGTGCTTCTGTGCTTGTGGAATTTGCTGTGGCATCCAGCTCTTGTGCAAGAAATGTGCTCCAGAATCTAGAGTTTCACTTCTATGTATAACACACATTTTTAGCCATGACGGGTATGAAAACAAATTATTAAAAGCAGGAACCAAGTGTAAACCTTTGTCATGCTGAGGCAGCCTGGGAAAGAGCTCTGAGGAAGGTGAACTGTCTCATTCATCTCAACAGGTTATTAACTTTGAAGCTTTCAGTCTAGAAGTGTAAAAGGCAGTGCTATTAATGGCTTACTCCCTGCTCACGTTAGCAGGAGGTTGTAGTGAACACAGCCTGAAGCCATCCTCTTCTTTGCTCGGAGAGCAGTCATGATGTTAGTTAGGCCTGCCTCCATATCTAAGCTTTTGCCTTAGTTTGTGGGCTATCCAACCAATTAATGCACTGTTTTCCATTCCAGTGTCCGCTGAGCACGGGCAGATGCCTTCTGAGACCAGACCACCAGCAGAGAGCTCACTTTCCTTCCAGAGGTTGTGTTGCCTCTGTTAGGCAGGTTGGGTTGTTAGCTATACAGAAACCCCATCAGCCAGTCTCTGAGGGGTGGCAAGCAGCACTCGGGGCTAAGGTAGCCCGCTTCGGCTTTATGCTGGGACAGAGGACAAGTGCTCACACCCTCAGGTCCAGCAAAGATGCAAATGGAGAGATGATTTTCCTCACTACCTCTTGGTCACTGCCTAGGTGCACAGCTAACCAGGCTGAGCACAGCAACAGGAGGAGAGCAGATGTGTCCAGGACAGGGACCTGACTCCAACCTGTAACACGGAGGTTTCTCTAGAAATACTGCACTGACTCTTTCCCAAGCAGCTGTGGTATCTCCCCTGAGAACATTTTTGGCGCTGCAGTGCAGTTCCTACATTCAGACCTCCAGTGCTTTGGTCTTCAGAAGGAGATTGATAGACAAATGAAATGTTAGCTCTTTGGCAGGGATGCTGCTGTTTATGTCCCTAACATAACTCAAACCTCCCCACTCCCTCTGTTCTGAGCTGCAAAGCTGCCGTGGCGTTTCTGGTCTGTCTCCTCACAGAGCCACAAACTCGTGAGTCTGCAGGGCAAAGCTTTAATGCCTCCGGGAGAGAGGGGTCAGGTCAGCGAAGGATAGCAGAGCAGGGCGGCACAGAGGGAGGCTGCACTCTGGAGAGGTGCCGAAACGAAGATGGAGACTACAAAAGAACGAGCTGGTACATCTTGAGGAGAGTCCATAGGGTACAGGAGAGTGGCGGAGGGAAAAAAGAACAGCCCGAAGGGTACACATAGCTTGGGTTTGCTTAATGCTTTACTTTCCATCCCAACCACAGGTATAATTAAAAGCACAGTTTGGTCCTGGCTTCCTTTTGCTCATTTTCTTTTTCTAGACCTGTTACATGAGTTACACATGCAAAGCATTTGAAATAACAAGGCAAGAGAGCATCAAAGAGGCTCATGCATAAGAGGGGTTGCACAGGCTTTCAGCCGAGCCGTGCCGTGCCCCACCACCAGGAAGCCTTGCTTTAAGTATTGGCCTGTACTGTGTGTGAGGCCCCGAGCAAAGAGCGGCTTTTGCAGACAGCTGGGGACTGGAATCAAGCTGTGATCAGCCTCCCCCTGTGCTTGCGCTGCTGGAGACAGGAACAGTCTACAAGGAGCAGGGTTTTCACAGGATGCTAGACCCCAAGGAGCTGCTGTGTTCTGGGGACTCTCTGTCTGTCGTTTATGTTGTGGGATTAGAACATGGTGGATAATCATCACACACACAAAAAAATAGTCATGGCATGGCTTATCAAACACATATGCAAGAATAAGCAAGAAGCACTCCAGGCTTGGCAGTGTTGTGGATGCTCTTTGAAATGTAGGTGCTTGGGTAAGCAAGCACACGAGCACAAAGGAACGATACCAACTGCTGTCTAATTCCAGCATAAGATCCACACATGGTCAGGGGACAAGGCAGCAGAGTTGCTCAGAGGTTCAGGCAGTGATTTGCTTCCCCTGTTTCCGAATCTGCAAAGGCTGCATAGACACCATTCAAGCAATGGTAATAGATACCAGAGGAAAGCTACTGAGGTTCTTGCTGCACGACAAGCTGTTGGTCATAACAGCACCAGTGAAACTGAGAATGGCAACCTCAGAGTTCCTGTAGGGCTCACCACCCTTCCTCCAGTGTTCCCAACCAGTGGCAAAGATGATGACTAAAATTCATGGACAGGAGCAGGGGAGGAAATGATGTGCGCAGCTGCCAAAGTCTGAACAAATTGCAATTTTCTATTTTTCTTCTCAATCTGGCAATGACATGATTTCTTACCAGAGGAGCGTGGTGTTTTGTTTCTCTTTCAAACAAGTATGGAGCTGTTCCCAGTGGCTTGTATCTGCTGAGCTTAGGGCTAGTCAAATCATTTACTCATCAGAGACATCCGTTTATCTGCTTATTGAGCACGTCCCTGTTACGGACAGCATTAAGGCAGGCTTTCTCCGGATCCTAGCATCCAGGAACCTGAAAGCTCACAGTTTTTTGTTTGTTTGTTCCAGAAAACAACTGTATCAGAATTAATCCTTTTGGGACTTATTTTCATTTTTTCTGTGTTTTGCTCCAAGAAATGTTCCTGGTGAGAGTAAAATTCAGATCTTCTGGATGTCAGCAACTGCTCTGCCAGGGGCTGCATTGTAAAGGGACGGGGGGCAGCAGATGTGTTTTAGCCATTTGGCTATTAACAGACACTGCATGGTCCAGTCCTGTGCTGAGCAGTAGGTCAGGGAGCATCTCACGGGCAGCTCAGGTTAGGACGAGGCTGTTCAGCAAAAAGCAGAATCTACTCAAAAGAAACAAATCTTGTGTAAAAGCCAATGTGTTCTCGCTTCCTTGCCTGCTCCCCCTCCCTTCAGCTTTCATGCCATTGGCTCGGTTAATTAAAATTGCAGTAATAGGGAGACTGGATGGTTTAGCAGATTGGTAATGGGATATACAGCCTTTCACCTCTAGGTCAATGGTTCGATTGCGACCCAAGTTGGTAGTGACCAAAAGTTATTAGCGTGGAATGGCTGCTCGGTGACCTCTGTGAGATGCGTGGGTGATTTCAATGCTCTCCTTTGCAGACAGGTGTCCACACCACAGGAACCACTTGCACAACTGGCACTAATTGGCACCCTTTCTGGCAGCCCCAGCAGCAGCCAGGGAGGGCCTAGGCACAGAAGTGGCAGCAGCTCTCTTCCTGGTGGTCCTCTCCCATGGGCTGCCATTAAGCTGCTTGCCTTGCTCTTGCCCCGCTCTGTGGCCAGAGACAGTGCCGCTGCCCAGGCTGCCTGGGGGTTACCTCTGCCCAGCAGCAGAGTGGGTGTGAGCTGAACCAAAGTGATGTTTAAAACAAGCAGATTCTGGGAAATGTTTGGCATTTGCCCCTCAGTTTTTACTAAGGGCGAGCAGTTTGGGCAGTACACTTGCTTTCTTACACAAAAGAAAAGGCAGCTGTGTTAGCACAAGGCAGAAGATAGGATAGTCCAGGTGACACGAATGGTGGTTAAAAACAAGCCAGCTGCAAGCCAGCAGGACCTGCCAGCATCCAAACCAGCCAGCACAATGCATCATTCACTTTGGGGAGGGCTTGGGAACAAGGATCTGTAACGGCGGGAGAAAGGGCTCGTGTGGGCAGCCAGTACTGGAGAAGAGCAGGCATGAAGATGTACAAGCTATTGCTTTTTAGATCTCCACAGCCCCCGGAGGGAGAATGGAGAACAGAGCCAGGGGTGGTCACCCATGCCACTTTCAGGTCTCTTAGTTTTCTGACCAAATTGCTGTTATCTAATTAATGCCTCATTTAAAATATTGGTATGGCCAAGTCTTCAGTGGGTGTGAGTCAGCAGAGCTGCTTCAGGCCAGTTTACACCAGCTGGCGTTTTTCCTCTCAGTATTGGTTGCTTGCAGTAGTCAGGAAAAATGCCATCCATGTTTCTATTTGTCATATTTGCAGCATGACAGTTGAGAGAGGGAGGAGAAAAGCAGTTCTTTCTCCAGCTTCCCTCAGCACAGTACTTCAGTTCCTCACTCTCCAGCACATTTCAGTCCCCACAACTCACTTGCAAAAGACTCCTTTAGCAGACACAACATGCAAGACCACATAGGAAATATGGGGTAGGATGAGTCTTCTGAGTCCCTTCTTGTCCCTCAATTCTTCAGAAAAGGCCTTTTCCAGTGATATCAGGAGTCCAGGTGAAACAATTGTTTCAATATGGCAAACACAAACTTATAGTCGTTTAGGAGTAGTTTAGTTGTAGCAGTGCCAGCAGAACCATTTCTGGTCCTAGACACGTGCCCGAAGGTGACCTTACACAGCAATGTCTGCCAAGCAGTTTACAGAGAAGGCAATACTTTTGGCTTTCTGCGTCCAGGAGAATCTGCCAAAGGCCTGCCAAGGCAACAAATTTGCCTAGGAATTTGGCTCCTGCTCTCCTAGCACACATGTTGTTACTTGCAAGCAAGTGGAGACGTTTCCTTTTAATGTTCTTGCTCAGCTCCTTGGGGTCAAGGCAGAGTCTGAGTCTGCCCCCTTTTTTCCCCACAGTTTTCAGGGCCTTGGCTCAGACTGCTGGCTCTTTGATTCTACAAATAATGTCATCTGCTGTCACGTTTCATATTCTTCCACTGGGCTCTTTTCCCCTCAAAAGATGAGACAAGACTGTGTGTTGTCTGAGAGATGTTGTGTCCTCCTGCTGCCTCACCGGTGAGTCTGTATCCCAAAGCAAGCCCACTCCCACAGGCGTGCCAGATGACTGGTGGCCTGGTGGCCAACTGCATGGTTGCCCTGTCTGACCGCAGAGGGAGCTGGCATGTTCCCGCAAACTGTTTTAGCTGACAATTGTCCCCGGTCCATGTTTCCATAGGGCTGGCACTTGTTCCTCACCAGGTATGGATGCTCTCACCTTGAAACTTTAAATACAGTGCCTCATTGGCATCTTTCCATCACAAGAGTTCAGTTGTTAACTTCCCTTGCATCCCTGAGTGTCATTCCTAAACATTTTTTTAACTGTCTTCATTTTGCATTTGTAGCTTTCTCCTTTTTTTGTGCTTTTACAAACAACTTCCCTCCATCATCTGAGATGGAACTCTGACTGTAACCCATGCCTTTCCTTTGCTGGCATATTTCAGTGGAGGCTTTGCAAATCAATGGACATTTTCCATTCCTATGCCAGCTGCCACATCAGTGGTCTTGCTCCTTGTCTGAGGCCAAGGAAACACTGATTGCATTTCTTCTTGTGACCTTGCCTGAAAAACGTATTCCACAGGCAACAGCACCAAATCTTCTTTACAGGTCTTTTCCCCTTGGTTTAGCTGGCTTTCAGTGCAGTCACAAAGCTCTTAAAATGTTTTCTTGTCTTAGCCCTGGGATCTCAGACTTGGCTTGTATTGTTTACAGGGCTGAAGAATGTTGAAACATTTAAAATACACAGGCCTAAGTACACACACACAGTGGTGCAGGAGGAAAATATTCTCTGTTTAAAGAAGTTCCAAATCTCAGTTATTGTGTGTCTGTATAGAACAGTCCTTAGCTTCAGCTTTCCGCTAGGACTGCCTAGAGGTACACAGAAGACTCTGCATGTAATTTTCTCTGTAGCCAGCATGTTAGTGCTGTGGTTACTGTGCAGCCAAGATTATCAAGTTGAGACCCCTTTTTTTTCTTCAGAGATCTGCCATGTGTTATTAAGCTCCAATTTCATTATTAGGATTTCAGCCTACATATGATGTACATTGCTTAAGAACTATGGAGTGAATTGCCAAAATTAGGCGGAGTCCGTAGTACAGTAAGAAATCATTTTTTACGAAAACTTTTCAAAAATGAAAAACAAATGTTCTAAAAGGTGGCTCTAGTAATATTCTGTACTAGTGGGCTGAAAAACCACCAAACAATCAAAACCCATACAGATTTCCAAACTTTTTAGGCCAACAGACCACTACAACATGTCATTGATAAGGGACCACTCTGCTTGCCTGTCATCAAACTTATGCTTCAATATTTTTTGCTCCAAAACATTGTGGAATACTGCATTTCCATAGACAATCTACCATGTCCTCACTGTTCCCTGGTGATCCATAAATCTCAGTGTGAGAGTCACTGCCATAGACACAAAGTTAGACCAAAAATCATAAAACTGCAGGAAACTACAAGAATCCCCCTGTGTCCTCCCTAGAATTCTGGCAAATAGAGATGCAGCTCAGATGTAATTAGCCACTCTTCCTTCATTTTGTTTAAATATATCTTACTTTCTGCTTACTTTGTCTAGCCTCCAGGTTCCATTACAAGCTCTTCAGTCAAGCGCTCTTCTGGCACTGTACAACACTGAGCACAACGTGGTGCTGATGGATGAGCACATCGGTAACAGGGAATGCTGGCAAACTTCTGCTGCCTGTGCTAGAGCTCCATAAGTCTGTTACACTTATGTGCTTGAACCCGATGTTTTTGCATCCCTGCTTAACACTTCTCAGAGTTGGATTTGCTGCTGCAAATTGTGGAAAGTACCTGCTTGACACAGACAGGCCAGTGGCAGATCACCGTATCTCCTAAGCACTCCCAGGGAGGTTAAGAGAAGGATCCTGTACTTCATTTTCATGAATTTTAAGTACCTTATTGGAGTTTTTCCTGTTGTACACAAGTATATAGTGGGACTTCAGTCAACATAACTATACAAAAAAAAAGAAAGAAAGAAGTGAAAATAAATAAAATACTTGGTTTCATGATGATTAAGAACATCATCCTACTAAGTCATGATCTAGGTATTTCCACCTGTCCAGTCTTATTTAGGGACTACAAACATTTTTAACAAGACAGACTCCTTCAAAAATAGGCAAATTGAAGTATTCTATATTTCTGTAATCTGCAAGAGAATTGGAAAAAATGCACCTAATGCAAGCATGATTATTAGCCCCCATTTTGAAGAAACGGTATCTTGTTAAAGATCGTTGCAGAACAGCCCACCAAGAAGTTACATAATGAACACAGGCAGGATCAAACTTGATATTACTGATATTGAAAAGGTAACGAATGCTCAGAAATAATATTTCAAAGAATCTTCTCAGTTGTTTTGATGCATCAGAAAGAAACAAAACAGGATTGGCCCATTTTCTAAATACATATTTTTATACTGCCTTCAAAGAAAAACTTTCATAGTTTGGACATATCCCATCTACTCCAAATTAATCTGAATCCAGAGTGATGAGAGTTCCTGGTCCTGGTTCTGTCTCGCTGTGACATGCCTGCAACTGGTTTATTCTCCCTCTATAATGCATAATGAAATGGAGGGCAGTAGAATTTCTACGTTTGCAAAGACAGAGGAAAATAACAAGCAAATATTTTCTAAATCCAGATTTATTTCAAGTCTCTCTTACAAGCGGGAATCCTGTTACTATCACTAATACTCAGAAGGAAAAGGGTCAGCTAACATCAAATATATGCAGTATACAATTAAGCTAGTGTTTCTGCTAAGAAAAACATGACTTTAAGGAAGTTTTTTGTTTGTTTGTTTGTTTGTTTTTTTACGTGTCACTGCTCCCACTCTGCCTCAGAGAATCATGCATTTCTGGGATGCATTAGGAGGAGTGCGGCCAGCAGGTTGAGGGAGGTTCTCCTTCTCCTCTACTCTGCCCTAGTGAGGCCCCATCAGGAGTACTCTGTCCAGTTCTGGGCTCCCCAGTTCAAGAAAGACGAGGAGCTACTGGAGAGAGTCCAGCGGAGGGCTACGAGGATGATGAGGGGACTGGAACATGTCTCCTACAAGGAGAG
>Ga0065711_1036694_pt1 | contig 20700 bp, 11 predicted proteins | sample Hoacrofraction12_FD_59098 | JGI IMG/M metagenome (GOLD analysis project Ga0065711, IMG submission 59098) | Hoatzin crop microbial communities from Cojedes, Venezuela - Epithelial fraction 12 v2 (version 2) | ecosystem: Host-associated > Birds > Digestive system > Esophagus > Crop | place...
GTAACACAACCATCCAACGTCTGTGTGCGCAGAAGCGGGCGATGCACAGCCCTGCAAACAACTCTGTGTCGGTAGCACGATGATCTGCCCAACGGGTGTGAACAGGATTAACGTCTAGATGCCATCAGCCCCAAATTCAGGATGTCCATGTTCAGAATACAGCAGTTAAATTATCTCCATCGAGGCAAAAAGGCTCCTCTCTGAGCATGGACAAGTTTGCTAGTTCAAGGCAGAAATTCACTTCTTGTAAGGCATGTTTGAAGCACTTTTTTTTTTGGCGGGTTTGTAGTCAGTTCTCAAGCTTCTGCCTAGGACAGGACTGAAATCCCAGCTGCTGCAACACCTCTGTCAACCTGCAGGAAAGCTGCACGGGCAGTGCTAGCGTTGGCCAACCCAACCAGCTCCTGACACGTCCCCTGCTTTGCCTGGCATCACGCGCAACACGACAGATGGATTTCAACTCAGGCCTCTGTCAGCATTGTCCACGAGCAGGCAAAGAGCGACAGGAGGTTCTGCGAGTCGACCCTACCCCGCACCCACTGGCCTGCACTCCTCACTCATCACACTTACACCATCGCTACTACACAGCTACCCAACAGCGAACACCCACACTCCACCTGGAGGTGACCCCTTCCCCTCAGCACCCACAGCGTTCCCCACGGACAAAAGGATCACCATGGCGTCTCAGCACTTCTGCCCGGGGCTGAGGTCACACCAGCGACCTCAGCATTGGCTGCATGTCCCATTAGCAGGTTTCGCACAAAAAGCCCCAGTGGATTTTATTTAAAATACCGCTACTGAACACTGGGTGGGTTTTTTTTTTTTTGCTTTTTACATACAAGCACGTATCGCCTTACCATATGAAAACTGTTAAATTTTTTTCTTTTTTCTTTTGTGTTTTTTAAGGGAAATGTCATCTTTCTTTTTCACAGGCGAGTCCAGGTTACAAATTCCTGAGTTTATACTGCACTTAACACAGTCTCCCTTCTTGAATGCTGAGCTGTTTACAGCATGCCGGCAATATGCACCATTTCCCTTACCATCTGTAATGCCAGATGTAGTAAAACTTCATTTCCGTAGAGTGAATTAGGGCCTCTATCACATTGGTTTTGAATAGATGCAAAGACTTAGACCTGGAGGACTTGAAGTAATAGCTCTCCTCCTGTGACGGGTCATTCATGCACCATCTTTTATATTCGCCACGTTAATTAAGGGAAAACATCTTTACCATCATTTTTCCTTTACCAGGAGCTCACTGGGACATATCTGAAATGAGGAAATCCTAGTCTAAACACTTTTAAGTTTAAACCGCAAACTTTCTTAAAGAAACACTCCTTTGAAAGACATTGATCTTTTAATTAGTCCAATATAATGTATGGTATATACAAAAGTCCCTACTTGAGAGAGAGATATATATGCATATGTATATATATATGTGGAATGCATTCACTTTTCTGTGTTCACAAGTATTTTAATGGTGAAATGTTAAAGTCTTTAATCTTGTTTCTGGCATCAAAATGTCTTTGTTCTTCACCCACTTTTGTCACTCAAAATTTATCTGTGAAGAGCTAGCAGGGAAAAAAGAAGGTTTTTGCTTTTTTGTTGAACGGTTCCCTACTGGGATTCTCAGCCAGCAATATAAAGTTGCTAATGTGTTGGGCACAACTTTAAATCCTCATTACAATCATGTGTTCCTTGGAGTAGGTAAGTCAATAACTATGGGTGGATTAAGTGGCTGGTAATTCACAGTGCACACAGACGCATTGACATACGTAGTAGTTCCATCAGCCATGACGCCATAACCTACAAAGAAAGAAAAACTCTGGTTACTCTCCTCTTCATTATTATCTTCTCTTTCTTTAATGATTCACCTCTAACACACAATGGTAAGTGACACATTTATTGCTCAGAAGGAATTCAAAATTTCTCTTCATGTAAAACATAAAGGTCTCCTGAGTTAATACCATCTTTGTCCTACAGCAGAACTTCTTCCCATCTTTTAAATTGTGTTAAGAAAAGCAAAATGGACCCTCACTAGCTAGTGGCTATAATCTCTGGCAGCCAGCGAGCCAAACCTCCTTACAAAAACAGGTTTTTTCTCTGCAAAGCTTTTTTCTTAAAACCTTCTCAGTTTTGGAAAGGTTGAGAAGATAGAGCTTAGGCAACTACAGCATTGGAAAAAAACATACTCGATCATGTAGGTTTGCAGCAATCAATGCAGCAAACTTTGGGCAATTTTCATCTTTCCACCTTTTTTTCTGTCCTGTGTCGTACACCTTTTAAGCAACCAAAGAAGAAAAACCTTGCCTGACTAAGCGGCGTATGTGTGCACCTGCACCCATGCAGGATTTGTCTAGTAAGAACCCTTTCGTCCCACGAGTTTGAACTTGTTGACCAATTTCAACCAAATTTGATAGAAAGACACTAAAACGCCTGCCCAGGCAGAGAAAAAATGGCTTTATTTATGTGTTCTCTGACAGACAAGGTGAATTCACACCCAAAGACACCGGAACATTTCCACAGGAGAAAACACCCTTCTGGGTGTCCCACCAGTGGCGAAAAACCTTCAACTGCATCTCCCGTCTGACTAAACACCCAGGCTAAACAATTCCAGAGCGAAATCTGCAGAAAAGCAAACTTCCAGCTCTAAGCCTGCAGAAATACTTCAGAAAGTGAAGCAGCCGCCCTTTAACGACCCTGGTGTCACGAAAACGCAGACACACTCCCCATTCTCAAAAACCTTTTCATGAATGGCTAAGCTTGATTACACTAGGACTAAAAGCTTAATGTTGGAAACTTGCATTGAAATATTAATATCAATGTGAAGAAACGCATTCACAATCAGAAATGCATGATTTCGGGGAAATCACCTCGTAGAAAGCATTTGTACCAAGATTCAATCTCAGCACTAATGAAGTTAATGGTGAAACGTATTCTTTGCTACATGCACCAAGTTCTGGCTATTCAAATCCTAGGTACCGAGGATTCCTACAGTTTTTCTAAGTGCAATTTCGTGTCTTCTAGAAGCATTGTTAGCTGCAGAATTTACAAACAAAGATACAGTAGCCAAATTCCTTTCTTTTTTGTTCCTTAATAATGCAGGGCCTCCTGGACTCCCCATGGAAAAAATACACTGTAATTAGAGACTAGGGAGGAAAGAAAACTCTGTCAGGTTCCTGTCAAAGACATTCCTTTAAATCATTTGCTGTTTGCCACAGAACAATTGTTCTGTACAAAACACAAACTGCACAGAGGACAGTCAGCATTGCTGCTGGGACTGTCTGTCTCCTCAGCTACATGTTTAGAGGGAACAGAATCAGCTTGCTAACACATTCCTTTTGCTGGAAGATTTCTAATGCTACAGTTTTCACTCCAATCCTACTGCCAACAGCCTCCTCGGCCGTGACCTCAGCCAAGTACTGGCTGTACTGGGCAAACCAGGATTTTAGCCGGAATCCTTGCCATGCTGCTTGCCACTCCCATGGGTCGATCAGCAGCAAGCCCATGTGTGGAGGTGTTTTTTGGCAGAGACAGCAGCGTAGAGGGGGAATAGGGAAGAAACATCTCTTCTAAGCATCTCTTCCTCCCGGATGTTCAGTAAATGACTGCTGCAGATGTAGCTATGCTCAGTCAGGGGAGGAACTCATCTGTTCAAATCACGCATTCTCTCTACAAAGAGTAGCTTCGTTTGCACAGGCTGTCTGCAATGGGAATTCTCCTCTGCAGAGATTCAGCATCCCACTGCAAAACAGGCTATGCAGTTCCCCGTTTGTTTTCTCTAAATTATGATAGCTAACAAGAAGAGTACCTTGTTTCTGTGTTCTGTTATCTACTGTGGAACTGCATTAATTCACAACATATACCAATCTGTGAAGGTGCCATTCTTTTCCCTTGGGAGCCAAAGTTAGGCTTGGTCTTCGCAGATGTGATTTTGTTTACCTGCCTGAAGCTTCACGGCTTGCTAAGTGTTTGCTTATACCCCCCGCAACCCACTTGGTTTACCATTTCTGAAAAGACAACGAGTTTGAACTGTGTTCATCAGCTCTCTTGCAGGGCATCTCAAAGACTGCTACGACAGCAAAGGGTTAGGAAAAAATACTGCCTATGCATTGTTTGTTTACTCTCTGATGTAACAACACCTCAGACATCAACTAGGCTTTTAGCAGGTCAATGCAGATGAGACACATGAGGAGAATGGACTTAATCCCAGAGCTGTAAATTAACCATCTGAGTGTCTTCTCCATCAGTTTTCCCCTTGACAGTGTCACTCCTAACCTAGCACGGTGAAAGCGCCCAGCAGCACGTCAGAGTGGGGTTTCTGGGGAAGGGTAATAGCTCTTCACAAAAACAGAAGTATCTGCATGCCAGCTACTCCAGTTTTTCAGTTTGTTCATTTCTACACTGGTGAGAACCACAGGGATCCTTCCAAGGCTAGAGCAGTCCCAGAAGCAGAAAACTGGCAGTTGTGGAGCATCTTTTCCTGCCAGTAAGATAACATTGCCAAGAACTGAGCAGCTGACAAGACATGCCTGCATGCCAATGGTACACTTCTGCACGGCCCAGTGGTTTCTTTCAGTAGGGGTACCACTTGAAGTCTTGCTGCCATGATATGCAAACAGGACAGGTTTCTCTATAACAGACAGCATCTACCTCTCCCTTTGCCTGGAGATGAACACCTATTGTCACTGACTTCAGTGGAGTATATTTGTCACCATTTACTGATTTATGTGAAGGGAACTAATTTTTTTCCAGTTAAAAATCAAACAGTCAAGAGAACTGCTTTTTTTCATCTGGGTACAAAATGCTTCCCCTGCCAAAGCAAATAAATACGTGAACAAGTATCTTGAATTTCTACACAAGTCAATGGTGACACCCTTCAATTTCATATATGCATTGATAGGGAGAGACAAACTTTATTGTAGAACCTTGAAGATCAAGCCTCAGAAGCAACCCCCAAAGCATTCCTATCCATTTTACAAACACAGAAGCTGAGACACAGACAGCTTACATGAATTATCTTAAGTCACAGAGATTCAGCAGAGGAAAACACAGTCCATCAGTCCTAACATTTAGTCACTTTCTTTAACTACTGGACTCACGTTCTCGTTTTAAAAATCACAGTAATCATCTCTGTGAATGAGGCATCACCTTGTTTTATAGACGTAGAAACTCAAAGAGAAGCTGAAGTACAAATATTGAAATGTGGTTATCAACTAATTCCATCTCTATATATGCAGCTCCGTAAGTATTTGAATTCCAGAAGTGCTTCAGTTCAGACATTCAAGTTTGACAATGCTAGTTAAACCAGACAACTTTCATGTTTGTGGTTTTTAAATATATATATATAAAGAAATGTGTTCTGACCTTCATGGATATGCCCAAAAACGTGAAGCCTTGGCTGTATTCGTCTCTGGACTGTGTTCAGCAGCTCAACGCATCCTACTCGTTGCATTTTCTTAGGAACCCAGTCTAGAAAACCTTTGGAAAGGAAAGGAAAGATTTAAAAGAAGACAGGTTACCTGCAAAGCTGTGCTGCTATAGAGTATTTCTGAGATTTCATGTCTCGTGGCTTTCACAAGCAGCCATAGAAGAATTGACATGGAAAAAACAGTGTTTGCCTTGGTAAGTAGAAGAGGAAGGAAGCTGGAGAAAAACCATAAAAGCTCATTGGAGGAAAGAGGACTATGATAACTTGTCAGGTTTTTTTCAAGGAAAAAAAAAAATCACTGCAATTAAAGCATTTTTGCCCTGCTGTTAATGGGAAAACTCTATGCGTTAGCCATTCTTCCTCCTTTAAGAGAGTGAAGTGTAAAGAGCAGTATGTCCAAAGCGAGTCTCTAAAGAATCTAAATCAGCATCTAGCTATTTAAATCTAGTCCTGGCATCTAGTTTTCAAAATTGAACACTTTAACTGATGTAATAATAAAACTATATTGTTACTGCATTGAATCTTACAGTAGTGGAACTCAGGTGAGGAACCCACAGCATGCCTAAAAATAACATCCTCAGGTAAAACTGGTTTAAGCACTTCATGACCCAGCAAGCCCCACTAGCCTAAATCTGTGGACCTCAGACGGGAAAAGAAACTCAGCCCTTCTGCAGTAGATGTTTTTAAGTGCTGCATTTACTTGCACAAAGTTCATATAAAAATGCATTTTTTTATGAATACAGACAAAAATGTACACTAACTTGCTTGTATGTCTAAAAACATACTGCTGGGGGATGCTTACTGCCAACTGAAGTCTCGTTTCCTTCAAAGCAGTAGTGTAAGAAGGATGTTGTTGTATTAGAGGGTTTGCAATAACCAATCTTGTTTTCCTTCTATTGTTCTGCCATTTTCATCAGGCTCAAATTTAGAAACCTAAAAGATATAATCGTTCTGTTTTTCTTTAGTTGTTCTGATACTTTTCCCCATGTGCCTGTCATAGCTTTGTATCTTTGACTTAGATTGCTGCAATAAGCGTGAATATATTGCGCCTTTGAGAAAACGGTATTCAGCCCGAGAGGTATAGAATCTACTTTTCATACTTTTACTTTTGAGGTCCGCTCAAGCATGGCTAAATAGCAGCTAACCAACTGGCTTAAAAGACCAGAAGTGCTAGTATTCAAGTTCTTAGAAAAGCTCTCAGATTCGCCAGAGCTTCAGAGTAGGTTCACACATTAACAAATACACCTTTCGATGCCAGTGCTTGAAAACTGGGCTCAGTATACTGTAGGGTTTTCTGAAAATGTTAAAAATTTGCCTTTGAATCACAGTTACTCAGAGACCTAAGTCCAATTTTCAGAAACGAGTTGGGAATGCGGCACCCTAAGCGTCAAAAAGACGAAGTTCTGATAACGGCCATAGACCATTAATTCATTCAGACGCTTCTGCAGACGCTGCGTGGCTCCCGTCGGGGGGAGGTACAAAGAGAAAGCCCCACCAAATTACTGACAGAGCACAGCCACGCTCAGTTCTGGTAACTGATTTTACCAGTCACTCAGGCCGAAATTCACTGTAGGAACTAATAAGTATTTAAGATGTCAAAGTGCGGCCAGTAACTCCTCTGGAATCCAGCCATGCTTTTTTTCAGAGCAAACATCTTACAACCATAGGTTTTGTTTCTTCACTGACTCGAAACAGTTAATTGTCAAAATGTCTGTGGTGAACATAAAGCCAAAAGTATTTCCACTTCAAAAACTTCACCAACAAAAATCCATAAAATTAACTTCTCCATTAAATTAAGCATTATTTATGTTGAACATGTTTTTGTTTACATGCATTATCACCCTTCTGAAGCTTTCCCATATGTCTGCAGCTTATTATGTACACCTGACTACACAAACTAAGAATAATTGATTACACCTAGCTAACAATTAGAGTTCATCTTAGGGTTTTTTTAATGTTTGGTTACTTGAAACAGGTTTCTGCAGCTGTCAGGAAAGTATAAATCTTTGTCACAGACAATCGAGCAGACAGCTACAAATGAAGACTTAAAGGTGAAATTAAATTAAAAACAAACAAAGAAAAGAATATGAACTTTCTGAAGAGAAAGAAAAGGTTCATAAATGTAGATCTTTAGGAATCAGGGGAAAGATTTTAAAAGTTATACTATACATAAAATTAACAAAATATGCTGATATAGAAATGAGCATTAGCACTGATACCATAATCATGAATACTATATTTTATAAGCCATGAAATATATGGCATATCTTTATTAATAATAAACAGGTTACTAACAAAATGGTCAATAATAGCTGTTTTAACCTTTGTTTTCTCATCCTGTGTGAACCTCCTGTGTATCCCTGCCCTGGTTTCATCCCAAAGCACTACTCTAAAACACAAAAAAAATCTTACTCAGATTTTTGATATGTAGCTAACTGACTTAGAAACACAAAGTCCATTAACTCTTAATAGTGCTTCTGCATCTAAATCATGCAGGCAATTTTAAATCTATCTAATAATGTAGTATTAATTAGTTTAGGAGGATACGCGCTCTTTTGAAGTGAGGGATTGAGAAAGCAGCAGAGAAAATGGATGATGGACAGAATTTAGGCAGCCATGCTGGAGAAAAAAGAGGAATTTGCATGAGCACTGATTGCTATTTATGATCATTACAGCTTTAGTGATGCTGTCCAAGATCAGAACAACAGTAATCAGCTTTCTGGTTAAAATAATTGCCTGGGAGGGTCAAGGAGGATCCTGTCTCCCCAAACGTCTGCGGACAGAGCTACACAATAAAGCGGTTCTGTAAGTTAGGCAGAGTGCTCATTTCTTTTGAAGAGTCACAGATTTGTTGCCATGGGTGTCAGGGAGACCAACAGCTGATGCCCTCAGGCAGAGGGTTCTGTGCCTGAGCCATCTATTAATCCATCAGTAAGAAAAAGACAAAGAAACGGGAACTTTTAAAAAAGAAAATCCTTGGAGGACAGAAGCAGCTTAAGAAATCAAAAAAAGCAAGCAAATACTCAGACATGGAGGCGGGGGGAGTTCACGTTACCTCACTGCAGTCAGTGGAGATGGGCAGCTCTTCCTCAGAATCACTACAATTATTAAATAACCTTTCAATTATTAAATTTACTATTACATTTATTATGAAAGCATGTCTGTTGAGTGCCAGCTCTGCAGTGCTCTCTAGAGGTTCTCCTCCCTCTGCTGATCCCAGGGGCTGCCTGGAGAGGCCTGGTGGCTGAATCAGCAAGGTGGCTGAAGCCGCGTGGTGTGAACCCCTCTCTCCACCTTCTAACACTGGATTTCAAGTACTAGATACTGGGACCCCTTTGGACCAGCTGAAGGTTGGATTTCTTTATAGCTGATCAGCTGGTTTTAAAAATGGCTTTAAAAGTGCTAAAGAAGCTTCTGAAAAAGTTTTAAATATGATTTACAAATAAAACTATATCAAAGGCCTAGTGTCATGCCTTGGATCCTAACGGCAATTATCCCCAGTACTAACCACTTGGAGCTGATATCTCAGGGTCTAAACATTTAATTTCTGCCATCCACTTTCACGATACAGGTCCGTATTAAACCCGGTCTATGTCATGGCATGAGACTCCACTTTGGTGAAGTATCAAAACGCACGTCCTTACTATGAGAAACCGTGCTCACAAAGAAGCCCTTTCCCCCAGGATTAGTGAGCAGTGGAATGCAAAGATGTCTTTCTAAAGAAAACAACAAAAAACAAACCCTTTAGATACTTTCTCCTCCAAGCTCTGAAAGAGGAGAAGAAAGGGTGGAAGACAAGAGGGTTTTAGCTTCAGGAAATTGGGGAATCTTAAGGTTTAAAGAAACCAACCGCCTTCATTTCACACAAAGCACTCCTCCGCAGTAAGAGTCAGCAGAACACTTAGGTACGTGCTTCACTTTTGTGTCCATTTATTAAATTAGTGAGTGTTAAACACATAGTTGCATTAAATATAGCTTCCTATATGTTAAATACGTTGAAAAACATGTTAAAAACCTTAAGCCTTTACTGAATGTGGACAAGTTTCTGTGATTATATTATTTCCGTAACACAGATAATTTCATTATTATCTAGGAATACAAGAAATATCTCATGGCTTTTATATCACCTATACTAATACTTATAAAACACAAATGCAAACTATTTGGTTGGTCTGTTAGTGTGCCAGGTTGTATTAAAGATAGGCAATTCATCCACGCTGTCCAACAAACAGGCAAACAATGGCAGCATTTGGGTTTGCGAGGCAGAAGGTGCACCAAGTCAGCATGACGAGCAAAAATACAGACTCACTTGTTGGTGAGGGAATGCTACTGCAAGTGAGGAAGAAAGACAGTGCTAAAAAAGTAAGATCCCAGTCCAGCATTTTTCTTCAAGCAGGCTCCCTGCTTTAAATCTGCTAATTTCACCAGTGGCAGACTGTACAGATGCATAGGAAAACTAGACATTGCTGATTTAAGAAGCTCATTAAGGCTTTCTATGTTAAGGCTTTATTTTTTAAGCCATTATTTAATTCTCCACGATTGAGCATAGGTAATCATGAAACATAAAACCGATCTGAAGTCCTGGTACCGCTGAAATCAGTACAGATGTTCTAAGTCAGGATTGCACTCTTTGTCTAAGGAGAGCCATCAGTTATTGTATAACCATCTGAAACACACAGCTAAGAGCACTAGTATTTTCTTACCGAGAGGTGGTCCATGTGTTATAAGAATATCTATTCCATCTGGAATAAGGTTCCATTTCTCTAATAGTGCTTGGCCTCGTGGAAGATTAAAGCCCCAGCCATAAAACCAAGGTTGCCTGCCAAGAGAGGAAGAGAATGTCTTCAGTGCTGCTTCCATGTACTGGTTATCTAATTAAAATACGGAGATTGACTAGACACTAGCATCAAATTTGGAGACACAAACAGCATTCATTTTCTTCTTTCTGTGCACAGTAAAACCCTCTTTCCATACAACCAGTGATATTTGACTCGTGAGGCAAATCAGTACAGTCCTTACCACTTCCAGCAGGCAGCAGACAGTAAAATATTCACAGTATTCCTCTAACTAGGTGAAAAGTAACTCTTACATGACCTGGATACCAAGATCTCCATATGTGGATTAGCATGCTGGACTCCCACCAGCATCTAGAAGAACACCTGTCTCAGATACCTAGGTGTGGATATATGCTTCACATTGGCTCCGGTCACATTTGGCCCTTAGCCTATGACCAGTTGGGCAAGGACAGACCCTGGCACAATGACAAATCCCACTCCAAAGCTGGAGACATCATCTCTGCTGTTTTGTTTCCCTAACTGGAAGCATCCCATCAGAACAAGAATACTGCTTCTTTTCTTACATATAATTTTCTTCTGTCCTCTGGTGTGTTGACTTGCTTTTAAGTAAGATTTTCCATATTCAGGATTTCTTATCAGACAGGCATTTACATTTTTCAAAACATATTCATGGAGCAGCTCATCATGGAGCAGTGGGACTGTAACACTACCAGTCAGAACACAGTTTATCTGTACTTTGCTATCCCATTGATTAAAAAACTACACTTCACAGCAATTGTATCACAGTGGTGAATTATCTCTTCCAGACTACGCTCTAATTCTAGGTCATAAAACTGAGGGGTTAGTTTTAGGCTGGAATTTTTTTATAATTTTTTGACTGATGTGTTCTGGTCATATCCATATTTGGAGAACAACAAATAGGCTGCTGTGATTTAATAAGGTTTATGATAATTGCAGCCTTAGTGTTTATAAACACATACACATCAACCAGAGCACCCTTTGAGATGTTACTTTGTTGACGAAAGCTTTACACTCCCTCACCGCATCAAAAGACAGAAAGAATTCTTTCAAACAAATTCTGTGAACTCCACCTTGCATCGCGTATGGCAAAGACAAAAGAAAATGCCCATAAAGCTATTATTCCTCCTCTTCCATTACTGATGCTTGACTAACATTTCAAAAATTAGCATGTCTGTAATCTTCATGATGATGTATTTCCCATTTTTCCTTTTTGAATGCTGTAAAGCACATGTCTATTGGAAACAGCTTAAAAAATAGAGCTTGCTAAAATATAAGGGGATGTGGCTTACCCGAGGGAAGAAAAGTCTGCTACAAGCAAAGGAAGAAGGGGGCTTTGCAGAATGTTTCCTGCCTTTCTTCCACAGATATAAAAAGCCTCAGCTTTTGTAGGCAGATGACTGAAGGCTGTCTGTGTCCATGGCTAAGAGCTCATCTCCTAGCGCTTCACCACACAGCACCCTGGATAACCAGGCTCTGGACAAACAGGTGTCCCAGGGAAAAGAAAACAAAAAAGGTGAAACTCCGTACATCTGCCACTGCGACCAGAAATACATCACTTCCTCCAGAAATGAGGGAAGTAAAGAAGGTGTGTGAAGAAGGGATGCTAACACCAGTAGCAACGAAGCAGAAACCTTGTTCTAAGTTACGTTGCTCAGACCAGGGCAGCTGGCTGAGAAAAAGACATATCCCTATATCAGGGATATGAAACCACGCTGTTCTTATTTTTTTGTTCACCTCCTAGCAGCCTTTCCTCATAGGAAGAACAGCAGCTCACAGGACATGACTTCTCACCTTCCTGCTGCTGGGGTGGTAACTCATGGTCTAGTTACCGGCTTATTTTGCGGTAAGCTACCAGCAACATTCCTGTATAACACTGTCACGCAGAACCAAACCACAGTCCGTGGAGTTTGACCAGCCTGTCTTTACATTCAGCTCACCACTGACAGAATGGGAGTATTTTTATCTCATAGGAATGCCCTGAAAATAAATAAACTGAAGTCTGCGAGGTGCTTGGATGTTACAGAAGTGGGAGGGGTTATAAAAATATACAGGGGTTAGGATTTTTCTAAACTTCCCATCCATCCCTGCCTTGGGATTGCATTCCACACCTTGCATGCCAAGTATCTCTCTTCACCAAGATGAAAATATTCAACTGTTTGGCAAACTGCCTTTAGGCCCAGAGCAAGTTTTCCAGGAGCAGAATCTCATCTACACAAAGTATTTGCAAGGGTAATCACAGAACATAGAATCATAGGTCAGAAAAGACCTCTAAGATTGTCAAGTCCAACCATCCGCCCAACACCACCATGCCTGCTAAACCATATCCCAAAGTGCCATATCCACATGTTTTTTAAACACCTCCAGGGATGGGGATGCCACCACCTCCCTGGGCAGCCTGTTCCAATGCCTGACCACTCCTTCAGTAAAGAATTTTTTCCCAACATCCAATCTGAACCTCCCCTGATGCAACTTCCGGCCATTGCCTCCCATCCTATCGCTAGTTACTTGGGAGGAGAAACTAACAACACCTGCCTCACTACAACCTCCTCTCAGGTAGTTGTAGAGAGCAATGAGGTCCCCCCTCAGCCTCCTCTTCTCAGGGGAGACCCTATTGCTCTCTACAACTACCTGAAAGGAGGCTGTAGTGAGGCAGGTGTAAATAGGAGGCAAACATAGTGTAGGCATAGTAAATCATGCTTGTAAAGCCACCGACAGATTCAGGGAATACAGGCCCCTGCTGCCACCAGTCGCTCGCCCCGGTGCTGCTGGGCATGGACAGGATGGTCCCCAGGTCCTCGGGGGGAAGCGAGGTGAGGAGCCATCCTGCACCCCGCAGGTGTGCCAGGCAGCACAACGGGCCACAGCCACTCCATGCCCCGAGAAAGAAACCGAGGGGAAAGATGAACATTTGCCCAAGAAGAAGAGGACAAAAATCTCTGGAACAATTATTTTAAGGATACAACGAAGCATTTATAACGAGAAATAATCGTGACTGTCACAGGTCTCGCCAGAAGTCGGCTTAATCCTGCTGAAATCTAAACGATCACGCACGGCATAGGCAGCTGTGAGAGTCTCTGCCTGCCTCTACTAGGGCTCGTGTGTACACGGCCACTTCTTAAAAAGCCGTTTCGCCTTATGAATAGGCATGATCTGCTTATTAAGACAAGCAGCACTTTCCCCCACCCGTCCCTGCCTCCCTCCCTTTGTGGCGACGGCAGCGCGGAGCCGCCTGAGCGCAGGGCTGGTAAGTTATGCATGCTGGAGCTGTTCTTTTGTGAAGGGGAGATGTTACAACTTGTGTGATTTGCCATTATGCTGTCTTTTGTGACAATCCCGAGATCGAAAGAAATGTCTGCAATATTTCTGGCACAAAAAATCTGAAGTCCAAGAAAGGATTCGGCGGAGGACGTTGGTGTGCTCTACATCTGAGAGAAAAAAGACAAATCATACACTTCAGTGCTCCCACCCCCAAAGCAAAACCATCTTTATATGCGCACGGGGATTTTACAAATCCCCAAGTCCCTTCTTCTGAAAATTTATCACAAAACAGCCATAAAAGTTTCCGAGTTGGGGAAAAAAAACCCCTTCTCTAATACCCACTAACAAGTCTGTGACCTGGATATCATGCAAAGACAACTTTGTCTAAAATTTCCATTTACATTGGAACCTGAAAGCAAAGTTAAAGTCTTCATATCAAGCATCAAATTTATGGATACACAGTTACTGCTTGCTCAGGAAAAGTGTAATTTTTTTATAAATTACTTTTCAACAATATTTTACATTTTACGAAGAAAACACTGTCATGTATGTTCTATAAGAAAAAAACCTGTTCTCAAAAAAAACCCCAAGAAAAATGTATTTGGCAATTAAAGACATACATCATGAATGTATTTCACCTCTCAAGTGAAGCGCTCATCTGTAGAAATGAACTTTAGGTCTTCTTAAAGCGAACAGTTTGAGTCTCTCCACATACTACTGAAATTCAACGGTCTTATTATGATAAGAATAATGATTGTCTACATCTAAGACTCTAGAGAGAAAATATATTGGAGGTGAATTTGTTTACAGCACAATTAACCTTACGTTAAAAACATATGAATAAGTTTTGCAGGTCAAATAATCTACCACACAAAAAGGGCTGAATTATCAGAATTTGTGTTAGCAATCGGATGTTGCTTTATGTACTGAATTTCTATCTTTCTGTTCTAAAGTAACCATTGGAATAATTTTCTTACAGAATGATAGTTGCTATGACAACCATAGCAAATTTTCCTTTTCTGAAACAGATGTCTCATTTAGTTGAAAATTAGAATGTGAAAAACCCATGGGAAAAATTAATTCAAACTTTAACAGAACACTGACTACAATGTAATCTCTTATAGGTTAACCCCTTAACATCTTTCTGCACTCTTATAGTAACCTTCTCATAAATTCTAATTAAACCAGTTTAACCTCCCAGGAACGACCTTCTTAGCTATCATTAGTGCTTTAGTTGTCTTTGAAAGGAGCTTTTCTCTTACAATAATAACAGAGAAAAGTCATACTAAAAAAACGTGGTCAAACATATTACCACCATAATTATTTATTAGTTTTTTGTCTTTTACTCATCTACTACTGGAAAGAGCTACCATGTAGTCCAAGAATGTTTCTGTCATTTAAATGGGGCATAACTTAGTTTTACATGTGATTTACTGTGAAGGGCAGTGATGCACTACATACATTTGACCTGTAATTTGTGTGAAAATTGAAGGTTTTCAATTTTCACACCACTGGTACCCACCTCAATCTGCTCAGCAGACTTACAAAAAGGAGACACAAAAAAGGATAGTTGACTGGGGAAAATTATCAATGTGCATGCATTTTTCTATTACAAGCAATGAGAGAGTAAAATCTGATTCTCCATTACTCTGATTCAATTTAAACGTTTTAACTTGAATGTATTCCTTCCTCCCTGTAGACGTACCAGCTCAAGGGGACCCTCCACAGTACCTGGTCATCGGCTACAGACGAACGTGGCAGGCAGCCAGCAAGCAGTCAAAGAAATATTCCCACCACAGCCCTGCCCATAGTGCTTGCAGGGCATCAGCTACCACAAGAACTTCAGGACTGCAAGATTTACTGCATCAGCTGCATCTAGGTTGTGAAGCTGAATAAGACAAACTCTACCACCAGTAGGCATGCAATTACTCTTTGACTTCAAGGGAAAGCTCCCTTGCATTGTCCCGTACTGGCGGAGAGCTATGGGTGGTAACTGACTGCATAGCTCTTAGGGTATCAAGGGGATTGGTGGGCAGCATCTTGCAAACACTTTAGTAGCAAAAAATACAGAACTAAAGCACAATGGGAAGAGCATTGTACCTCCTCATTTCTATGAAGTTTCCTACAGAAATCTTTTTCTGCAGCTGAAAGGCAAGTTCTCTCACTAGAACTCCTTTGCTTACAAAATACATATCAAAGCTTCACAAACACATGTTAACTTGCTCCAGTTTTTCCTCCACAACAGCTGCCATTTTCCTCCTATCGGAAAATAAACAGGTATTAGCTGGTGATTGTAAAGAAGTTCAGTGGGAAAAGCACGGACCAAATCAGTCTTCTCATTCCTGCTCCCCTTCCTGGCAATTCCAGAGCTGCACATATTCAATATTTAGAAGACTGGACTATGCATGCTGAAAGTCATACTGGTAAAAATGGTCAAGGGCCGCAGAGCACCAAAAAGCAGACAGATTCAGCGCTGGCAATCACAGGCAACACTCTAACACATTCTGACTCCCCACCCAAGAAATCCCACTGTTGGACATTTAAGTCTACTTTTTCCTGGTCTTGATTTAACTAGCTACAGTCCTGTGAACATGGCTGTACAGTATCACACGCACTGGATACCTTCCCTGTCTGCCTGGTGTTCACATCCTTTAGGTGTTTGTATTTTCACATTCCACATCACTGTGTCAGCTGAATTTACCCAATCTCTGTAACTGCCTTTTTAGCCTTTCCTCTGTAAGTAACTAACCAGTTTACTGAATATTTCTACTGCTTTTTACTCAATTGTCTCTCCAAGTAAGGATTCATAAAAATTCACCTTTTTTTTTTATGGGGTATTGGCTGTTTCAACATCTAAAGTAGTTGTGAAATAACACTCATCTTTCTGTCTTTTCTTCCTTGCACTCAAGAGGACTGGCTGAAGCAGGCAGGGATGAAACTAGCTATTAGGTCATTAGTGCTAAGAAGGACTGGCAGGGCACTCTTTGCTTATGGGCTTTGAAATTCTGTTCAACATCTTGGCATCTGAGCATTTTAACAGCATAACTGAGATTCAAAGAAAAACAGGTTTCAGAAGTTTTGAGGAGTGTGAGGAGGCTTGTATTACGGCTAACTTCCATGTGAGAGAGACAAGGGTGGTATGATTTTAGAGAAGAGGTACGGAAGCAGTGTACAAAAAGAATTAAATTACGCAAAAAAGAAACTTAGATTCACCTATTTGTAATATTGGAACCAGGGCTTTTTTAATAAAAGCTAAGGCCTTATACTTAAAATGAATAAAATCAAATGATGGTTAAACTCATAAAAGATTATCCCTTGGAACACATGGCCACGGAGTAGAGCTCAGCAGGTGGAAAGGCGAAAGCAGAAGGGAAGGGAATGTAGGTGCTATGACACTCGATGGCTTGCACAGCGTTACTTCGGGAGGCTGCAGTGAGCAGCAAACTGAACTCAGATCTTCTATCAGTCTGCTGGCCACAACAGACAACATTTCTTCCATGGGGAAGTTTGCCGTGTTCTTAGTTTGCTGCCTTGCTTGCTTTGCATCCAAGGTTGTCATTCTTGAAACTCTAAATCAAATTAAATTATTGTTTTCACAAAAGGAAAGGAGGGTAAAAATCAGAATATGGCCCTGTGTCAGTAATTATTTCTTTTGCAATTTGAGTTACACATGAAATCATTCATCTTTTGTTTAGTAAAGGATTTCATACATCTCTGACTGAAAAGAAGGAGCTGTGACTAATGGGAACTGATCATTTCTAAACATTAATCTGTTATAAAACAATGAAAAATAAAATGAAATCTACTTTATCTTCATAACAAGAAAACAGAAGATAACAGGTATAGAGAAAAATTAATGAAAGACTGAATTTAAAACATGCCAACACCAAATGCAAATACTTATTTCATTCTGCTGGGAGCCAGATGATAATATCCCATCTGATATTTTTTAAAAATAAGAAGATAAACCCCACAAACAAACTTAAAAGCTAATTTGGAATAAGTAGCCAAGAGATTCAGTGGTGAGGGTACAAATGTAGAACTGTACGGAATTGCAGTCTTATGGATTTAACGCAGGGCTAAGGTCTTGAGTTCCTGATGTCTCCCAGTTTGTTCCCTCAATCTCTCTGATCCTCAATACGTAAACATATAGGTACAGCCAGGTACCTCAGACACTGACAGCTGATAGTCATGGAAAGATGAAGGGTTAAGAGAGAGGACGAGTTAACAGTCCCTCTGTCCACAGTACAGTGTAAATCTCACTTTAAACGTTAAATGTGCCATGAATGGGCCAATCAGTAAGGAAAAATAATTTGAGGTCCATCTATGCAAGGCATCTTTACAGTTTTTCACTATCAAATGACCAGAGAGCTAAAGAAAAATGATCTTCTTCCACACATCCATCTAGTTAGTGTTTACTGTAGTCCCCTCAGACTTCGCAGAAGTTTGCTAACTGAGGAGACGGAACATCCCTTCAAAGGGAGACGCTATACTTGTGGGTTTTTACAGCACAGCTCCTGGAGGGAGTCCCTAGATGAAACATGACTAAAACACATAGGATGTGTAATAGGTGCACTGCGAATCGATAAAAAAGGCCCTCACAGTAGCCACTTCTCAGTTTAGTAACTAACCAGGTTTACACTCTCTTCTCAAAATACCAGGAGTAATTAGGCCATATGGAGTAACTGTCTGCCAGTTTTTCTTTTTTCCTTCCCTTTTGTTTTTTTACCTTTTTTTTTTCCTTTGAAAATTCAAAGCCATTTTGAGTTAAACAAGCATGAAAATGCTTCCAAAACTAATTAATACATGTGTATATATGCATAAAATGTATTCTTTTTAACGTTTTCGATTTAGCAACAGACTTCTTGTCTAAAAAAGCACATACTGGTACTTCACATGCCATGTTGCCACCTGAAGTGAACAACATCCAAGCAATCCTAAATTCCAAATTCACGTTCTTCTGCAGTCCTAAACTCACCCCACAGTACAGTGGTGGAAACCAACTGCTGCAGCATAACTTCCTATACCGAAAAGGTACAGCTTTAACACCCGGATGCTCAGTCAGCTAGCTAGGAATTCTGAGATAACCTTAAAAAACCCCATATACTTATCTGGTGTAAATTATGTAATTAGAAATATTTGACACACACAGGTCTAGCCCTCTGTTGTAATACTGGTTCAAATTTATTCTACTTTCTTACTTGCGAAGAAAATCCTCATATTAATTCGTATTAAACGATGCTAATTTATTAAATAAAATTAATTTATGAACAACAAATCCAAAGGAAGTGTTCTGATGTTAAACAGCTTCACATCAAGTGGTAAATTACTTTCCCCCTTAAAATCTGGTCAGAGAAAAGAGAAGGAACTGAGATAACCGCGTTACAATTAGTTTCTGTGATGGTGGCTCTGTTTACAGTTCTTCACCTAGAGCACAAGGTAAAGTCACCATCTACTTCTCACCATAGCAATGCAGCTGTTGTGTAAAAACCTAGGGAAAATGCATAAGTACAAGCTACCATGAAGCAGAGAGGCTGATTCTTACCAGGTGTAAATGGCTCAAAAGCTGGTGGAGCTCTGCCAATTTACTCCAGCTGAGAATCAGCTCCATGTAGATCTGGTCCAAACTAGTTAGCTATTTGTGTTTCTCCTGGAATATAGCCAAAGGGCTCATCGCAGTACCCAACTGTGTTTACAGCTTTGAAACATCCTGAAATTGCTGCTGTCTGAGACTATAGCCCAGACTACAGATAGAGCTGCTAGTCCTTTTGTTCGAGAAAAAATGGGGAAAAAAGCACCAAAACAACAAAAAAAGCACTTTAAACTTTAAAATCAGCTCGGTCTCATAAAATTAAACTTTCAAGCAAATGTGAAAAATAAAGAGAAAACTGCTGTGGGGGATTGCAATTTCACTCTCGTGGTTTATGAACTGCAGGAAAGTGAAGCCAATTCCCTGTAGTGAGATTACAGGTCTCCTCTTCTATAGGTCTTAAATTAAAAATCAGCTGAATCCAAAGTGAGCTAGTTTACTGGATCAGAAGATTCAATTATTTCTGCTAAGTAACTGAAAGTGAACTACTTTCTTTTAATAATATACAACTAATAATTATTGCCCAAGAAGGGACTTTCTCCTACCAAGCTAATTAAACTGAAGCAATACATTTTTCAACTGCTCTCAAATATAACTAAAGCTAGAAACATTTGCCACAAAACAAGCAAATGCAAATCCCCACTCACATACAGAAATATAAAGCCACACAGTGAGTTCAGACATTACAAGAAACAGGACTTGCCCCAAAATATGATGTGAAATCAGTGTAACTTCTGCTCTAGATTCAGCATACACATACGTGTGGGCGGCGTGACGTCCTGCACGCTTGTACAGACACAGTGGAGGAACACAACTGCAAAGTGGATCAAAAGCATTTTTGGCTTCAGTAACTGATTAAACTCCTTCTGCAAGAGGCCACTGTGAAAAGTATTAGAGAATTGATACATAACCCCCAGTACGCAATGACATACAAGTAAGCAGTATGCAAAGGTGTTTGACTTACTGATTTTCCTCTACTGTGACTGTTCTAGGATTGAACTGTTCCAGACTCCTCAGCCCTGGGCAATGTTGGGAGGAAATCTTATTTGAGAGAAAACATTTTCTGGAACATTCGTTAACAAGAAAACAAAAAAGATATTCTAAATTGCTGTGACTTCAAAAAAATCTTGTGGGAAATGGAAAAATAAAATTTCTCAGGAGCACATAATAACTTGAATTTATCACACTGGTCTGACTGATATTTATGGGCTACAACAGGTGTAGTTCAGTTTACTTTTTCATTTGCTCACATACCTATTGCAGAGTTTAATTAGTTACTAACAACTATGTTCCTTTAACATGCTATAGCAAATTCACTTGGAGCTGAGAACTTTTTATTTTGTTTCATACATATTGTTTTTAAGTAATGTTAATGATTCTTGCTAATTCATTTCAGTCACTTCATTTGTACTGCAGTGTTCATTAAAAAGACCTCTCCTGAATTCAGTATGATTGCTCACATGAGCAACAGCACCTGTATACCTCGTGTCTACTGAATGAGACTCACATCTCCTGTATTTCCAGATCATGTAAAAAAAAGAAATGCACCAATTTTAGCAAAGTGCCACTAGCAAAAAAAAAAAAAAAAAAAAAAAAAAAAAAAAAAA